>Ga0209606_1005620_pt1 | contig 10772 bp, 6 predicted proteins | sample AD_UKC057_MetaG_FD_184412 | JGI IMG/M metagenome (GOLD analysis project Ga0209606, IMG submission 184412) | Active sludge microbial communities of municipal wastewater-treating anaerobic digesters from USA - AD_UKC057_MetaG (SPAdes) (version 2) | ecosystem: Engineered > Bioreactor > Anaerobic >...
ATCGTGTTCACCGGCAGCACCGGGGTCGGTAGGATGATTCAGGGCATCGCCGCCAGGAATTTCATTCCGACTTCGATGGAGCTGGGCGGCAAGGATCCTATGATCGTTCTCGAGGATGCCGACCTGGAACTGGCGAGTTCCGGCGCGGTCTGGGGTGCTTTCACCAACTGCGGTCAGGTGTGCGCATCGGTTGAGCGCGTCTACGTGGCCCGGCCTGTGTTCGACCAGTTTGTCAAACTGGTCGTCGAGAAGACCCGTGCGCTGCGAGTCGGACTCGGCACGGACCCCGACACCGATATCGGGGCGATGGCGAACGAGGAACAGTACAATCAGGTTCTGGAACACCTTCAGGAAGCGATCGAGATGGGCGCGAAGGTCGAGTGCGGCGGCGGTCGTCCCGAGGGCGTCGGTCCCGGCTATTTCATCCAGCCGACAGTCCTGACGAACGTGACGCATGACATGAAGGTCGTCCGTGACGAAACGTTTGGTCCGATGATGCCTGTCATTCCATTTGACACCGTGGACGAGGCCGTTGCGCATGCCAACAACTCCGTTTACGGACTGTGCGCCTCCGTCTGGTCGAGGGATCGTCGCCGTGGCGAAGAGGTGGCGCGCAGGATTGAGTCCGGCACCGTCTGCGTCAACGACGCGGTCTACTCGTTTGCGCTGGTCGAGACTCCCTGGCAGGGCATGAAGGAATCGGGAACCGGTTGTTCGCATTCGGACGAAGGCTTCATGGAGTTCGTTTTCGGGCAGCACATCAACGAGGATCGCTCCCCGTCCTTCATGCACAGGCGCATGTGGTGGTTCCCGTACTCCAGGGACACTTACAACCTGCTGAAATCGTCCGTCACGGCGTTCGTCAACCTGGCCAGGTTCCCCGCGCTTGGCGTCAGCGTCATGACGAAGAAGGCGTACAGGAAAATGTTCATGTAGGAAGGCTGTCCCTCGGTAACGTTTCTCTGGTTCAGTTCATCAGGAAAGGCCGATATGGAAAGGATCGATGAAATTCTGGCTTTAACCGGTTCGTGCGCCCACGAGGTGGATCGGCCCAGGGTTGTCGAGGCCTGGAAGGTCGCGATGGCGGCGGTCTCTGGAACGGACGGTGCCGAGCGTCTGAACCATGCGCTGGAATCGGCACGGTTGGTTTGCAGGCTTGGGCTCGATACTTCAAGCCTGTGCGCCACCCTTGTCCTGGATGCGGTCAGAAACGGCAACGTCGATTCCCTCGGTTCGCGCATTGGCGACGACGCGGCGATGCTTGCCGAGGGTGTCGCCGGACTTGGTCGTTTCAAGTTCTCCGCCAATCGCGCGACGCAGGCCGACAACTTCAAGAAGATGCTTGTCGCGATGGCCCGCGACATCCGGGTCCTGCTGGTCAAGATGGCCGACCGTCTGCAGGAGCTGCGCGATCTTGGCGATGCATTGGACGAAGGTTCGAGGGCGGTTGCCGAGGAGTCGCTGTTGATCTACGGGCCGCTGGCGGAAAGACTCGGAATATCGTGGCTGCGCACCGACATCGAGGACAACTGTTTCAGGTTGCTGTGGCCGGACGAATTCGATGCTTTGAGGCGTGCGGCCGAGGAACGCCTTGCCGAGCGCCAGGAGTTCATCAACGGCGTTGTCACAAGGATCTCAGGGTTGCTTCGGGACAATGGCCTGAAAGATTTCGAGGTGTTCGGGCGGCAGAAGAATCTGTACGGTCTCCGCAAGAAGATGCTCGTTCAGGGTATCGGTCTGGAAAAAGTGTACGATTTCGTGGCTTTCCGCGTGATTGTGGATCGCGATCAGGACTGCTGGCAAGTGCTGGGGCTGGTCCACAATCTGTGGACCCCGATCCCGTCCAGGTTCAAGGACTTCATAAACGTTCCCAAGCCAAATGGTTACAGGTCGCTTCATACTTCCGTTTTCGGCCCTCTCGAAGAACCGATGGAGATCCAGATCCGGACCTGGCAGATGCATCACGACGCCGAATCGGGCATCGCCGCTCACTGGACGTACAAGGAGTCGGGGCGCCTGGAAGTCAAGGATCAGGAGCGTTTCAACTGGCTCAAGCAGATAGTGGCGTGGGCAGGTGAGCTTCAGGGCGGAGGCGCGGGAGCCTCGGTCGACGAACTGCGTGACAACCTGTTCGAGGATCAGGTGTTCGTGTTCACCCCCCAGGGCGATCTGCGGGTTCTCAGGCAGGGTGCGACAGCGCTGGACTTTGCATACGACGTGCACACCCAGGTGGGACATTCCTGCACTGGCGCCAGGGTCAATGGACGTCTGGTGCCTTTGTCCACGGTGCTCTCGTCCGGCGACATGGTCGAGGTGCTGACCTCCCGGACCGCAAGGCCGCGTCGTGACTGGTTGAATTTCGTTGTCACATCCCGTGCCCGTTCGAAGATTCGAAGCTGGATGCTGGAAGAGGAGCGTCGCGAGGCGCTCGAGATCGGCAGGCAGATCCTTGAGAAGGAATTCCGAAAGACCGGCGGCGAAGCGGTCAGGCAGATGAAGTCGTTTTTCGGAGATGAAGAATTCGGCCGCAAGGTCGCCGAGGGTTTCAGGGTCGGAAGTCGCGACGAACTCGTCAGGGCGGTGGGGCACGGTCGTCTGAAGGCCACGGACGTGGTCCGGGCGACCATTCCCCTGCCGCAGGAATCGATCTCGGCTGAACCGCCTCTTCCCGATCTGCCGTTGATTGATCGTCTCCCTCGTAAGCTGCGAGGCGGCTCGGGTATCCTGGTGGATGGCATCGATGGCGTGCTGGTGCACATGGCCGGATGCTGCAACCCGATTCCAGGCGATGACATCGTCGGTTTCGTCACAAGGGGTCGAGGTGTGACGATCCACAACTCGGCCTGTCGCTCAGTGGTCGACCAGGACCCGGAAAGAATTCTTCCGGCAGGCTGGGTCGGAGGGGCAACGGGGACTTTCAATACTCCTCTCAGGCTGGTGGTCGAGGACTCTCCGGGTGTGCTCGCCAGGTTGACCGCCGAGGTCAGCGCGCACGCCGCCAATATCGCCGGCATCTCGACCAGGAAGCTGGAGAACTCCAGAAACGAGGTCAACATGGTCCTGCAGGTCACCGATCAGGGCATGCTGGACGCCATCCTGCGCGGCCTGCGCAAGGCGAAAGGGATCGTCGAGGTGGAGAGGGTCAGGCAGGCCAGACCGTAACATCGAACCGCGAAAACAGGTGCACGAGCCATACAACGTATCCGGATCTTTGTGTACAATACCGTCGACCGAATCTCCCGGGGTCCATGATGAATCGATTCGTTTTAATGTCAGGTCTGGCGATTGTTGTCGCCTTCGCGTTCGCTTGCAGCGGCGAGAACATAACAGGTGACGAGGGCGGCCCGGACGTCGCGGATGACGTTCAGGATCTCGATATCGTCAAGAGCGATATCGATGACACCGCCAGCATCGACTCCACGGACCTGGGGCGTGACACCGCCATTCCCGACACCTCCGAAGACGTTTCCGACATCCACGGCGATGATGTCAAGGACCTGGACATCGTGGACGCCGCCGAAGACGTCCAGGACGTCGACGACCCCGACGTGTGTGTCGGTCCCGAATGCTACCCGACCTGTCCCGACGACGGGATCCCCTGTACCGACGAGGTCCGGAACAACCAGGGAGAATGCGAGACGGTTGTCCGCGACGGGTACTGCCTGATCGCCGGCACATGTTTCTTCAACTTTGAACCCAGCCCGGATAATTCCTGTCTGTTCTGTGACCCGACCGTCAGTCAGGAAGCCTTTTCTCCGCACGCCGGTCTTCCGTGTGACGACAATGATCCCTGCACGGCCGGCGATTCATGCGACGAACTCGGCCAGTGCGCGGCTGGCGCGGGATTCGGTTGTAACGACGACAACATCTGCACCATCGATACCTGCGATTCCAGGCTTGGGTGTGTGAACACGCCCCGCGCGTCGGTCTGCGACGACGGCAACGAATGCACGTATCAGGATCAGTGCAATGTTCAGACAGGCGTCTGCATGGGAACCGCTCGCAAGTGCAACGACGGCAACCCCTGCACGCGTGACTACTGTGACCAGTACGAAGGGTGCGTTTATGAGCCGCAGGATATCGCTTGCGACGATTTCGAGGGTTGCACCGTCAACGATCACTGCGATGCCGAGGGCAACTGCGTCGGACAGCCGAAGAACTGCGATGACGGGCATGAATGTACCGATGATTCCTGTGCCAACGGCGTCTGTCTGAACGACTACCATTATCATGGTTGCGATGACGGCAATGCCTGCACGGACAACGACTTCTGCAATGCATCTCACGTCTGTTCCGGCACGCCCAAGACTTCCTGCGACGACTTCAATTCATGTACCGACGACTACTGCGACGAGGCCCTCGGGTGTGTGCACACACCAAACTCGGCCCCGTGCGAACCTCTCTCCGCCTGCGAGATCAACGGCGTGTGCTCGAACGGGGTCTGCGTGGGACAGGTACGCGACTGCGAGGACGGGAACCTGTGCACCATCGACAGTTGCGACCAGGTGACCGGATGCAAACATGTGCCGACAAGCGGTATCTGCGACGACCACAACGCGTGCACGATTAACGAAAACTGCTCGACCGGTCAGTGCCTTCCCCCCTCCGGCCCCAGCGGCGTCAGGAGCTGCGACGACATGAACGAGTGCACGGTGGACAACTGCGACGTCCAGATCGGGTGCATTCAAACGCCTCAGCCCGGCGAGTGCCAGGATCCGAACCCGTGCAGTCTGACCGGCACCGGCTTCTGCCAGGCTGGGGAATGCATCTCGAACCTTCGTGACTGCGACGACAACCAGCCCTGTACTCTCGACACGTGCGACGGCTCCGGCAACTGCATACATCCGCCAGCCGTCGGGCAGTGCGACGACAAGAACGCCTGCACGCAGAGCGAGACGTGCATCTCCGGTGAGTGCACCAACGGTTCCACGGTGGACTGCGACGACACAAACGTCTGTACCCTGGACGAGTGCAATGACGCGTGGGGCTGTGTTTACACTCCGGTCGCCGGCAACTGCAACGACGTGGACGTCTGCACCATCAACGATCACTGCGCCGGCGGGGAGTGTGTTGGCACGGCCAGGGCCTGCGAGGACTACAACTACTGCACCGACAACGGATGCAACTCTTCCTCGGGCTGCTTCTTCACGCCGAATTCGCTGCCGTGCGACGACTTCAACGTCTGTACCTTCGATGACATCTGCGGCGCGGGCGCGTGCCACGGCGTTTCCGTGTTCGAGAATCCATCCAGCAAGGCGGCGACCTTCACCTATGGCGTGAATGGAAATCGCGGCCAGGGTGTCGACGTCGACGACGACCAGACGACGTGCAGTCCCAAGGGACGCTGTGTCGAGGGCATCGACAACGCGTTCTCGAAGCTCGAATGGCTGTTCAACTACGAGATGCTCAAGGCGGTTACCGACGGTTCCCTGTCCTTGCTGCTTGAACACGACGGCCTTGTGACGAACGGCGCTCAGTACAACCTGAATCTGTATTGGGGCCTCAGAATCGATCCCGTCACGTGTGACCCGACCACGTCCGGATGTAATTACGGCGTCTACCGCAGTTCGTTGAAGAATGGATGCGACCCGGTCAACACATTCACCAACGCCGCGATCAACGGAACCAGGTTCACCGCGGGCGGTGCCGAGTACACGATGCCGATGAGGTTCGTGTTCGGAAGCTACCATGTTCCGATCAACCTTTACCGCGCCAAAATCAAGGGCAGCGTGTCCATTCAGGGGGGCGTGGTGACCGGTGGCGCCGGCGCACTGGGCGGGGCCTTCAAGATGTCCGAGCTTCGCGCGGCCATCGAGTCTATCCCCGAGTCGGAATTCCCGCCGCCCTACGTGAAGTCGATCGTGCTGGCCTACATCGACAGCGAGAACTTCCTTAAGCCTGACATCGATCTCGACGGCGACGGAGTCGATGAATCGGTTTCGGTCGGAATGGCCTATTCGCTGGTGACCGGTAACCTGATTGAACCGATAGACGAGTGATTGCGGGTCTGTCGCCGTGTTTTTTTCACGACGACGCCTGAATTTTTGGGAAATTCTGATGACCAGAACCCTGCCGTTGATCCTGATGCTGCTCTCTTCGCCATTGATTGCCTGTTCCAGTTCGGGCGACGAGGCCGCGGTTCGTGACTTGTTCAAGCGTTTTCAGGACGGTCTGAAAAACGGGGATGGTGACGCGCTCTGGGGTGTCACCGATGACGCGACCAAGAAATATTTCAATGAGTTCGCGTCATCCATCAGGGCTACCTGCGGGCTTGTCAGGGGCAGTTATCCCGCTGACGACAGGGTGACGACGCTCAATGCGATCGGCTGCAATCTTGAAGCATCGGCCAGAGAAGGGCGCAGCCTGTTTGCCTACATGCTCGACCCCAGGAAGCTGGGCCTACCAGAGAACCACGACTCGACCGTCATCGCCAAGGCTTTGATTGATGGTGACACTGCAACGGTCGTGACCAGGTCCGACGAGGTGGTGCTGTTCACCAGAAATTCCGACGGCACATGGGGGACCAGGATGTTCCTGTCGGCATTCAAGGATCTTCCCGCTGTCATGACCCTCAGGGACAACATCCGGATCGCTCAGGAAAACTGTCGACTGCTTGGTGTCGATGTCGAGGCCGCACTCGAAAAGAAGTGACCGGGCGGCCGCTCGTCCGCCGGCCTCGATGATCAGTTTGTATGCGAGGATTATATGCGCGTTCCCAGACCGTTGAAGCAAGGTGACCTGGTGCGTGTCATCGCTCCCGCGTCACCGTTCAGGACAGAGAAGCTGGCCGCGGGCATCAGTATCCTGGAGGCGTTCGGACTGCGAACCGTGCACGGCCCGGATCTCGACGCTCGCCAGGGGTATCTGGCGGGCGACGACAACCGTCGGGCCGCGGAACTGCTGGCTGCCTTCAGGGATCCCGAAGCGGCAGCGGTTTTTCCGGCAAGGGGAGGCTACGGTTGCGCGCGTACCTGCCTGGCGGCAGGCCCCGCCGCGGACTTTCTTCCCTCCATGCTGGTGGGATTTTCGGATATCACGGTCCTGCATGTATGGTTGGGCGCGGCTGCCGGCCTGGTGACATTCCACGGGCCGAACATCACGACCCTGTCGTCTCTCGAGCCCGCCACCCTGGAAAGATACCGCCGCACACTCTTCGGGATCGATCCGGCCCGTAACTTCACCTGGGACGGACTTGCGACCGTGCTGGGAGGCACTGCGTCCGGGCCTGTACTGGCCGCGAACCTGACTGTCCTGGTGTCTCTGGCCGGTACTCCGTTCGAGCCCGACCTGACCGGCAGGATTCTGATCATCGAAGACCTGAACGAAAAGCCTTACCGACTCGACAGGATGCTGCTGCAGTTGTCCTTCATGAAGGGTTTCGAAAAGGTGGCGGCGGTCGTTTTCGGTGATTTTTGTCTGAATGGTGACGATGTCGAGGCCTTTGCAAAGGTAGTTTCGTGGTATTCGGCTCGCTGGGATTTGCCGGTGGTCACCGGCTTCCCATGCGGACATGGAGCCTTCAACGATTGCGTCCCGCAGCATGTTCGGGCGATGATCGACGCTGATCGTGGACGTCTGGTCGTGGACGATCCATGGGCATGACAGTCGACGATTGCGAACGGACTGGTGACGGATGGATTTCACACAGGCAGCCGAGGTCTTCGATTCGTTTGTGGGGGTGGCAAGCCCCGCGGCCGCCCTTGAGATACGAGCGCATGGGAAAGTGCTGTTCAGGCGCGCGGGCGGTCTGACCGGAATCGCCGAGCCGGGAAGAGACCAGTATGGCGAGCCGGTCTTCGATGGACCGGATCTGGATCGTGGCACCCCGGTTGGTGAACGCACGTCGTTCGACCTGGCCTCCCTGACCAAACCTTTGTCAACGGCACTGCTTGTGGCAATGGCTTGCGACGATGGCGATCTTTCCCTGGACGACACACTGGGAACCTTCGATTTTCTTGGGGTCCCTCCCGCAAGAGCCGGGGTATCCATCCGGGACCTGCTGCTTCATCGTTCCGGTCTGGTCGCATGGCTCCCCTTCGCTCAGAAACTGGTTCCATCCCACGGCATCGAAGTCTGTGGCAGCGAGACCGCACGTGCCGAATGCGTGCTCATGGCGATGAACTCCGCGCCAGGCGGCAGGGCCGGTCGTGACGTGATTTACAGCGACGTGGGCTATGTTCTGCTCGGCATCATTCTTGAGCAGTTGTACGGTTGCACCCTGCCGGAACTTTTCGACGAACGGGTCGCCAGTCCACTTGGCCTGTCGGGGACGCGTTTCATGCCGGCGGTGCCTGTTCGGGGCAGTGTGGATCAGGGCTGCCGCGACATAGCCGCCACCGCCTACTGTCCGTTGCGGGATCGAGTGATGTGTGGCGAGGTTCACGACGACAACGCGTGGGTTCTCGGCGGAGCCGCCGGGCACGCGGGGCTGTTCTCGAACGTGGTCGAAACCGCGACGATGGTTGACATGTGGATTGAGGCTATCGAGGGGCGTTCCGAACTGCTCTCCAGCAAGACGGCCAGGGCGTTCGCCTTCGAAGATTTTGGAGAGCCGGGCGTGCGCAGGACTCCTGCTTTCGACCGGCCCGCTCCGTCCGGATCGAACGCCGGAGATCTATGTCCTGAAAGCACTGTTGGTCATCTTGGATTCACTGGCACGTCGTTCTGGTTTGATCGTGATTCAGGGGTTTCGATAGTTCTTCTGACGAATCGCACCAACCCTTTCATGACCGGAAGGCAGGCCGAGATCAAGATGATGCGGCGGGCAGTCTATGACGCCTCCTGGAAGGCATTGTCGTGAATGATTCTGCGGCGGACGTTTACCGGCGCACCGGCGCCCGCGAAGATGTCCGCAGGCAGGCCCCGGGCCACGCCCGACAGTGTCCGGTAAACGATATTCGGCGCCAGAACCGAGCTGAAGCGCGTTGCGGCGCCGAACGCGGGCATTCCGTTGATGGTGGGACGAAAAGCGTAGGTGGTCGCGCGCGCGATAATGTTCTTGATTGAGTAGACCCTGCTCAGCAGCAACGCGTAGTTGTCCTCAAGCTCGGCGGGCGTCAGCCGATCCGGCTGAATCACCACGTGGGAGATGTCGTACATCGACCAGTCCCTGCTGAGGATCCTTCGTTCAGACTCGAGCTTTGAGTAGAGCGCTGTTCCGGGAAACGGCGTCAGCACGCTGATCTGCGGCACGTCGACATGGCGGTTGATGAAATCCTCGGTGGGCTTGAATGCCTCGATCCCCTGACCATCCAGTCCCATGATGAAGCAGCCGATGTTGGCAATCCCGTGGTCGTGCAGGGTTGCCAGACACGACGCGTAGCGATCTGGTGTCGTGACCTGCTTGCCGGCGCCACGAAGTGCTTCCGGCGATATTGCCTCCATGCCGATCAGCAGCATGTGGCAACCCGATCTGGCCATCAGATCAACCAGTTCAGGATCTTCCCCCACGGTTATCTCACCCTGGCCGACCCACGTGATTCCAAGTCCCAGGAGCCCCTCGAACAGGCTCTTCGCGTACTTCGTGTCACGGATGCCTTTTCGGTGATCGCTGTCGGACACGATGTTGTTGTCGGTGAAGAACACGGTGTGCGCACGCGTCAGCACCCCGGAGGCCTGCAGGGCCTTGATTTCGTTGACGATGTCCGCGACCGGACGGTGTCGTCGCTGTGCGCCCTGATACCTGGTCGTCGAGCAGAATCTGCATGCGTTCCGGCAACCGCGACTGGTCTGAACGGGGATGACCCACGGAGCGTAGTCGACGGCATTTTGTCCTTCACTTCCAGATCCGCGCCTGATCGGGGTGACGCCCAGATCCCAGGCTGGAACGGGAAGTCCGGCAAGAGAGGCCGCCCGCCCGCCTTCGTATGCGGTGGCCAGGTTTCCAGCGTCCAGGTCGTCAAGCAAGCTGTCGATCACGCCTTCCGCCTCGCCAATGACGATGGCGTCGGCGTGTGCCGCGGCCTCCTGCGGAACCATCGAAACGTGGATGCCACCCATGACCACCTTGACTCCGCGGCTCCTGGCCTGATCAGCGACTTCGTACGTCGCGATGCAGTTGGTGGTCGAGACGGTGAACATCGCGACATCGATATTCCAGTCCCAGCCGATCAGGTTTCTTCCTGGTTCATCAATGAGCATGTAGTCCCGTTTTCTTCGGCGACTGTCGTCGTGACGCTGGCACAATGCGGCCAGGTAGGGCAGGACCATGTTCGGTAGAAAAACCTGTCCGCGGCTTGCCTCGATCCTGTCCTTCAGCCCGGTCGCCCCGAGGAGCGGCAGCGCCGCGCGAACCGGCGCCGGAACCGAAAATTCCACGTCCTGGGATCCTCTGACCTTGATTATCGCTATCCTCGACATCTCCATGATTCCACCTCGTCCGACATTCCGGCCCGTCTTGAGGCAGCCGAAGCGGTGCCCACAGGCCAATGGTCTGACGCGGATGTCATGGATTTGTCATGTGGCGGCCGGTTTTTCGAGATTGAAGATGTAACCGGCGCCAAACGCGGTGCGGAAGAAGACGGGGTTGGCCGGGTCATCCTCGAGCGCGGCGCGGAGCGCGCGGATGAAATTGTCGACCGTGCGGTCGGTTCCGTCGTAGTCCCAGCCCCATACGACCTTCAGGATCTCCTCGCGTGTCAGCACACGGCCCGGGTTGCGGGCCATGAACATCAGCAGTTCGAATTCCTTCTGGGAGAGTCGACGCGGTTCTCCTGCCTTCCGCACCGTTCTGGTTTTCAGGTCGATTACGATGTCGGCGAACACAACAGGTC
>Ga0209606_1005625_pt1 | contig 10764 bp, 7 predicted proteins | sample AD_UKC057_MetaG_FD_184412 | JGI IMG/M metagenome (GOLD analysis project Ga0209606, IMG submission 184412) | Active sludge microbial communities of municipal wastewater-treating anaerobic digesters from USA - AD_UKC057_MetaG (SPAdes) (version 2) | ecosystem: Engineered > Bioreactor > Anaerobic >...
GAATTTTTTAGTTATTTCTCTTAATGACAAACTGCAATAAAGCTTCCCATAACAGCACCTACCCAAAAGTGGCGGTTCAGTGGTTAAACCAAGCTTTATGCTTCTATCAAAGTTTGTGCTTGTTTGACATTGAAGTGCTTCGAAATCGCCATATTTGGGTAGCTGCAAACCGTTAACCTTCAGTTTAAAAAGACAACAACACAGCGGTCAAATTGCTACTTAAATACAGAATAAGAAAAACAACCGTATTTTTAAATAGTAAAATATGACCCGTTAATAACTTTTCTTCGTTAAAATTGACAAGAAAAATATAATTCTTAAATTTGCCAAAAAATGGCAAATTTACATTTCGACAGTATGCAGACTATTGGTTTAACATTCAAGGAAATAAGAGAAAAGCGAAACTTGCTATTAGAAGATATTTCAAAAAAAACAGGTATAAGCAAGACAGTATTAAGCCGGATAGAGAACGGCAGACGACTTCCAACAAAAGAACAAGTTAACTTGCTTTGCAAGTATTATAAGGCTGAAAAAAATCAAATAATTGTTCAATGGCTTAGCGACAAGATTGTTTGCGAAATGCAAGACGAAGAATTTGCTTTACAAGCAATTCAAGTAGCAGAAGTAAAAATTAAATACGCAACAAACGGTAACGAACATAATCATAAATATGGATCTTTGTTATCGCTGAATGGAAATAAAAATCAAAGAAAAATTGACGACTTTGTTAATAAAGTTATTCAAGGTGATTGTTTGGAGGTAATGAAATCCATTCCTGACAAATCCGTAGATATGATACTTTGCGACTTACCCTACGGAACGACCCAAAACAAGTGGGATTCAGTGATAGATTTGCAAAATCTTTGGGCAGAATATGAAAGAATAATCAAAGACAATGGAGCAATAGCCTTGACTTCGCAAGGTGTTTTTACAGCAAAACTAATTTTAAGCAACGAGAAATTATTTAAGTATAAAGTGACCTGGATTAAATCTAAGCCAACCAATTTTTTAAACGCCAAAATTCAGCCACTTCGTAAACACGAAGACATCTGTATCTTCTATAAAAAACAGCCGACTTACAATCCACAAATGACTTATGGTGAAGCCTACGACAAAGGTGTTCGCAAAGACCAATACACGGGAAGCTACGGAGACTTTAAACCACGCCACGTTAAAAGCAATGGAGAGCGTTACCCAAATGATGTAGTTTTTTATGAGGAGCAAAACACTGATGATTTTGTTTACATTAAAACGGCTGAATCTGAAGGAACTGTTTCCCACCCAACTCAAAAACCGATAGAATTAGGCAGATACCTCATTAAAACATATACTAATCCAGGCGACATTGTTTTAGATAATGCTTGTGGCAGCGGCAGTTTTTTACTTTCTGCAATCTTGGAAAACAGAAAGTTTATTGGAATTGAAAAAAACGAAGATGTTTTGTTACATAAAGTAAGGCCAATTGACTACATAAAAATCTGTACAGATAGAATTGAAGAGACATTAAAACGAAAAGAAATTGAGGAATCAACATTAAGATTATTTAAAGAACCAATTGCTGAATATCATACATTGAATTATGAAGTTAAATGAACGTGCTTGGGCTGGACAACTTATTAGTTGGATACAAGAAGAAATAAGGGAAGGCAGGACAATTTTCCAAGATGCCACCAATGATGCAGGTATAAAACTTGAATCGGGGAAAACTAAATTCCCCGATGTGCTTTTATTTACAGACAAAGTTTCGGGTATTATTTTGAATGGTTGGGAACTAAAATTCCCTGACACAGAAGCAGATGACAACGAAATGCTTTTAAACGCAATTGAAAAAGCTGAAAGAATAAAGTCGGATTCATTTGTTACTTGGAATGGTGCAGAAGCGATTATTTGGAAAATAGAAGACGAGAATTATTCTATTAAGAGTATCTCTAAAATCAAAGAATATGCCAAGGATAAAAGCATAAATAGCAGAGAAGATTTATCTGACCCAAACAATTATCGTAAACACGAACCTGCTTTACGCAAAAGGTTAACTGAAATTCTGCACGACCTTGAACAGCTTTATGAGAGTGGCGAACTAAAACAAGCGATTAATATTTCAGGAAATTTTGTTGATGCAGTAAGATCAGCAGCAGAAATTATTTTACCACAATTCAAAGACGAAATAATTAAATTAAAAGGTACTAACGCACCTTTTCGCAAAGAGTTTAATCAATGGAAGATTTATGAGAGTTCCACTCTCAAAATTCTTGCATCATCTTCGAGACGACCAGAAAATGTAATTGAAGAAGAAGTTTTAGCAAAGTTTACTTTCTACAATCTAATTGGTAAAATCATTTTCTATTTGACACTTTCAGAGAACCTTTCGGGCAGCTTGCAAAAACTTGATTTGAAAAATTCAAAAAATGTAAAACAAGCATTGCAAAATTATTTTGATGCCGCAAGCAGAATTGATTACCAAGCAGTTTACCAGCCCTACTTCACTGATAAAGTAGATTTTAATAAAACAGTCAATGAAACTTTGTTCGAACTTTTCAATACAATCACCGAGTTTGATTTTAAAGTTTTGCCTACTGACGTTATTGGAACAATTCTGGAAAACCTTGTTCCAAAAGAGGAGAAACAAAAGTTTGGGCAATATTTTACTCCGGCTACACTTGCAAATCTTGTTGCATTTCCATCAATTCAGACAGCAAATGATTTTGTATTCGACCCGACATCTGGAACAGGAACATTTCTTAATTCTTTCTACCAAATTCTAAGCTATCACGGAAATACAAACCACGTTCAGTTACTAAATCAGATTTGGGGCAATGACATTTCACATTTCCCCGCAATACTTTCTGTAATAAATCTTTACAAACAACGCATCAAGAACCAAACAGACAACTTTCCGAGAGTAATGAGAGATGATTACTTCAATCTTGAACCGAAAATGAAAGTAGTATTCCCAGATTCAAATGATTATCAAAAGCAAATTCAGCAGCCGATTCCTGAATTTGATGCCATTGCAAGCAACTTCCCTTTCATTCAGCAAGAGGATATTCCAAATGATGTTCTAACTGCATTTTTCAGAGAGCAATTTGTAGCAAAGCAAAAAGCATTTCTCAAAGACAATTCGTTCAAAATCAATGAGCGTTCGGATTATTTTACTTATTGCGTTTACAATTCAATCCGCTTTCTAAAGAAAGACGGATTGCTTTCAGCAATCACATCAAATGCTTGGCTTGGCAAAGAATATGGTTTTCAATTCAAGAAATTTTTGCTTGACAACTTCCATATTAAATATATCGTGAGAAGTAATGCCGAACATTGGTTTAGTGATTCTAAAGTTTCTACTATTTTTTCTGTATTACAACACGGACAACGCAAAGAGCCAACAAAATTCATAACTATCAATTTCAAACTTGAGGAAACATTTAACCAAGAAAACATTTCAGTACAGTTAATAGAGATAGAAGATTTTTATACAGACATTGACAATTGCGATAATCCCAAAAATTCAAGTTGGACAAAAGATAAATCCTTTTCAAATTTGTTCCATAAAAGAGATGGTTCATTAACAATAAGTATCGTTTCTAATCAGCAACTTGAAACATCTTTGAATGAGCAAGAAAATTGGGACACTTATTTTATTTCAGCAGATTTATTTGAAAAGTTTGATAAACATTTATCAACAATTTACCCCAATGTAATTGATGTTTTCAGAGGAGAAAGGACAGGTTGGAATCCTATGTTTATTATTCCAGTAGCAGAAGTGAAAAAATCAGGAGTCGAGAAAAAGTTCTTAGTTCCTTATGTAAAACGTCCGACTGAGTTTGAAACATTGGAGTTTGGCGGCACTTGCAACAACTATCTTTTTGTTTGCGATAAACCTCAAACAGAATTGAAAACTAAATTTTCGGGTGCAAATATTTGGATAAATAAATTTCAAAATGTCAAGAACAAAAACGGCACAAAGACAATTCAGTCAGCTTGCAAAGTACATAGACCATTTTGGTATTCGCTAAGCCCGAAACAAGCAAACATCGTTACTGCGATAAATCCTTACGAAAGATTTTTCTTTTCTTTTTCAAAAATTCCGTTTACTATTGACCAACGACTTGTGGCGATTACCGTAAACAAAAAATATGACGTTGAATTAATTGCTGCACTTTTAAATTCGGTAGTTACATTCTTGACAATGGAAATGAGAGGAACATCTCGGAACTTAGGAGCATTAGACCTTAATGCAAATTATTTCAAGAAACTTCGTGTTCTTAATCCTGATTTGCTTTCAACAAATTCAATCAAAGAAATTAAGAAAGCCTTTCAACCTTTGAAAGCACGACCAATCAAGACAATTTTTGAAGAAGTAAAACAACCTGACAGAATGAATTTTGACAAAACAATTTTAAAAGCATTTGGCATTGACGATTCAATTTTAAAAAGTTTGTATCAATTACTTTCATCGGCTGTTTATGACAGAGTAACAATGAAAGAAAAATGACTACAACTAAAATAATACCCCCCCCCCTCAAAAAATCCCCAAAAATTTTCCCACTTCATGCAACTTTTTCATAGTAACCGGCGTTATGCTAATAGTTTAACCACAAAAACTTTTAGTTATGTCAGCAACCTATGAAACAGGCCATGCACGAAACGTAGCCAATTTCGAGCAACTCATTTCCCACTGCCTGAGCTATGGGACAGCCTACAATCCGGCCAAAGCAGCCATCAAAGCCGCTGCGCTAAACACATTATTAACAAATTCGCGTGCCGCAATCAACCTCGTCAAAGAGAAGCACAACCTCTACATCGACGCGGTCAATGCGCGCGAGATAATCTTCAAACCCCTCGACCAGTTCACGACCCGCCTCTTGCGTGCCCTGCAAAGCTCCGATGTTACTGACGAAAAAATCAAGGATGCAAAATCAATCATCCGAAAAATCAAGGGCCAGAGGGCTTCAGCCATCGAGCAAAAACCCACCACCGAAACCTCCGAAATTTCCGGTTCCGATCAGGCCATTACCCCTGAACCCGTTCCCCAAACAAAATCCTCATCCCAGCGCAGCTACGACAACCGGCTCGAAAACTTTGCCAAATTGGTAAACCTCATCTCAACCGAAACCGGCTATGCGCCCAACGAAAACGAGCTCAAGCTCACCACACTAAACACAACCATTGCCGATATGCGTGCCAAAAACAGCGCCGTAATCAACGCCATTACAGCACTCAACAATGCCCGCATCAATCGCAACAAAATCCTTTACAACAAAAGCACAGGCCTCTACGACATTGCCCAGGATGTAAAAGCCTACATCGGCGCACTCTATGGCACCTCCAGCCCCGAATACAAAACCGTTTCCCGAATCAAATTCACCGCCCACCGCTAATTCCATCCCCATTCCATAAAGGCGCGCCAACCCGCGCCTTTTTTATTATCCAAAAACTACCACAGGCTTAACACTATCAACATATCGCAAAGCAATTACAACATCACGCAGTACACTCGAAAAACGCAGCAGTTCGCAATGACATTCCCATCCACATCCCCATCCACATCCTCACGGTTAACTCAGGTAAACAGTCCACTGCAGGAAACGCGCCGCGGGCGGCCCCGACAAAAATGCGAGCCAACCCTGGCGTGAATAGCCGTTTAATAGAAAAAACAACAAAGGGCTAGAGAAGCAAACTACCCGAAGACCCGAACAAGGTTTGCTTCTCGACGCTTTGGTTTGTCGGCCAAAGGAGAAGGGCCTGCGCTGACAAAACACTACTTTGTTAGTTTTTTCATTAAACGGCTAGAGCGGGGAGAAGCTTATTTTTGTCTTGATTTTTTGTTACTTTTTTATCAAGAAAAAAGTATGAAAAGAATGCTCGCAATGCCCTTCCGCCTACAACTTCAGAGCACAGCTGTGCAAAAATTCAAATGACACACTATTTTGAACACTCCCAAATATCAAGAAAAAAGTATGAAAAGAATGCTCGCAATGCCCTTCCGCCTACAACTTCAGAGCACAGCTGTGAAAAAAATCAAATGACACACTTTTTAGTACACTCCCAACCACAGGCTTAACAATTACAACATCACGCAACACAATCACAACATATCGCAAAGTAATTACAACATCACGCAATACAATCGCAACATATCGTAATGCAATCGCAACATCACGCAATACACTTACAACATATCGCAATGCAATTACAACATCTCGCAATGCAATCACAACATCTCGCAATGCAATCACAACATCTCGTAAAGCAATCGCAACATCACGCAATACAATCGCAACATATCGTATTGCAATCGCAACATCACGCAATACACTTACAACATCTTGCAATACACTTAAAACATCTCGCAACACACTCGAAAAACGCATCAGTTCTCAATTGTATTTACATCCACCTAATCCAGTAAACCAGGGTAAACAGTCCACTGCAGGAAACGCGCCGCGGGCGGCCCCGACAAAAATGCGAGCCAACCCTGGCGTGAATAGCCGTTTAATAGAAAAAACAACAAAGGGCTAGAGAAGCAAACTACCCGAAGACCCGAACAAGGTTTGCTTCTCGACGCTTTGGTTTGTCGGCCAAAGGAGAAGGGCCTGCGCTGACAAAACACTACTTTGTTAGTTTTTTCATTAAACAGCTAGAGCGGGGTGAAGCATATTTGGCTGGTGAGCGCAGCCGAACCATGTCTTGATTTTTTGTTACTCTTTCACCTGTATTGAGCGTAGCCGAAATATCAAGGAAAAAGTATAAGAATGTAAGACTTGATGATCTTTAACTCTCTCCCTAAATCTCCGTCAAAGCCACTCCAATAGACCTCGGTCATGACAAATTCCCCATCCCCACCACTCCTCCGCACAAAAGCCATCAACAGCAAAAAACTTCCGTTTTCTTCCAACTTCTAAAATTAATCTATAAATTTACCCACAAAACCAAACGGCTTATGCAATTTCTTTCGTTTGTAAATAATTAAAACCGGCAATAAAGTAACACTCTATTACATGGGAATAATTTCGAAAACAACAGATAATGAGGTGATTGGGAAAAGCGAGGTGAGGTTATACACGAGTTATGCCCCATAATAAAAACAGACATTCATGACAAACAATAATGTATTTGTAAAATTTATAAACGAGCAATTACAACTTCCTTTGCCATTGGCAGAAGATATTGTGTCGAATTTCGATTACGAAATATTGCCACCCAACACATTTTTGCTTAAATCGGGAGAGGTTTGTCAGAAATATATGTTTATCCACTATGGATTTATGCGTTCACTTGTGATTGACAGTGATGCGAATGAAATAACAACAAATTTTTTCTCAAAATTTCAACAGGCATTTGAACCCTCTTCATTCTTTAACCAGACTGTATCGAAGGAGAATATTCAAACTATTACTGAATGTGGGGGCTGGATAGTGAATAATCAAAAAATGGAAATGTATTTTCAAACAAATCAAGGGTATAGGGAATTTGGACGGCGTTTGTTGGTAAAAAGTATTGCAGAATTGAAAGAGCGTATGCTTTTATTACAAACAGAAACAGCAGAAAACAGATATTTATTGCTATTGAAACAGCACCCCAATTTAATACAAAACGTTCCTCTTAAACAAATTGCGTCCTATCTGGGAATTACAGACACTTCACTTAGCCGCATACGAAAATTAACCATTAATAAAAACATTTATTGAATTTCTTGCCAAATGACAAGTAATTTTCTTTTTGAATATATTTAATTTCGCAATTAAATTTAAAATTTAAGTAATATGAGACAATATATTTTTGTAATCTGCTTTTTGTCAGCAATTACACTGACAGTTTCGGCACAGAACCAATTTCCAAGCCCAAGGTATGGTGCAGCCACGATTAAATACAATGATACTGCTATTTATATCTATGGTGGCGTTATTCAAGAAGCAAGTAAGTCAATCAGCCAGCAATTAACAAATGAAGTGTGGTATTACAACGCTTCTAATTGTACTTTCACAAAGGTTAATCCCTTAGGAGATGAATTACCAGGTATGTACGCATGTAGCCCTGTTTGTGATCCCCAAACTGGGAAAATATATTTTCTTGGAGGTTTAAGGACAGCGGCAGATAATGCGTTTTACTCATTTGATCCACAAGCATTTCAAGTTTCAAAAAAAACGCAACAACCTTACTCACAACGAAGTGGCATGTCAGGAGAGTATATTGGCAGTGGAAAGTTTTTGTTTTCTGGAGGACGACTTGCTAATGGTACAGCAAGCAGTGCTGCCTATGTGTTTAATGCTGCACAATTAACAATTACTCAAATTGCTGACATACCACAAGGCACCGCTCTTTACGGTCATAATACAATTAGTGATACTGTAAATAATAAGGCATATATTTTTGGTGGATTAAACGGGAGTGGAAACAATAACTTTTCATGTTATGAATATAATACACAAACAAATTCTTGGGGATTTGGACCTTCAATTCAAAACTACCCTCAAAACGAATGGACAGCATTTGCTGGATACGGCTCTACACTTACACCCAATGAAATATTTATTGCTGGCGGTCAAAAATATTCAACAGCTAAATCAACCAACTCAATAGCGTTTTCAACTAATTTATACACAATCACGGTGAACAACGGAAATCTTACAGCCCAATTAATTACAAACAACTTACCCCCAATGATTGGCGGTTCGGCTTGGTGTTCGTTAGGCAGCAATGATGACACTGTTTTTTATTTTTTCGGAGGAATTAATTCAATCACAACCACTGGTGACACAACGATAACCAATAATTTTTATCGTTACAACCAGTCAACCTCTCAACTTCAACAATATGACACAACACAGCAAGTTTGGGGAGGTATTTTATCTTCAATCAACGAAACTGATTTTAAATCTTCAATTGAATTATCTGTTTTTCCTAATCCTACAAACGATAAAGTGAGGCTTGAACTACAAACAAATGATAAAATAAAAACCATTAAAATATTTAACCAAAACGGACAATTGATACAGCAAATCAACAAACCAACAGAAACACAAATTGATTTTACAAATAAAACAGTCGGACTATATTTTATCCGAATTGAAACTGAAAATAATTATTATCTTGGGAAAGTGATAAAGCAATAAATTACGGGGCATAACAACGTGTATAAGTAATGGCGGGGTTTGTAGTGTATTCGAGCGTTCTACCCCCATTCAGTTTTTGTGGTAACTTGACAGGTAACTACTCCGCAGTCCGCCACTACTCATACACGCAGCCGTTATGCGCAATTAAATGAACAAGAACCAAGTAAATGGCAGAAATAAAGACTTATAAGATAACAACAAGCTCAAGAATCCATTTTTTATTGACAATTTTTATCTTACCGATAATTTGTCTAGTTCCGACAATGTTTCTAGTCGGAAAACTTGAAGCCACGAATAAAGATTTATTTGGTATCGTGACTTTTATTCTAGTTGGACTATACTTCCTTGGCGGATGGTATATATCAAAATGGACTTCGAAAGCAAAACTGACTTTACAGATTCTTGAAACTGGATTGAAAATCAATTGGGAAAGAAATTATATTCTTTACAAATACTCAGACAGAATTATAAAATGGCAGGACATAGATTGGTTTAAGTTTACTCCAGACCAGCATTTTGATATTTTCAAAATTAAAATTAAAAATCAAAGAAATTTTAAATTTGAGCATGCATCCAAAGAAACAGATGACTTCAAAAGCTTTAACGCTGCCTTTAGAAGAAACATTAGGGAACAAAATGAAGCGCTACCTGAAAATCTTAAAATTTCAGAAGCACCAAACATGTATGATGGAGTGACAGGAAAAATATTAATGGGATTTGGCTACTTAATTATTGCCGCAGGAATTGTTTTAATTCCATGGGCATTAATATCTGGACAGCAAATAAAACCTGCAACAATATTTGGACTTTTAGCAGCAATGGTTAGTGGAGCATTTACGATTGGACATGTGAAAAAATATACAAAGAAAAAATAAGAATAAAAGCGCATAACATCATGTATAAAACATTGGGGTTTAAGTGGTTCTGTTAGTTTTGTTTCCCGCATCAGCATTTGTAACTGCAGACAATGACGAAGCCCGCAATCCCCAACGTTTCATACATGTAACCGTTCCTCCCGCCCCTCAAAAAAATAACACCCACACACCATTCCCATCCAACTCACCCGATGCCTCAGCAGCTATCCCAACTAACTCAATCTCCATCCGAGTCACTCGCTGAGGACTCGGATGGAACCGATCCGAAATCTCAGTCCAAGTCACACCCAGAAGCCTCCAATGAGATGCAAACATAATAGCGTCTTTGCGTCTTGGCGAGAAACCAAATTTTCTTCGCTCCATCCCAACAAACCTAAACTAACTTCAATCTCCATCCAAGTCACTCGCAGAGGACTCGGATGGAACCGATCCGAAATCTCAGTCCAAGTCACACCCAGAAGCCTCCAATGAGATGCAAACCCAATAGCGTCTTTGCGTCTTGGCGCGAAACCAAATTTTCTTCGCTCCATCCCAACAAACCTAAACTAACTTGATTAAAAACTTCCCCCTACCACGGATTCTCCAGCTCTTTCGCGGTGTAGTCTTTCAGCGAATCGCGGAATGTGCTGTTGTTTAAACTAAATTTTGTATATTTGTTGACGCTAAAATAAAATACTATGAAATATCCATGAGCGAATAAAAATAAGCACACCAACCGCGATGAATATTTACCTTCGTAGCAAACTTAATTGCTATGACAGAGATAAAATTTCCTCAGG
>Ga0209606_1005642_pt1 | contig 10742 bp, 6 predicted proteins | sample AD_UKC057_MetaG_FD_184412 | JGI IMG/M metagenome (GOLD analysis project Ga0209606, IMG submission 184412) | Active sludge microbial communities of municipal wastewater-treating anaerobic digesters from USA - AD_UKC057_MetaG (SPAdes) (version 2) | ecosystem: Engineered > Bioreactor > Anaerobic >...
TGCCTACCGCCCTCTGCCTACTGCCTACCCATCGAGGGACGCTTTCTTGAAAGCAGTCCCGAAGATGATCGTCGAGCACAACCTGCACGGCATCGACATCGACCCGCGCGCGGTGCAGATCGCCGCGCTCGCCCTCTGGCTTCGGGCGCAGAAGACCTGGAAAAGTCTCGGACTCAAGGCCCAGGAACGGCCGCGCATCGCCAGATCGAACATCGTCACCGCCGAGCCGATGCCCGGCGAAGAAGACATGCGCCGAGAGTTCACCGCCGGCCTCAAGCCCCGGGTGCTGGGGCAGATCGTGGACGAGGTGTTCGAGAAGATGAAGCTCGCGGGCGAGGCGGGCCCGCTGCTGAAAATCGAAGAGGAAATCAAGGATGCCGTGGCCGCGGCAAGGAAGCAGTGGGAAGAAAGCCCGAAAGGGGAACAACTGCTTCTTTTTCCTCGCAGCTCTGCCCAATCTGCCCCATCACGCTTCGACTTCTCCGACCTAAGCCCATCACTGCCTACTGCCTACCGCCTACCGCCTACTGATTTCTGGGATCAGGCGGAAGACCGCATTTTGGATGCGCTGAAGGAGTATGCGGAGCGGGCGGAAAACGGACATGCGACCCGCCGCCGACTCTTCGCCGAGGATGCCGCCAGAGGATTCGCTTTCATCAATCTATGTCGAAACCGATACGACGTAATCCTGATGAACCCACCGTTCGGAGCATCCAGCCAGGAATCAAAGGGCTACATCGACAATCATTACCCTAATACTAAAGGTGATCTCTTAACGAATTTTGTCGAAAGAACATTGCAACTCGCAGAGGTACAAGGGTGCATCGGAGCAATTTCGAGCCGGACGCCATTTTTTCTCAGCTCGTTTGAATCTTTTAGAAGGGATGTCCTTGGAAATATCGGCGTCGTCCAACTGTTTGCCGATTTAGGTGAAGGTGTGCTCGATGCTATGGTAGAGACATCAATCTATGTAATCACCAAGAATATCTCTGAATCAAACCGAAGCGTCTTCATGAGACTCCTTGTCGAGACGGATAAAGAAAACGAACTCCAAATGCTATCGGATGAATGTCTGTCAGCGGGAAGAAGCGACAAACTATTCGTTGCAGAAACAAAAAAGTTTTCTTTGCTTCGTGGCGCTCCCTTTGCCTATTGGATTTCTGCCAGAACTATTAAACTGTTGGCAAATACCTCACCGATAGAGGGTAATTTGGCAGCTATTCGTGTTGGACTTCAAACAGGTGATGATAGAAGGTTTCTCAGACTAATTTGGGAGGTGCCTGCTTCAAAAATTGGGGGGGCAGGTATTGGAAGTGATACCAGTAGGTCGAGTAGAGACACAACTCAATTTAGAAATCAGTTTAGTAAACTTGGAAAACGATGGGCGGTTTTCGCAAAAACAGACAATGCATCTCCCTGGTTTTCACCTCTAACTCTTGTTCTTGATTGGTTTCGAGACGGAGATCTACTCAAAGAATATGTACGGGGCAGAGGCTACTCTCCGTCAAAATGGATTCAGAGTGAGAGTTTATACTTCCGACCTGGTTTTAGCTATATGCTTCGTTCGACAAGAATTGTTCCGTTTATTGTTCCATTTGGTGTGATACCGGCTGCACCAGTATCGGAGGTTTTTCCCTTCTCTGGCCACGAGTATTCAACCCTTGGCATATGTGCATCGAATTTAGGCTCTGCTATTGCGCGATTTAAAGGTGGCTGGTTCTCTCGGGCTGTGTTTCAGGCGAGTTTGATTCAGGGTCTTCCGGTTTGCAAGTTCTCAAAGATGAGTCTGGAACACATTAAGGAAATTGTGGACCAGAACGTTAACAGTCGTAGATCTGTAGTGAAGCGATATGAACCATTTCAAGAATTTACTTTACCGGCGTGGGTACACACCTCTGACAAGGGGGGGACTACTTGGGATCTCTACTCATTGCTGGGGAATAAATTGGAAAAGGAAATTGCCAACGCATACGGTTTTGATGAAGACCAACTTGATGAACTGGAGCGTGATATACGAGAAGCAGTATCTATCCGTGGAAAGTCACAAAATAAAGACGCAGAAAATTCGCCTGATGATTCAAACGAAGATGAGCAAGAGCTTAACATTGAACTGATTTCAGAAACGCTTGAGGAAAAGGCTGTTGGGTTTGTCATGTACTCTTTCGGAGTTGCTCTTGGCCGCTGGGACATCCGCATCGCCACCGATCCGTCGCTCGCCCCGAAGCTTCCTGACCCCTTTGATCCGCTGCCGATCTGCCCGCCCGGAATGCTGGTCGGTCCGGACGGCCTGCCCGCGGAACAGAACCGCATCGTCAGCGAGGAATGGCTCCGCGCCCGGCCTGACGCAAACACCCTGCCGCCCGAGGGCTCGGTCAAGAATCCGGCCATCCCTGATTCCGAGTATCCGCTCCGTATTTCCTGGGACGGCGTCCTGGTGGACGACCCCGGTTTCAACGGCGACCGGCCGCACCGGGACGACATCGTCCGCCGCGTGCGCGAGGTCTTCGACCTGCTCTGGAAGGACAAATCCCACGAGATCGAACAGGAGGCCTGCGACATCCTCGGTGTCTCCGACCTGCGTGATTACTTCCGCAAGCCGGCGGGATTCTTCCAGGACCATCTGAAACGCTACTCTAAGAGCCGACGCAAGGCCCCGATCTATTGGCCGCTCTCCACCGCCTCGGGATCGTACACCATTTGGCTCTACTACCACCGCATGAACAACCAGACGCTCTACGGGGCGGTCAACAAGTACGTCGAACCCAAGATCGCCGAAGTGCAGAAGGAAGTAGACAGTATGCAGTATGCAGTGGAAGCCCGGGAAAAGGGCATAAGTCTCAGTCCGCCTACCGCCTACAGCCTGCTGCCTACTTCGGAGCTGCGCAAGCAGTGGGAAGAGGCACGCGCGTTCCTCGGTGAACTGCGGGACCTGCGTGAGGAATTGCTCAGGATCGCCGCACTGCCCTACAAGCCGGACCTCAACGACGGCGTGATCATCAACGCCGCGCCGTTCCACGGTCTCTTCCGCCTGCGCTCTTGGGCCAAGGACACGGAGGACTGCTGGAAGAAGCTCGCCAAGGGCGACTACGACTGGGCGCATTCGGCCTACACGATATGGCCCGACCGCGTCCGGGAAGTCTGTAAAAGGGACCGCTCCATCGCCATCGCGCACGGGCTTGAGGACCTCTGCGAGGTAGAAGCCCCGGAATCCAAGAAGAAAAGCGGCCGCGGCCGTCGGAAAAAGAAAGAACCCTGATAAGGAGGACGATATGAAAAAGAGAATTCCAGTCAGGCTCAAAAAGGAGCCTCTGCTTGAAGCGATATGGGAAATCCGTTTTTCCGGTACGCAGTCGCCGGTGGCCGACCTGCTCCCGGGAATGCTTTTTAAATCGTTTCCCGACAAATACGGAAAAGTGTCCAAGTTACCCGTCGCGGATATACCAGCCCCTGTCGTCGAGCATGACCCCAATCTACGGTATGTGCCGAAAATACGACTTGAAGGGGCAGATCAGACCGTCCAGGTCGGGGATCGTGTCGTTTCGTTGAGCTGCCGCCGGCCTTATCCCGGATGGGCGACGTTCTCCGCCGACATCCGGAAACTCGCCCAAGCGGTTCAGGAAACCGGTTTGGTCGACCGGTTGGAAAGATTCTCTCTGAAATACATAGATTTGATCGATTTGGAAAAACCCGTCGGTCTTGCACACCTCAATCTTTCCTTGAATATAGGAGAATATGAGTTGGCCGCCAAACCCGTCCAACTGCGAACGGAAATCAAGGAAAACGATTTGATTCATATCATTCAAATCATCTCGCCGGCGGAAGTGGGTCTGCCTGGAATGGAAGGACGGCTCAAAGGCGTCCTTGTGGACATTGACAGCATCAGACCCATGGCGGACGGCGAATCATGGGATGTTCTTTATCAAAGACTTGATGAGGTTCACATGTCGTGCAAAGAGATGTTTTTCAGCATCTTGAGACCGGAAACGGTTGAAGCTTTGGAACCGGAATACGAAGGGTGAGCATATGACTCCAACAATGGCTTTGACGAACGAGATTTCAGGTCGCATGACCGGAAGCAGCCTATTCTCCTTTTCTCGAGAGGACTGGCCGGGATTAGCGCGACTGTGTCCTGAACCGGATATCAGACAGGTTTCTGTTCCCTGGATAGTTTTTATCTTCCCTCTGGAACAGGAAAGAAGCACTTTTCAGGCAAGCCGGGTTACTCCGTCCCGGTGGGAAAGCGATTTCGTTCCGAGGACCGCATTGGGGAAAAAACTTTTGGATTTAAGAAACAGAGCCATTGCATCAGGGATCCGCCTCCTGTCCGAAGACGAAGTCCTTGAAGAAGTGAGACGCAGACGAGGAGAAATCGAGGGCGATGAAAAGGACCTATATTGACGCGGGAGTCCTGATAGAAGCGTTTCGCGGCACAAATCCCAGGGCAGTTAGGGCTCTTCGAGTGTTGGACGACCCGGATCGAAAGTTTGTGGTGAGCGACTATCTTCGGCTCGAGGTCCTGCCGAAACCGACATTCCATAATAAGCGGGGGGAAGTCGAATTCATGCAGGCGGTTTTTGAAAATGCCGAGAATGTGAAAACCTCTTCAGAGCTGACCGGATGTGCGCTCGCTATGGCTTCGAAATATGACATGACCGCCATCGACGCTCTACACATCGGGGCCGCGGCGGTCGCTGGCGTGGACGAATTCGTCACGATGGAAAAGACGACGAAGCCCATTTGTAAGGTTAAAGAAGTCAACGTGGTTTCCATCCACTCTGAATCGGAGGCCGCCCGATGAAGTTCAGCTCGTTCCTGCACAAGAAGCTTGTCGATCTCTTGAACGACCGCCGCATCGTCGTATGGTACGACGCCGAAGGGGACTTCAAATCCTTCGCCGCGGAGTTCAACGCGCCGAACTGCGAGGTGCTGTCCGCCGAAGCCTCCGTCCTCAAGGCCCGCCGCCGGGCCGACGGGATTTACCGGCTGATGAACGAATCCGAGAACCCCTCGGAACGGGACCGCTGCCTGCTCATCTACATACCGCGCCGCCGGGGCGCGGGCGAGGAAGAAAAAATGCGGGACCCCTTCGAGGCCTACGCCATGGCGGGCGCTCCCTTCGGCGACGCCGAGGACCAGAAGATCGAATCACTCGCCCGCCAGGCCATGCCGGGCAAGGCCGACGAGATCACCAGGCTTTTCCGCGAGGGGAAGCCGGACATCGCCCTTCTGGACGGTTTGGAAAAGACGCAGCGTTGGCCGCTGCTGAACGACGTTTTCCGGACGGAAACCCCGACGGAGATAATCGCGGCGGCCCTGTGCAACACGGCCAAAGCAAAAGAAGCCGCCGACAAGCCGGGCTGCGTCGACGAGCTGCTGCGGTTGCTGGCCGACGCCGTCGGGTTCAAACCCACCGGCGGCGGCCGCGATTGGAATGTGCTGAGGCCGAAAGCCGCCGAATACATTCTTTTCAGCGAGTTCGTGTTCGATCTTCCGGGAAGCGTTCCCGACGCCTTGAACGCCGTGCCGCGCGCCGGCGTCGAAAAGAAGTCCGTGGTCTATGCGGCCTGCGACAGGATGCGAAGCGATACGGGTCTGCGTGAAACCTATGTCGAGCTGGCGCAGGGGATCGAAAGAGGACTCCGCCTGCCGGACTTGATGCCGAAGGATTTAGATCCGGGCGAGCGCGATACCTTCCCCTTCGAGGAACGGCGTCTGCTCGGCCGCGCGGTCGGGCTTGTCGTCACCGGCGACCCGGCGGAGGCCCGGAAGGTGATCGAAAACCGCAAACGGTCGATTTGGCGGAAGGACCCGCAGAGGTCGCCGGCCTGGACGGCGCTTGAGAGGGCGGCCGCCGTGATCGAATCCGCCGCCGCTGTTTCGGGGGGCTTGACCGGGAAAAAGAACCTCACGGCTTTGACGACCGCGTACACCGAGGGCGGTTGGTCGGACCTCGACCGGGCGTCACGCCTGTTTGAAACCTCCCTCACCGCCTGCACCGACGATGACGTCATCGCCCCGGTCGTCGACCTATGTCGTCGCCGCTACCGCGAAGCCGTCACGGCTTTGCAGGATGCATTCCTCGCAGCGGTTCAGGCCGAAGGCTGGCCGCCGGACGGAGCGTCGAGGCAGACCCGCATATTCGACGAACATGTGGCCCCGTTGCTGGAACGCCGTGAGAAGACCGCGTTCTTCATGGTGGATTCCCTCCGCTACGAAATGGGCCGTGATTTGGGCGAAGCCTTGGCCGAAACGGGCGAAGTCCACGTCGGCTGGGCCGCCGGCGTTGTCCCGACGGTGACCGGCTGCGGCATGGCGGCGCTGATGCCGGGTGCGGACGGAATGCTCCGGCTTGTAGAGAAGGACGGAGGGCTGGTGCCGGCCCTCGGCACCCGCCTGCTGAGGACATCGGCGGACCGTATGAAACTGTTGGCCGACACCTACGGCGACCGGTTTTTCGAAACCACCCTGGACGACCTGCTCGGCTCGCCGAAGAAGGCCGCCGCCGACCTGAAGAAGGCGGAGCTCTTCGTGGTGAGGACCCGGGACCCGGACGCGGTGGCCGAGAACCTCGGCGCCTGGCGCGCGCGGCGCTGGCTCTCGGATGTGATCGGGGATATCGCGGCCGCGGTCCGGTGGGTGGTGTCCCAGGGGGTCGACCGTGTGGTGATCAGCGCCGACCATGGCCATATGATGCTGCCGGAAATCCCGGCCGGCGATGTGGTCCAGACGCCTCCGGGCGGCCGGCTGCTGTCCAAGCGTAGGTGTCTTTTGGGTTCGGGCCTTTCGGGATCGCCCGGAACCGTCACCCTGAAGGCGGGCCATGTGGGGGTCCAAGGAGACGCGCAGGAGGTCTGCCTGCCCATCGGGTTCCGCGTCTTCTCGGAGGGCGAGGGTTATTTCCACGGCGGACTGAGTCTTCAGGAGGCGGTGGTGCCGGTGATCGTCTTCCGGGCCGGCCGGGGGAAACAAACAACCGCGGGCAAGCCGGAGATCGATGTCCGCTATCGGTCGGACAAATTCACCAGCCGGGTCATCGGCCTCACCCTGGTCTACGTGGTCAAGCAAATGTCGATTCATGGCGACCCCCCGGTTCGCGTGCGGGTCGAGGCCTATGATGGTTCCGGCGCGAAAGCCAAGGTGGTCGGAGAAGCCGCCGACTGCGAGGCGCGGGACGAGAAGACCCGTGAAGTGACTTTGCAGGCGGGCGTCCAGACGCCCGTGCCTTTGTTGATCGACCCGGATTTCGACGGGGCGGAGATCGAAATCCGGGTGAGCGACCCGCAGACGCGCGTCGTGTGGGCGAAGCGGAAGCTGAAGAACGCGATGCTCGATTAAGGAGACCGGAATGCAAAAGGACGACCTGGACAAAAAAGCAACGGGCGTGTTCGCCGGGAAAGTGGTGCGGAAGGACCTTCTGCACCAGATCAAAGGCGGCGAGAACGTTCCGTCCTATGTGCTCGAGTACCTCTTGGGCAAATACTGCGCTTCGGACGACGACGAGGAAATCCGCATCGGGGTGGACGCCGTCAAAGAAACCTTGACGACGAATTACTTCCGCCACGACGAGGCGAACAAGGCCCAATCCATGGTCGAGCGGAAAGGCAGACATCGGTTCATCGACCGCGTCGAAGTCCGCTTCCTCCCGAGCGAAAACAAATACTGGGCGTCCATGGACCATTTCGGATACGCCAAGATACACATCCCCGAGGAATTCCACCGAAGGTACGAACGGCTGCTTGAAGGCGGCATCTGGGCCGTCATCGACGTGGAATTCAGGCTGTCCGAAGAGGGCAAAAAAGACAGTCCCTTCCACATCGTCGATTTGAAGCCCATCCAACTCGCGCGGTTCGATCTGGACGAATACCTGGAAGGCCGGGGCGGAATGACAAGGGACGAGTGGATCGATCTTCTTCTTCGGAGCGTCGGCTTGGAGCCGCTGCGGATGGAGCGCCGGCTGAAGATTCTCCTGCTCACCCGCCTCATCCCCTTCGTCGAGAAAAACTATAACTTCATCGAGCTCGGTCCGCGCGGCACGGGTAAATCCTATGCGTTCAGCGAGATGTCCCCTTACTGCATGCTGCTCTCGGGCGGCAAGGCAAGCACCGCCAACCTGTTTTACAACAACGCCCGCCGACAGGTCGGGCTCGTGGGGCACTGGGACGTCGTGGCCTTCGACGAAGTCGGCGGCATGAAAATCACCGATCCCGACGCGATCCAAATCATGAAGGACTACATGGCCAACGGCCGCTTCAGCCGCGGGGTCACCCAGGTGCTGGCGGACGCGTCCCTGGTGTTCATCGGCAACCTGAACCAACCGGTGGAGAGCTTGGTCCGGAACTCGGCCACGGACCTTTTCCAGCCGCTGCCGAAAGAATTCGATCTGGCACTGCTCGACCGGATGCACTTCTACCTGCCCGGCTGGGAGGTTCCGAAGAACTCGAAGGACATGCTCACGGGCCGTTACGGCTTCGTCACCGACTATCTGGCCGAAGCGTTCCGGGCGCTCAGAAAACAGAACCGCTTCGACGAGGCCGAGCGGGTCTTCCGATTCGGGGCGCATGTTGAGGGCAGGGACGCCACGGCGGCCAAGAAGACGGTCAGCGGCCTTCTTAAAATCATCCACCCCGGCGGAGGCTGGACGAAGGAGGAACTCACGGAGTATGTGGAGCTCGCCTTGGAGGGACGCCGCCGGGTCAAGGAGCAGCTCAAGAAACGCGGTTCGTTCGAATTCTACAAGACAAGTTTCTCTTACATCGATCTTGCGGACGACACCGAGCGGGCCGTGGGCGTGCCCGAGCAAGGGGGGGCCGGAGTCATTTCGCAGGACCCCCTGCCTCCAGGAACGGTCTACACGGCCGCCGTGGACTCCGAAGCCAAGGTCGCCTTGTTCAGGCTCGAGGTGACCCTGACGGCGGGCACAGGCAAGCTCCGGTCTCCGACGGGCCTTGAGAAATCACTGAAAGAATCCCTCAACCGGGCTTTCAGTTATCTGCAGAGCGTCAAGGACAAGCTCGGACTCACACAAATGCTGGCGCAGAAAGACATCTATGCCGAAGCCGTGGACCTCTCCGGCGGCCGCATCGGCTGCCCCTGCGGCGTGGCGTTTTTCACGGCCATTATCTCCGCGGTCCGCAACCGTCACGTGCAGGCCGGCACCGTGATCCTCGGCGACCTGACCATCCAGGGGAACATCAAGGGCCCGGCTTCGATCACCGAACCCCTGCAACTGGCGCTTGAATCAGGGGCACTTCGCGCCCTGGTCCCTGTTTCCAACAAGACGCAGTTCGGCGGACTGCCTGAGGACGTGGTCGAACGTTTGGACGTGGTGTTTTACGGCGACGTCGACCGCGCTGTGCTCAAAACGCTGGAGATGTAACGGATGCGGCGGGAAGCGGCGGATACTCGAAAAATAGAGATCGATCCCTCTGGGACAGGCCGATTCCATTCCGTGGATGAAGCCGGCGGGGCGGTCGGCACATCGGTAAGTAACCTCCTGAAAGCGCTCATGGGGAGCGTCTGTTCGAACAAAAGGAGGTTCTTCCGATGAAAGGCAAGGCGAAACGAATTCGAGGACCCCGACCCGACGGTGACGGTAAGCCCACGGCCGTCGATCTGTTCTGCGGTTGCGGCGGACTGACGGTGGGGTTGAAAAAAGCCGGATTCAGGGTCCTGGGCGCGGTGGACGTCGATCCGCCGGCCGTCAAGACCTACAAGGCGAACCATCGCGATGTCACACTATGGGAAAAGGATATAAGAGAACTTGACCCGCAGGAACTGCTCGACGAGCTTGGATTGAAGAAAGGCGGCCTCGATCTCCTGGCGGGGTGCCCGCCGTGCCAGGGCTTCTCGACGATGCGGACTCTGAACGGAGCAGTCAGTGTCGATGACCCTCGAAATGATCTTTTGGTCGAATTCGAACGTTTCGTCGAGGCTCTGCGTCCGCGTTCCGTAATGCTGGAGAATGTCCCGGGATTAGCCGCTGACAAGCGGTATGCTGCTTTCTGCAAACGTCTAAAAGACCTGGGGTACCTTGGTGCTCACAAGATACTGAATGCGGCGGACTACGGTGTGCCTCAACGAAGGCGCCGGCTGATTTATCTCGCCGGTTACGGTGTGCAAATACCATTCGCAGAAAAAGTCAAAGAGCGTAAGACAGTGGCGGATGCCATACGCGGCCTCCCGAAGGCGGGTAAGAGCGGCGATCCTGTCCACGACATGTCGGAAAGGCACAGCCCAAGAATTCTCGAGCTGATAAAAAGCATACCTAAGAACGGCGGCAGCCGAACGGACTTGCCTCGTGAAAGTCAGCTTGCCTGCCATAGACGCTGCGACGGGTTTAAAGACGTTTACGGGCGTATGGCCTGGAAGGATGTCGCCCCGACCATAACTAGCGGCTGTTTCAACCCGTCCAAAGGAAGATTTCTTCACCCAAAGGAAAACCGCGCGATCACGATGCGCGAGGCAGCCCTTCTTCAGGGCTTCCCCCGCAGGTATAAATTCCCGGTGACGACGAGCAAATCAGCGATTGCATTGTTGATCGGAAATGCCCTTCCTCCGCCGTTCATCTATTGCCATGCCAAGCAGATCAAAAAGCACCTTTCCGACATTCAAATGTGGGTCTTCCGGGATTGTTGTGCATAAATTAGGGTGATTTTGGCTCTTTGATATACGAGGTGATGACCTTGAGCATCAGGTACTCCTCGTTGGTGATGCCGTACGCTCTGCGCTGGATGACGCGGATC
>Ga0209606_1005643_pt1 | contig 10739 bp, 18 predicted proteins | sample AD_UKC057_MetaG_FD_184412 | JGI IMG/M metagenome (GOLD analysis project Ga0209606, IMG submission 184412) | Active sludge microbial communities of municipal wastewater-treating anaerobic digesters from USA - AD_UKC057_MetaG (SPAdes) (version 2) | ecosystem: Engineered > Bioreactor > Anaerobic >...
GCCGCGTTCTTGAACGCTGTCGCCGGGAACGTGAGCCGCGTTTCTCCGACATTGCCCATGCGCCGATACACGCTGGCCCGGTACTCAGCGAGCGGGTCGTGCTTGAGCGTTGTTGCCTTCTCCGCCGCCGATTTTTTGCCTTTCGGCAGCAGCAGCTCGCCTCGCACCTTGGCCGACATGGCGTTATAAATCAGCGGCGTCATGCCCTTCACCCACAAGGACGCCACGCCGACGCCGAGTTTTTCTATCTGGACTTCATTCACATCGTTTGTGCTCTTTTTCATCATGATACCTCTCTCTTTTTTGCCTTGTTTTGTCACCTCTCAACATGCGCCCGGACCGTGACCGGGTCGCGAAATCAGTACGGCACCTCTTCCGGAGCTGCTTCCGCGCCTAACGGCCTGTGTTGGAGGTACGCTTCCCGAACTCTACCCATTCCTCGTGAGTCATCGGCGTTGACTTCTCCATTAGGCACAGGCGGCCCTATTTTACTTATCAGATACGCAGGCAGCATATTTCTCCTTGCTCAGCATCCCGCTGCTTCGGCACACGCGGCACCCGATCCCACGGCACAGCGGGCACAGCCGCGACGGCATCCCCTGCCGCAGCGCGAACGCTGCGCTGTCCAGCCATGCCAAGGCTACATCGTATTGAGTGTGGGCGAATAACGCTGGGGCCTCCTCGTGAAGCTCCTCCAGCAGACTGGCGGAGTCGGACATCATCCTGACGGCCTTGCGCAGATCGGAGCGCCGCTTCCACACAGCCTCTATGCGGGCGGGGATCACTTCACCGGCGTCGTCACGCATCCTCGGCATGGGTTTTGGTTTGGGTATCGGTGTCACGTCGGAAAATCCTTGCGCGTTGTCCGCATGCGCGCCCCGCGTCCCGTCAGAACGGGCAGGGTTCCAGTTGGTTCCACATCGCCACCCACTCTTCCCGAGTGATGGCATCCTGCGGTTTGCCGCCGCCGCCCGCGTCAACGAAGGCGAACCATGCCGCCTCAAGCGCGGGCTGGTCGAGGCTGTCGTTGGCCGCGACGAACACATTCCAGACCCTCTCCATGACCTGCTCGACGGTCATGCTCGCCATCGGATTGGCCGGCCGGGCTTTGGCCGTGGCGGGTTTCGCGGGCACTCCGCGCGGGGCCGTGGCGGGTTTCGCGGGCACTCCGCGCGGGGCCGCGGGCTTCGCGGCAGCCGTCCCGCCCAACGCGCGGAACTTGGCCGCGTACTTCTTGGCGAACTCCTCGCGGCTGATGGGCGCGGGGATGTCCGCCGCCGCGCCGCCGCCGACCGGGTTGACCCACGCGACCTTCGGGTAAAGGTGCTCCTTGTCCACAAAGCCCGGCTCCATCTTGATCGTGAGACTCACCCGCTCGGGCATCTGGATGGTCATCAGGTCGAGCACGTCATTACCGTCCCATCCAGACCACTCCTTCACCCGGTCGATATTCTTGACCATCACAACGCCGTCCTTGCTGACGAGTGTTGTGACGCTCTTGATCTGATCGGTCGTGCCGTCCGGCATGTCCACGGTGTGCAGGCACGTCATCAGCAGCGAGCCGCTTTTTCCGTCGCCCACGCTCACGGCGTCAACCGTGGCGGTGTATCTTCCCTCTTGGGTAATCATCTTCTGGTGTCCTTTCTTGTTAGTTAAGAATCTGTTGCCAGACTTCAGCGCCGTTGTCGGCGGTGATCTGGAGCGGGGGGAGCTGCGAGCCGTCAGCGCGGCGGCTCTTCGCCATGCAGTGCGGGTTGACCGAACTGTACAGGGCGCGTGTGCCGCACCCCTGCGCCTTGCCTGACTCGTCGATGACGACCTCCTCGCGGACGCACAGGACAAAGTCGGCCCAGTCGCGCATTTTCTCCTTGATCGAGGACTTCCCGCCGTCGCCGGCGTCCTGAAGGCGCGGCTCGATCCGCTTGTAATCGTCGCCCTCCACGTTGGCGACGTTGTAGTTCGAAGAATGCGCGATAAAGCAGACGTTGATCTTCTGCTCAACCACGGCGTCGATGTCGATAAGCATCTGCCCCCACTCGTCATAGACGTGGCGGAAGCCCTTGCCGTATCCGTAGCCCTCGATGTTGCGCACGACCGCGCCCTTGTCGGTGCGGACGTTTGCCAACACCCAGTGCTCGCAGTAGTTCTGGAGCGGGGTGCAGGAGTCGATCACAAGCCACTCGCCGGACTTCATGTTGGAGCAGGATTTGATGACCGAGCGGAAGTCCGACCAGTCGGCTGGCGTGACGCACGGGATTTCAGCCCCGATGGAGGCGAGGGATTTGTCGAGGTCGATGAAGCGCGCGCCGGGGAGACGGCTTGCAAAGGTCGTCTTGCCCATGCCTCCGACTCCGTAGAGCAGGACGCGCTTTCCGATCTCATGGGGTTTCGACCACGCGACGGGCGCGGTCGGGGCCTGACGCGGGGCCATGTTCAGCACTGGCTGACGGTCGGCGGCGGGCGGTGGGGTTCTTGTCGGGATTGTCATTTTTCGTTTCTCCTTATTCAGCATCGAACCAACTGTCCTTGAAATACCGGATCGCGTCGCTTTCCTGCTCCACGGCAGCGAGCTGGACGGCCTCGCTCGGGCTGGCGATGTACTTGATCGCGTAGCCGCACTTCTTGACCGCCTCCAACTGGACGGCCTCGCTCGGGCTGGCGATGTACTGGATCGCGAGGCCGCACTTCTTGACCGCCTCCAACTGGACGGCCTCGCTCGGGCTGGCGATGTACTGGATCGCGAGGCCGTCCTGCTCCACGGCAGCCAACTGGACGGCCTCGCTCGGGCTGGCGATGTACATGATCGCGCAGCCGCACTTCTTGACCGCCTCCAACTGGACGGCCTCGCTCGGGCTGGCGATGTACCGGATCGCGTAGCCGTCATTCTTGACCGCCTCCAACTGCACGGCCTCGTCTCCGATGATTTCTTGCGTGACCACCTCAACACCCGTGATCTCTGCGAATCTTTTCTTTGTCATTTTTCGTTTCTCCTTGTTACTCCGCGACGGGGGACGCCGCCGCAAGCTCTTCGTTGGCCTCTTCCGCCCACCGGTATCCGGCGGGGGCCTCGTCAACGCCGCGAACGGGGCTGATGTCCTGGAGGCAGAGGGTTTCGTAGGGACAGAATTTGCAGACCATCGGCGAGTCGCACCGCAGCCATGCTGCGTGGCCGGCCTTCGCGCGCTTGCGCAGATGCTTGACCAGCGCGACGGCCTCTTTGCGGGCGGTCACGAAACCGGCGATCTCAGCTTTAGACACGGTGTAGACGCGCCGCTGAAAATAGAACTCGGGACGCTTCGCGATGTCCGCAAGAATGCGCTCGCCGTACTGCTCGGCGGTCTCTGGAGCGGCGAGGAAGGATTCGCCCTTGTCTTTGTCCGCGCTTTGCTTGGGCTGGCCGTCGCGCTTGTAGACGCGCTGGCCGTCAAGCCCGATGACGGTCTTGAGGCCGCTCGCGTCGAGCGTCGGCACGGACGCCATAGGCCGGATGGTCGGCTTGCGGGCCACGTCATAAACCACGTCGCGCACCGTGTAGCCGTTCCGCTCCAGAGCATCGGCGTAGGTGGCGATCTGGACGTTGCCGCGCAGCCGGAGCCAGTAGTCGCTTGACGGGTCGATGTCCTGCCCCGAGGTCTTGTGCTCCAGCAGGGACACGGATCCGTCGCCGTTGTCCACGATGCCGTCGATCTTACCATCGGCTGTCCAGTCTTTCGCGCCTTTGACGGGCAGGCTGAACTGGACTTCAGGCATCGTTGTGCCATAGGACATGCACCAGTGTTTCGCGTACCCGGCCAGCATCGCCTGCAACGTCGCGGCTGTGAACTCGTCCTTCAGCCCGCACTCGGCGGCGGCGAGGAACGCCGTGCGTGCGTCAGAGCCTTTCGCCAGAGCCTCCATCGCCTTGTGCCACGCCGTCCCGAACGCCAGAGCGTCGGCAACAGTGGCGGGCTTGAGCATCGCCTCGTATGCCCAGTAGTGTTTGCGCAGGCACAGCGACAGCGCGGCCATGCGCGAGGCGGTCATCACGTTATTGGGGTTCATTCCCTTGTTCCCTTTGGTTGGCGTCGGCGTTTAACAGTGCGAGACCGAGCGGGGAGAGGCCGACCGTCTTGCCGTCGTCCGAAAGTGTCAGGTATCCGTGCTTCACCAGGTTCCGGAAGTACCTGTTGCGCGTCATCCGGTTTTTTGCCGTGCCCGCGCACGCCTTGGCCACCGAGCGGCGCGCGGCTGTGAGTGTGAACAGCTTGGCGATCTCTCGGATGACGCCGATCTCCGTCTCCGGCACGGATGAACCGTCCGCCAGCAGTGCCGCCTCCTCGCGCATGAACCGCAGGATGTGGGTGGCGTCCAGGCTTGGGCACTGGATGCACCTGCCGGACATGGTTCCCCACGGGCATGTATGGCACCGTGCGGCAAGCCAGCGGACAAGCCGCACCATGCAGTCGTGTGAGGAGCCGGGGGTCAACGCAGCACCGCCTCTCTGCCGGAGCGTTCGGACAGCCACTCGCGCAGGGCGTGGGGGTCGAACCGTACGATGCGACGGGTCAGGCGGAAATGCGGCGGCGCGTTCTTGGTGCGGTTGCACATGGACAGCAGGCGGCGGCGGGCCTTGTCATCGGTCATGCGCGGAAGCACCGACCGCGCGGCCTCCTCCAGCGTGAGCAGGCGTTGCGGTAGCCGCCACAGGTCACCGCGCCAGCTTCCGGCCCGCCTGCCGTTGAGGAGGCTCAGCACGGTCTTTGCGGTGACGTGGCGCGGCTCCTCGTGCTGGATGTACCGGCACATGTCGCCGGGGCGGACGCGGAGAAGCTCGGCGGCTTCGGGGATGCGCAGCAGGTGCGTGGTCGGGGATGCGTCTATCACGGTTCACCTCCTAGAAGCATGTACGCATAAATCTGGGGCATCCACCCGCAAAACTCGTAATACTCTGTATCAACAGGCTTTTGAGAATCGAACCAAACCAATACGCCGTCCTTAATGTAAACGGCGGTGATAAATTTGGGGCCCCTGGGTTTGATCGTAATCATGCCCAATAGAGCCGAGTTAGCGGGCGCGGTTTCCGGAGGGTTCCAGTGTTGTGATTTTTTCTTCGGCATGGCGGGTCTCCGGTCAAAGCGGGTCGAGGACGATCTTGGCGATGACTGGCACGGCGACCAGAAGGACAGCCGCGATGAAGTTGCCGATCAGGCAGAGCGCGTTTTTCAGAGTCGGGTTCATGGCGTGGTCTCCTTTTTTCAGATGACAGACTTACAAGGCGGTGATATGACGTGCTACCGCTTTACGCAAAAAAAACCGGATCGCCTTGGCCCGATCAAACCCATACGGCGCTCCGGCTTTCTCGACAGCTCCCAATAATTCGCGGGAAATATCCACTGTGACGCGGATGTTCCGAGAGGCCGTTTTAGAAACAGTTTTTGCTTTTTTCATGACGTGAGAGTAGCACCTCATAGCACCAGCGTCAACCGTAAAATAAATTATTTTTATTTTTTTTTACGTCTGGTTTGTCAGGGGACAGTCAAAATACAAGGTTGAGGTCGGCAAGGATTGGAATTGGGCCGATTTTCTATATCGTAACCCGTTGGCGTTTAGTCATTTCTGTAAGTCACTATGATGCAGTTGACTTTCACGTCAGGATGTGGTTTACTTTCTTCGTTTTTGCGGGGCGCAGGGATCGGTTTAGGGCATCCCTGCGCGGGTGGCCTGGGGAACTACCCAGGGCTACGACGGCGAGAACGCGCAAGGCGGCTTCCTCATCACCTCTTCGGAGCGGCGGTGAGACAGCCTTCTGCGGGTGGAGCCGGGTGGCCGTTCCCCCAAGCCCCTCTGAAACCAGACGTGACAAAATGTCACCGCGACAAATTGTCACGTCTGGCGACGGGGGGGAAGGGGGGGCGGTCTGCCCGGCTCCTCCGCGAAGGCGGTCTTCCGTCTCGCTTTATCAGCAAATCGCTGAGTGAAGGTGATAGAGGGAATGCGCGGGTGCGCGGGTCGTTTTTTTCTGGCGGCAAAACGCTAGCGATTTTGTAGACATTTCAGGATAGCCCGAACGGCCCGGAGGGGGTGCGGCAAGGTGAGTTCCCCGCCATCAACCGCACATCACCACCCCTCCGGGCCTTCTTTTTTCTCTGTGGCGGAAGTTCTGGCAACGAGGCGTCGCATCATCGCCTGAAAGCGAAAAAGGCACCCGGCGCTGACCGGATGCCTCAAGTTGCTGTTCAGCGTGGACTTTCTACCTCTCCGCCCTCCAGTTGCGCAGCGCGGCAATGACCGACCCCGTGAAGTCCAGCCCCTCGCGGTCGCACAAGTGGCCGAGGTCGGCGATCAGGTCGCGCACCGTATCCGCGTCCAAATACATAATACCATTACCCGGCGTTGAGGCATAGGCTGTGACGGCCTCCCCGGCGTCATTCGCCCGCTGTTCATTGGTACGCCCGCCTTCGTCCCGGTATGCGGCGAAGTGCGGCTTCGCAGGTTGTAGGATCTCCGCCCGGTCGAGCGCCGAATTGAGCGCCCGGTCAAACAGGTCTAGGCCGTTCAGCTTCTGGTAGGCGTTGATCCGGTCGATGGTGTCGCACCGCAGGCGGCGCGGCTGTGAGGCTCCCGCAGTATGTCCAGGCCAGCGCGAGAGCGCGAGTGCCACGGCTGCGGGGTTCTTGGGTTTGTCGGTTCTGTCGGTCTTGTTTTTCATGGTGTCCATTTCGTCAGTTCATTTGTCGATCACGAGCATGGCGACACTGCCGCCTGTCTCGCGCTGTTTGTGCAGTGCCGTCCAGCCCTCGGAACGTAGACGCTCGTATTCGTCGCGGGGCACGCGTCCGACGTACAGACGCAGCTTGTCGTCCTCGGGGCAATAGGTCGCGTAGCTCATTCTGCGCCCCCTTCCGCCTTCGCGTCCGTCCACGTCGTCGGGACGAGTGTCACGATCACCGTGCGCTTGTCGCTCGGCGAGATCGGACCGCGCGCCCCGATCGACGCCTGGATCGTGCCGAGGCACGTCCAGCCGGCGGGCCACGGCAGCGAGGCTGCCCACTGGTCGCATTCCTCGTCGGTCATCCGCGCTGTCGGGTCTTTGGCTAGCACCGGCGCCATTGTCGGGCTCTTCGGGTGCGGCAAGGTCACGCGCCAGAGGCGCGAGACTGAGGGAGGATTCGGGAGCTTGATCGAGGTTGTCATTGTATTTTTTCCTTTGACCGGGGAAGCGCCCCGGAAGCGCTGTGCTCTCGGTGAGCACGCGATGAGAGTCGCTTTCTGCCCGCGAATAAGGCCCGCGGGCTGGCGCGTCCGGTTACTCGCTCGCTGTTGCTTTCATGATAGCGTTTTCAATCATGGCTATCATTGGACGATCTTCATCGTAATTAGCAAAAGTATCTTTTGCGTGGTCAAGTATATGCTTCAGCGCCACCAGCATAGTCGGAGCAGCAGCAAAAAGGCGTGCGTTCCCGCACGTTTGATCGTCGAAACACACGGCTATATTCCGCCCGGAATTAAGGTCGTAAACAAGAGATTGAAAATGAGGCGAACTCCCGGCGTTGAAGCCATAATCCACATTTGTTGCGTGATTCATTGCCGCAATCCCCTTTCTTGTCCAGTTGTTCGGTTGATCGTTGTGCCCGCACGATGCTCATACCAGTGCCACGGCCCTTGTGTGTGTGTCATATCGTCCTCTCTCTCGCCGGGCGCATGACGCCCTGCCTGTTTTAAAAAACGGGGTCGGCCAACACCTTGGCCAACACCGGCAACCCAATAAGCAGGACCGCGCCAACGATCCCGCCGATGACCTCCGCCATCAGTTCTTTTGTTTCTGAGTCCATTCCCGTCTCCTTGCGCTCGGTTTTAACCCTGGCCTCGTCAGTCGCGGCACTCACCGCGAGACCGGCTTAACGCCGGTTTCGGCCTTGGTTGTGTTAGTCTCTTAAAAAGGCTTTGAACCAATTTTTGCAGGTTTGTTTGAAGACCTGCAAGTCATCGCCGATGTAGGAGATCGTATCTCCTGTTAATTGCCCGTCACGGCAAATCTGGTTGCCAAGTGTTCCGGGGCAAGATCCGTCACCGCTTAAATCGGCGAAGATGTACGCGGTACCAGGTCGGGAAAAAGTCACTTTCCCCATTTTCCTGCTGTTTATCGTGAGTTTCATGTCATCCTCCATGCCCGCGATACGCACGGGCGCGGGGTTTAGTCGAAAGCGACGAGGTTCTTTTCGCGGAGAGAGACAAAGCCGGGGGTCATGTCGGACGGCTGGCCGCATATCACATGGTCAACGATGTGGATACCCAGAATCCGCCCAGCTTCGACCAAGCGCCGGGTGATGTCGATGTCCTCCTTGCTGGGTGTCGGGTCCCCTGACGGGTGGTTGTGCGCCAGTATCACTCTGGCCGCGCTCTGCCTGACCGCCTCGCGGAACACCTCGCGGGGATGCATGAGGCTGGTGTCGAGCAGGCCACGGGTGCATTCGACCGGCGAGCCGATGACCTTGCTTTTCGTGTCGAGCAACAGGACAAAAAAGGTCTCCTGAGAGTCGCCGGAAGTGGCGGCGCTCATGATCGGCCGCAGAAGCCTGTAGGCGCTTTCGGGGTCGCGGATGGCGGGGCGCTTCACCGTCACGTATGCCGCGCATGCCTCCATCAGGGCGGCGTAGTCCATCACCAGATTCAGAGTCTTGGGATTTCTCTTGCTCATGGTGTTCTCCGTTTCTGCCCGCGTTTGACCGCACGGGCGCGGGTATGATCCTTAGATGTCCAGAATGCGCTTGTGCCGGTCGCTGCCGTGCTTGGCAACGTAGGCGCATACCTCCGCGTCAGTCTCAACCGTCACCCCGCAACGGTGCGTCCTGGGCAGGTTGCCGTTGGTTTGGATCGTAAATCCCCCACGCCCCGAGGTTTTAACGTGTACCACCTTGTTTCCGTTCCGGTCTCGCCCGATGGTGTAATACACATCGAGCCGGGATTTTACCGGCGCGGCGCTCTCCTCCTTTTTTGGTTCGGGATTCAGCAAGAACTCCGTCAGCCGGTGGATGAGCGCAACGGCGAAGTCCCGGTTAACGTCCAGTGTCCTTGTGGTCTTCCCCTCACTCCCGATAAGGATCTTCGCCGGGTGCGGCCCGCTGAAGTCGATCAAATCAAGCTCGCGCTCGTAGTAGTCGCGTGTGTCGTTGCTCATGGTGTTCTCCTTTTGCCCGGTTTTCCCGCCGGGCGCGGGTGTTGTTCGTCAGTTATCCCGCCCGCCTCTGGCGACCGTCGCCCCGTCGCACTCGACGCGCCACCATCCGTCGCCCCTATACGGGGCGCATAGGCGTTTCGCGGCGCGGATCGCCGCACGGTCGGAGACGTGGTCAGACGTGCGGATGTGTCCGCATTCGTTGCCGGTCTCGCCTACAGTGATCTTATAGGGCTGCTTCTTCATTTCGCTCTCCATACTGCCATCCTTGCGATATTGCGGGTCAAATATGTGTCTGAATTTCACCACACCTTTGAAAACATCGCCCGCTTGGTAACAGCCAAGATAAGCATTTTGCAAATCAATACGCTGGCACAGATGGCAGACAAAGGCATCTATGTTTTGCGTTTCAAAACAGTGTTCGCCTTGACGGATGATAAATCCGCCCTCTTCATTTCTTGAAATCACAATGTCTTGCATTTGAGTTTCCTTGCTCATTTTCTGTTTCCTCGTTTCTGCCCGGATTTCCAGCCGGGCTCGGGTTGTTATCCCCAACTCATACGCCTTGCGCATCCACGCGCCGATTGTGCGGCCATAGGGCGGGTTCATCCACACGCGGCCTGTCCAGCTTTGCGCCAGTCCATCATCCTGCTTCGTGTAGTAGCAGGGCGCACCGTTCAATCGAAGATGATGTGTGCGAGGATGTCCTTGGCTGCTTTCCCTTTCCCGTTGATTTCTCCTCCGTCGATCCAACAGTGCATGCAGATGTCGAGGGCGACGGCAACTTTCACGTCGAACGTCTTAGCGACCCAGATCGTGGATCTGCCGGGCTTTCTTTCGCTCGTGGACACGGCATAAACGTGGGTGTAATAACCTTCGCTGGAGCCCGACTCCCATGAGGTGGTCAGGTAGATTTGCCGGGCGAGGTTGGGGTCGTCGGTCGCGTTGATCGGGCTGTTTCGATCAGCGCTGTTGAAGAGTACATCAGGGCCGTAGTAGTCCAGACGGCTGCGGATTTCTTCCGGCATCCGGGCTTTGATTTCTTCGGCGAGTTGCTGCACGGTGATGTTTCGGTCGAACTGCACATAGCAGGCTGGCTTATCGGGGGCAGGCTTGAAGAGCATCCACTCGATTTCGCTGAGGTTGATGTCGTTGGTGTTCATTGTGTTTCCTTTTCTGCCCGGTTCCGCCGGGCGCGGCTTCATTCCCATTTCTCTCGCGAGCCCCATTGCCCGCTCGATTGGTGACAGATTACCACGCGCCCCCTCGGTTGTCAACCGGTAGACTACATTTATTTTGTGTACGATACCCGCATATTAACGCTCACCACGTACACCACTTTTTCCCATCCCCAGCCATTTCCACCCTCACCCGGTAAAACACGTTTCCACCGTTTTCATTGGCCTTTTTCCACATTTCCGCACCGGCGTGTAACAGAAACTTGACATTCAAAAAAAAGTAATCAATAAACTATGACAAGGGTATCCCCGCAGTTCCCCGAAGGGTTTTTGCCGAAAGCGTATCCGCGACCCCGCGACCGTAACGCCGTTTTCACCCCCACGCCATCCCTCGCCTATCATGGCCT
>Ga0209606_1005649_pt1 | contig 10720 bp, 10 predicted proteins | sample AD_UKC057_MetaG_FD_184412 | JGI IMG/M metagenome (GOLD analysis project Ga0209606, IMG submission 184412) | Active sludge microbial communities of municipal wastewater-treating anaerobic digesters from USA - AD_UKC057_MetaG (SPAdes) (version 2) | ecosystem: Engineered > Bioreactor > Anaerobic >...
GTGACATTCGATATGAACTGGAGAAGAAGTTCCCAAGATTCGCCACGACTAGAGCCGTTGCCAAACTGCTGACGCACGCAGAATCAGCAGGTTATACGGTAGTTGAGAAGAAGGGTCGGGCCAGGATCCCACGCAAGAGTAAAATCATCATGGTGGGCTTCGCAGAGGAATCGGAACAAGCGGACGCATCGGAACAGACACTGTGTTCCAATACGCAAAGTGCTGATGCGCAAGAACTTAGCGAATCCGCACAAATGGCACAATAAGGCCAGTGTTCCAATGGTCATAATATATTGAAATGCAAAGACTTACGCAATGGAACAAACTGTCCCCCTAAAGGGGGCTCCGGCGCTGTCCGCTTTGCGGCGGACGCGCCGTATCAGCCCTTTCCAAGAGGGAGCGCGCGACCGAAGAGATGATTTGCCCAGGACACTCGGAACGAATCCAGACTTGGGGGATGCGTTGGACTCATTGCCACTTCATTACAGAATCAGCTCCTTCATCAGACTGATGAAGCCTTGCATTGGCGCTCCTCTCGGCGGCGACAATCCGCCCTCCCCTCCGCGCGAGGGGGTAGCTTGAATATAGGGGTGAAACATCCCCTTTTCGTATCAGATAGAAGCCATTTGCAGCCAATGAGTTACAGACAGGGTGGAGGTCAGAGAACGGTGGGACGTGTACCAGATACAGACAACAACTTACGGCAACTGAAACATCTCACGGACCAGCATCTCGAGATGATTCGCAGGGCTGTGGCCGGGCAGCGGGTAGGTAAGATCGCGGCCGAAATGGGCGTGCACCGCACCACGGTTTCCAGGGTGCTGAACAGCCGCCTGGGCAGGGAGTGCCGGGCGCGACTGCACGGCGAAATGGACCGCATGGTTGCGAAGGCTGGGGCCGTGCTGCCCTTCGCGCGCATTGTGCCCGGCATCATGAGGAAATGAGACGTGGCTACCTATCCAGTGCTACCCCGGAAGCCTTCTCAGGCCCTTCTAAACGCCGTTGCCCGGGCGCGAACCTTGGGCCTCCGCCCGGACCAGATTGCGAGCGTCACGGGGCTCCCAGAAGGCCAGATCGCCGGCATACTGGAGTCAGAGGCCTTCGCGACGGTTGAACGGGCCCAACAGCTTGCGAAGAGGCTCCCGCTGGAACTCCTCGACTTCGACGAACTTCTGGACGCCGCACTCGACGCCATGGAGAAGATGCTCGCCGACCCCGAAACGCCTCCAACGACCAAACTCCGCATCATCGAACAGATCTTCGACCGCGACCCCACCGGCGCCCTCGCCAAACGCATCCAGCCTGACAGACCCGCCAACCAGCCAAGCCCCGTCTTCGACAACGAGGCCATCGTAAGGGTCAAGCAGCACGCGGCTTTCCTTCGTTCTACGGGACGTCTCCCCACGCGCTTAGATGGCGGTTCTTCATGAGGAGGCTGTACTGTCAGATATTCGCGACAGGGGATTAGCACGAAACTGTGCCGCTTTGGCTGAGCCGGAACGCAACCCACAGAATCTCTTTCGGCAGAATTGGAAAGCCCACGCACATAACTCTATCATCCCACATATCATTATCGCACCAGGAATCAGAGCCTAGGGGGCTATAGTCAATACGAAAGCGTTGCGCCCAAGCGAAGCGAACGTGAGCGAGGACCAGTGATGGGAGAGAATAGCATAATCTCGGTCGCGGAGTTCATCCAGAAAACCCAAGAAAAGTGGGAGAGCTGGGATAAGCCCAACACCGTTTGGTTCAGGGGGGAGTCTGACAAGCCGGGTAGGGACGGAGAAGATGAAGAGGAACCGTTAAAGCTATGCCCCCGTGTTTCTCGCCATGATTCCAGTCAAGAAAACTATCTCGTTCAGAGTTTTCGCAGGAAGGCAGGCGGACTCGCCAATATGCCACCTTTTGAGCGCACGGATCTATGGCTATTTCGCGCCCAGCATTACAACGTACCGACTCGCCTGCTTGATTGGTCGGAAGGGGCACTGTTCGCTTTGTTCTTTGCCATAAACGAGAAAAGAGATAATCCGCGTGTTTACATGCTCAATCCATACAGACTGAATGCCTTGGCCTGTGATGAACTGCTTGAACTTCAGAATACTGACGAACGGTCCTTCATCAAGATCTTGAGTATAGAACCTAAAAACAGAGATGACAGAAAGACTTTCGTTAGGCCAGTCAGGAAAGCCATTATGAATCTCCAGAAATTGAAACAGGAAACGTGTAACTTCCCTCTTGCATGGAAGGGACAGGGGAAGCCCGCAATGGGCTATGTCAACATTGCTCCTGCGTGGGAAGAAAGAGGGGAAGAATCTGGCAGAACAGGGATCGAGACTCCCATAGCGATACCGGCCACGTACCAGGATACGCGAATGATTGCACAACGCAGTTGTTTTACTGTGCACGGATCCCGGCTAGAACCGATGATGGATATAGTCACTGATCGTCTTAAGGATAATCCTGAATACTGCTTGAAGGAGTTCTTAATAGACGCAAATGCTCGTAAAGCACTCCTGGGCGAGCTTAGCATGCTTGGCATTACGTACGCATCCGTATTCCCCGACTTGGACCGGCTAGGATTCGACCTAGAGGCCGAAGTTGACCGTATGGGCAAGAACGGGGACGACAATGGCGACACTTAAGGACCGATGATTCTGGTAACTGGCTGCCCACAGAGGAAGGAGGAACCCTGACCATGGGAGGTGTCACATGAAAGAGGAAGGGCAGGACTGGTTCGACGGGCTGAGGCAATTCATCCACGAATGCCGTGTGAAGCGACCGATCATAGACCGGAACATGCTCTCGGCCATGGAAGAAAGGGAGTGCCAGATCATCGGTGGAAGCCTGATTGCATGGCTTCGGCGACACGGGCCGCGCATGATTCAGGAAAGGGCTGTACTCGCAAGAATGCAGAAATGGGAAAAAGACCCCTTCATCGTGTTCACATCGGATCAGCCCGGTCTGGTGGCTGCGGGCGAGATTCTCGAGGAAGCCGGGGAACACATTGTGTTCTTGTATCCCGACGAGTTCACGGACTGGCTCGAGGATCATCCGGACTTCGACTACTCCTGGCACATCCACACCTGGTCTTTCTTCGCACCGGTTGACGAAGAGACCGCCCCGAAGGCTGAGAAATACCCCATCGCTGATGGTGAGTCCCTCTGGCTGCACAAAGAGGGAACGATGTGCGGGCAGCTTTTCGGTCGGGGCGGCGACCACCTCTGGAAGTGGAACGGCCAGGAATTCACACTACTGGAGGAATGCGTGAACCAGTGGGTTACCTGAGATTCCGTTAAAGTGGAAAATGCCCCAGCCGATTTTGGGGGCAGCCTGGCACACTTCTGCCGCCCGTCTTCTTGTGTTTGGGCTTGCGCACGATATACTATCCGCTATTATATTCAAGCAGAGGTGAGTTGCCGCCATTTCGAGGCGCCAGGGGTATTCTGAACGGGGAGTAACCATGAACAATTTCGGCGAGAAAGTCAGTTTCATCTGGTCAGTGGCGGACTTATTGCGCGGACCGTACCGGCCCAACCAGTACAAAGACGTCATGCTCCCGCTGACGGTCCTGCGGCGGCTCGACTGCGTCCTGGAACCCACGAAGGACAAGGTCCTCGAACGCCTGAAGAAACTGGAAGGCGGCAAGGTCAAGAACGTCGACCCCATCCTCTGCCGCGAAACAGGCGTCCCCTTCTACAACACGAGCCGCTTCACGTTCGAGAAGCTCAAGGGCGACCCGAACAACATCGCCGCCAACCTCACCAACTTCATCAAGGGATTCTCGCCCCGCGCCCGCGAAATCATCGAGCGCTTCGGCTTCGAAGAGCACATCGCCAAGCTGGACAAGGCCGATCGGCTCTACCTGGTCGTCTCACGCTTCTGCCAGATTGATCTTCACCCCGATCGCGTTTCCAACATCGAAATGGGTTACATCTTCGAGGAACTCATACGGCGGTTCAACGAGGCCTCCAACGAGGAGGCTGGCGACCACTTCACGCCGCGCGAGGTCATCCGCCTGATGGTTAACCTGCTGTTCATGCCCGACGGCCACGTGCTGACCACCAAGGGCATCGTCAAGACCCTCTACGACCCGGCCTGCGGCACTGGCGGCATGCTGTCGGTGGCCGAGGAATACGTCCGCGAGCTCAACCCCGATGCCCAGCTCGAAGTCTTCGGCCAGGACTACAACGCACAGGCCAACGCCATCTGCGGGTCCGACATGATGATCAAGGGCCAGAACATCGACCACATCGCCTTCGGCGACAGTTTCACCGACGACCATTTTCCTCAGCACAAGTTCGACTACATGCTGGCCAATCCGCCTTTCGGCGTGGAGTGGAAGCCCGAAGCAGACTTCATCACGCGCGAGCACGAAGAACAGGGTTTCGGGGGGCGTTTCGGCGCGGGCCTGCCGCGCATCAACGATGGGTCACTGCTGTTCCTCCAGCACATGATCAGCAAAATGAAAAACCCGGCCGAAGGCGGCACGCGTCTGGCAATCGTCTTCAACGGCTCGCCCCTGTTCACCGGCGCCGCGGGCTCGGGCGAGAGCGAAATCCGCCGCTGGATCATCGAAAACGACTGGCTGGAGGCTATCGTGGCCATGCCCGACCAGCTCTTCTACAACACCGGCATCTTCACCTACCTCTGGATCGTTACCAACCGCAAAGAACCTCGCCGCAGGGGCAAGATTCAACTCGTCGACGGCACCACGTTCTTCAAAAAGATGCGCAAGAGCCTCGGCAACAAGCGCAACGAGGTCTGCGAGGGTCAGCGCGACGAGATCACCCGCTTGTACGGCAGCTTGGCCGACGGGGAATGCGTCCGTGTCTTCGACAATGCCGACTTCGGCTACCAGCGAATCACCACCGAGCGACCCCTGCGGCTCAACTTCGCCGTCAATGATGAACGCCTCGCACGGATCCGGGAGGCCGGCCCCTTCGCCAACCTCGCCGCCAGCAAGAAGCGCAAGGATACCAGGGGGGCCGAAGCCGAGATCGAAGCGGGACGCAAACAGCAGGAGGCCATCCTGGCCGCGCTGAAGAACGTCGCCGGACAAAGTGTCATCACGGATCGTGACGCGTTCACAAAGCAGATTAAGGCCGCATTCAACAAAGCAGACCTGAAACTCCCCGCGCCGTTATTCAAGGCGATCCTCATGGCCCTGGCCGAACGCGACGAGACCGCCAAAGTCTGCACCGATGCCAAGGGCGATCCCGAACCCGATCCCGAGCTGCGCGACTATGAAAACGTCCCGCTCAAGGAAGACATCGAGGAGTACATGCGGCGTGAGGTCCTGCCCCATGTGCCCGACGCCTGGGTTGACGAGTCAAAGACCAAGATCGGCTACGAAATCAACTTCAACCGTTATTTCTACAAGTACACCCCGCCCCGGCCTCTCGAAGAGATCGAACGCGACCTGAAACAGATCGAGGGCGAAATCGCCCACATGCTCGCGGAGATGACCCAATGAGTGAGCGAGACAAAACGCCCGGCGGCGAGATCCTGGTGTATACGGCTGAAGACGGCAGCAGCCGAATCCGGGTCTTGCTCGAAGACGAGACGGTCTGGCTTACGCAAGGCATGATGGCCGAGCTTTACGAAACCACGAAACAGAACATAAGCCTTCATATTGTAAATATTTACGAAGACGGCGAGCTTTCCCGGGAGGCAACTGTCAAGGAATACTTGACAGTTCGCCAAGAGGGAAATCGCACAGTTCGGCGTATGGTCGAGCATTACAACCTCGACATGATCATCGCCGTCGGCTACCGCGTCCGCTCGCCCCGAGGCACCCAGTTCCGCCAGTGGGCCACCGAACACCTGCGCGAATATCTCGTCAAAGGGTTCACCATCGACGACGAACGCCTGAAGGGCGGCGGCGGCCTGACCGACTACTTCGACGAACTGCTCGCCCGCATACGCGAGATTCGCGCCAGCGAGGCACGGGTCTACCAGCGCATCCGCGACATCTTGGCCCTCGCCAGCGACTACGTCGAAGACGACCAGGAAACGCAGTTGTTCTTCGCCACCATGCAAAACAAGATGCATTACGCCGCCGCCGGCATGACGGCCGCCGAGATCATCTGCCAACGCGCCGATGCCGCCAAGCCCAACATGGGCCTGACGGCCTGGAAGGGCGGCCACGTGCTCAAACGCGACGTGGGCACCGCCAAGAACTACCTCACCGCCAACGAAATCGACACCCTCAACCGCATAACGGTCATGTTCCTCGACCAGGCCGAATTCCGCGCACAGCGGCGGCGCGATATCCGGATGCGCGACTGGGAGCTGTTCCTGGACAAATTCCTGCGCGACACCGAGCTTCCTGTTCTCGGTGACGCAGGCGCGCTCACCCGCGGCGAGGCCCTCGCCTGGGCGCACGCCCAATACGACGCGTTCGCGGAGCGGCGTCGTCTCGAAGCCGAGGCCGAAGCCGAGAAACGGTACCTCGACGATCTGCGCCAGTCTGCCCAAGTGTTGGAGAGGCAAAGGAAAAGTACCAAGAAGAAACCGCACGCCAAGGCGCGAAGGCGCAAAGGAAAGAAGGAAAAACATTGAAACATCTTAGCGTCTTTGCGCCTTAGCGGCTTCGCGTGAATCGTGAATACAGATAGCCAAGGATGCTCACGGAGACCGCCTTATGAACATTTCGGACGCCGTTGCTATCGGTTCTGTTTGTGTCGCCGTGCTCTCATTGGCGGCCGCCGTGTACTTTGGTGTCAAGAACATCCGCCTGCAGCAGCGTCTCCTTGAACTTGAGCAGGAACGGGAGAAGGCCAAGTATGTACAGTCGCTTCAGGCGCAGATTCGGGCCGGGCTTCGAGAAACAGGCCCGAGCAGTTGGAGGCTAGTCGTGGCAAACACCGGTCGGGGCACCGCCCGCAATGTAAGGGCCAGGCTCGACGGTGTACCACTTCTTGAGCACGACGCGATACCTGGGGGCGAGCAAGAAGTAATCACTATCGGGCCGGACTCGGAAATATCTTACTGTGCGGCGATTTCCAAAGCTTGCCGTCCGCCGTTCGAGTTCGATGTGACGTGGGATGATGACTCCGGAGAGCAAGGCCACTACGGCACAACGCTTACGTTCTGAAAGGGTTTGACCGAGTATGGCAGAAGCAGCAGTACAAGTAGGCAAACGCGCGGCATACCCAGCATACAAGCCGTCCGGTGTGGAGTGGCTGGGCGACATACCCCAGCACTGGGACGTCCGCCGCCTGAAATGCGTCGCGTCCATAAACGACGAGGCGCTTTCGGAGACAACAGACCCCAACTATGAGTTCAATTATGTTGACATCGGCAATGTTGATGCTGCTAAAGGCATCGTGGCCACAGAAACCTGTAGATTCGAAGATGCGCCATCGCGTGCGCGAAGAATCGTGAGAGATGGTGACACGATTGTTTCCACGGTCCGAACATATCTTCGCGCTATTGCCCCGATTAGTGGGACAGATAGTCACCTGATTGTATCAACGGGCTTCGCAGTCGTACGACCTCGCAACGTTTATGCGGGCTATCTTGCATACGCTCTGAGAGCTCCGTTCTTTGTAGACACCGTTGTTTCAAGATCCACAGGGGTCAGCTACCCGGCGATCAATGCGCCGGAGGTGGGCAACATCGGAGTAACGATCCCCCCTCTCCCCGAACAGCGCGCCATTGCGGCGTTTCTGGACCGTGAGACGGCGCGGATTGACGGGTTGATTGCGAAGAAGCAGCGGCAGATCGAACTCCTCCAGGAAAAACGCGCCGCCCTCATCTCCCACGCCGTCACCAAGGGCCTCGACCCCACCGCCCCCATGAAAGACTCCGGCATCGAGTGGCTCGGGGAAATCCCAGCTCATTGGACTGTGAGAAGGCTGAAGCACGCCGTCTTCATTCGTGGGGGTCAAGTTGATCCGAAAAATGATGAATATGGTTGTATGGCGCTTATTGCCCCAAATCACATCGAAAGTGGCACTGGCCGCATTTCCAGTTTGGAGACTGCCGAGGAGCAGGGAGCGATCAGTGGGAAGTATCTGTTCCGAAAAGGAGATGTGCTGTATAGCAAGATTCGCCCAGAGCTGACCAAAGCTTGCGTAGCCCCCCAAGACGGACTCTGCAGCGCAGACATGTATGCGATAGTAGCGCGTCGAGGCGTTCTGCCTACGTTTGTCCTGTATCTGCTGCTCAGTGAGGCCTTTACGAAACTTGCCGTTGACGAGTCAATGAGAGTGGCCATGCCCAAGATCAATCGAGAAGACCTTGGTGAAATACGCTGGCCGTTTCCGCCAGTAACGGAGCAAACAGAAATCGTTTCTCGTATTGATGCGCAGATAAGACCAATCGATCTTTTGCTTGAAAGAATACAAGCGAGTATTTACAGACTCCGCGAATACCGCACGGCACTCATCTCAGCCGCAGTGACGGGCAAGATCGACGTGCGGGAGGAGGGGATAATATGAGCAAGTCCTACCTTTCGGACAGCGAAGCAAAGGATATTCTGAGAAAATGGCCTGAGTGTCCGACGAAGCTATTTCGCACCGCAAAAGCCCGAGGCTACTGGTTGCGCGCGCAGCCGCCAGATGGGAAAACGACTGGTCCAACTCTTGTGTCTCCTGGGGCACGTTTCTTCAAAACGCAACCTGACGGCCTTTGGTTGTGGTTCAAGCAGGCTCTTAAGTTTGTGGATGTTATTGCTGTTGAAGTGTGCAGAGAGGAGCAAAACCTCCATGACAAAAGATCCCGCTATATGCCCAGCAACCATGCGCTGTTGGTCAGATGCCCGCACAAATGGTTGATGGCTGAGATCACGCGGCAGAACAGCGGCAAGAAACCGCGCTGGAAAGCCTGTGGCACACTCAGTTCCGAGCCGCCTGACAAAGGCAGCGAAGACATTCCGGTGCGCCACATTCGTGTCCTTTACGCGCTTCCTGACCGGAGCTACAACAGTTGGCTATCCAACGTTGCAGCCGCACCCTATGAATTCTATTGCCGTCACAGCTCCCTCCGCAGTTACACTGCCGAAGGTTATCGAGGTTTCCTGAATAAGATGATTCCGCAGGCACAATACTACACTCTACCCAAGGAGCCCTAGGGCTATTATGAGGTTGGTGAGCGCCATAGAAGTGTCCGAAGACACGCTGCGGGGCACTATGCGCTCAACTCAGAGGGGAGCGTGATGGCTATCTATGAAATCACAGCAGACAAGATTGTGGCGTTCGATGAGACCTCTTTTGAAAAGGCAGGTCTGCGCGAGCGCGGCGACCTTCAGCGTCTCTTGCGGGCCCAGGTCGAGGTGGTCTGTCCGGACGTCTTGGTGATCGCCGAGGGCTTCCGCGAATGGGAAGATTCTCGGCGGGAGATCGACCTGCTGGCTATCGACAAGGACGCAAACCTGGTAGTCATCGAACTGAAGCGTACCGAGGACGCCGGTCACGCTGAGCTTCAGGCCATCCGCTATGCGGCCATGGTCTCGGCGATGACGTTCGAGAAGACCGTCGAGGTATACGGCGACTACCTGCGCAAGAATGGTTCTGATACCGACGCCGCTGCCTCATTGCTGGAATTCCTGGACTGGGAGGAGCCGGATGAGGACAGTTTTGCGCAGGATGTCCGGATTGTGTTGGTTGCTGCGGACTTCTCGAAGGAACTCACTACCTCGGTGATGTGGCTCAACGAACACGATTTGGACATTCGATGCGTGCGGGTACGGCCCTACCGGGATGGTGCGCGGGTGCTCATCGATGTGCAGCAGGTGATTCCCCTGCCGGAAGCGGAGGACTACATCGTTCGGATTCGCGAGAAGGCCGCGCGGGAGCGCAAAGACCGGGCCGAACAGGGTGGACGGCAAGCGCTCCGGCGGGAATTCTGGCAGAGCTTGCTGGAGCGTTCGGTTGGAAGAACCGACTTGTTTGCCAGCATCTCGCCGTCCGAAGACAGTTACATCAGCGCTGGCAGCGGAGTCAGTGGAGTCCGTTATGTCTATAAGGTCTGCCAGCATGAATCATCTGTTCGGCTTGGGATGCGGGCCGGTAAGCGGGTCAACAAGGCCCGGTTCGATTGGCTGCATGAAAGACGGAAACAGGTGGAACAGTCGTTTGACGGCGAGCTCAAATGGGAACGGTGTGATGAGGGAAGGAATTCGCGCATCGGCCACAACCTTGATGGCGGATACAGGGACGACCCCGAGCAGTGGCCGGAGATCCAGGACCGCATGATCGAAGCGATGATCCGGCTTCATAAGGCGGTTCAACCTTATCTGCCCGAGCTGCGAAACATCACGAGCGGAGACGTTGAGGACGAGGCGGACGAAGGAGAGGGTCCGGATGACATTTGACCGCCGGAAAGAAACGCGCAACACTGAGCGCGGACAGGCTACAATGTCCGGAGTGACGGGAGTTATTATCCTTTGCGTCTTTGCGTCTTCGTGTGAGAAAATACTATTCATGGGAGGATGGGAGAGCTGAGGGCGATGGATCGCGTAGCCGTAGAACCGGAACTGCTGAGCTGGGCGCTCGAGCGTTCCCGGAAGAGTCCTGACGAGCTGAAGAGGCGGCAGCCCTGCAAGCGTATCGACAAATGGCTCGCGGGGGAAGTGCATCCCACGTTTCGCCAGCTTGAGGACTTCGCGACGGCCACGGCGACGCCATTCGGTTATTTCTTCTTGCCCGAGCCGCCCGAGGAGACCCTTCCGATTCCGGATTTCAGGACGCTCTCTCAGGAGACTGTGCGGCGGCCG
>Ga0209606_1005654_pt1 | contig 10717 bp, 7 predicted proteins | sample AD_UKC057_MetaG_FD_184412 | JGI IMG/M metagenome (GOLD analysis project Ga0209606, IMG submission 184412) | Active sludge microbial communities of municipal wastewater-treating anaerobic digesters from USA - AD_UKC057_MetaG (SPAdes) (version 2) | ecosystem: Engineered > Bioreactor > Anaerobic >...
TAATTTTTGAGGTACCAGGTACGCTGTTGGGCACCAGTCCGAGTTCCGGGAGGAGAGTTAAGAGGAGCAGGTCCATAGGTTACACCTCGGGCCAGAGGATTGGTAAGTCCATCCTGGTACCAGAGGCGAAGGGCAGTATTTTTAGCATCCCTGACTTCTGGTGGGGCATCCTCGCTAGGATCGCGGCGAATGCCTGAATCCTTAGAGACGATCTCAAGAAGATAGATGTTGATGTAATAACGATAGGAGCGGAACGGTTCCATAGTCCACATGACAGCCAGATTTCTGTCCACATCCCGCAGAAATTTATCTACTTCGTTAGCCTGATATCCATCGGCCATGAGGATAAAGTTGAGCCGCTCACTGGCTGGCCCGGTCACCTGGTAAGCTATGAGGCGGGCACTTTCTACCTGCGGCCACTGAGGTGGTTCCTGAGCCGGAGCAGATAACGGCCATAAAATTAAAAGGCCCAAAAACACCGTACAAATTAGAGCTACCTTTTTAAATTCAGACAAAAGTCTCACCCCTGCTGAATAAGTTCTCAATAACTTTCTCCTTTCTGATGGTTATTTTTTTGACGAGGTCTGAATATGCTTCATCTTTTATTTTTTATCATTACTATAATGAAACGACTTATTTCAGACGCTGTCAAATGTTTTTCTCATTCAGATTAAGACATAATATGCAGGGCTGATGGAGGAGTAGAGAGGTCTGGTCCCGACGTGCTGGACAGCCGAGACTAGAGACCGAGATAATAATTATGACCAGAGCCAAAATTCTTACCACAAAAATGACTTTGAAAAAAGAGAGCTGGTGTATAAGGAAGTTTGTAAATTGGATTAAAGGAGTGAGCCATCGTAGAATCTCCTTTTAAAGAAGTTAATCTCAAGAAAGGAGGAGTTTACATACGATGGCTCGAAGAGATTATAAGGCATTACTGGAAGGATTGCTAACTAAATGCAAAGGAGAAGAAGCACTTGTTATCTTTATCAGCCCATCTCATCTTTCCAGGATCCCCCTGAGTTTTTCCCCCAGGTTTAAAAGCTATGGAAGAAGGTGCAGTTTATAAGGCGGGGGTAGCCATCAGACTGAAGCCGCACTTCAGCCCGAAGAAAGCAAACCGGAGGTGAGCCAAAGGCCAGAGCCTTCCTCTGGCCAACGCCCTCAACCTGCCCGCTTTCATCTTCAAAAAGATAAAAACAAGTCAGCCCTTTGGCTGTTCTGATTTCCCGGGCATCTACTACCCGCACAGCCAGCTTGACCACTTGTCCGGCAATTCCCTGAGGTGAGCGATTAGGAGAAGCGGCCTTCAGCTTAGAGCTAATGGTAAGTTAGCTGCTGCGCCACCTTAGCTTCCCTTAAGCCTCTATCTTATTGATTATGAATGATATCCGCTGGCCCGACCCCATTTATCGGATAAACATTCAACTTATCAGCTGTATTGGAAAGACAGAACCGGCCAAGCTGCTTCATGACCTCAAGATCATAATTTTCAATATAAGCTATATATAGCCTGCCATCCATTATCTGAGCCAGATTGTATCTGATAAAATTGAAATAATAGGCCTGGCCGAGCTGGCTAAAATTCAGATCGTAGACATCTACAATGTATCTTTTTTTATCATCACGCTGGCCAGTCCAGACATATATTTTCCCATCATCAATGTTCAAGCCAAAAATTGCCGGAAAATAGCGTGAGGGCCCTTTTAGTTCCTGTAAGATACGTTCAGAATTTGGGAAACGGATGATCTTCATGTCATTGTCAAAGACATTAAAATCCTGCTCCGTAATGAGTTCCTTCTTTATTTTCTTCCCTTTAAAGGTTTTAACCAGCTTTCCATCTTTAGAATACTTATAAACCAGATAGTCAAAACTATCAGTTATATAAATATTCCCGGCTTCATCCAGAGCAAAATCTGGGATAAAGGTGGCAATGGAGCTCCCATGGCCTTCTTTTTGTTCGTAAATTAATTGGCTATGATTTCTCTGGCTATCGTATTTATAGATTAATATCTTCTTCTCCTTATTCCCACCTAAAAGATAAAGATTCCCTTCGCGGTCAAAACTAATTTTGTCAATGAATAAACCAGATAGGTTTGCTGGAAGACGTAGTTCATTTTTAAACTGGCCATCCGCTGTAAATATTTCCAGAGGCCGGCCAAAACCTGAGCTTACCCAGATATCGCCATCGGGATCAACTGCCAGACAGCCGATGGCTTGAAATTCACCCGGGCCCTGACCCTTTCTACCAAAGGAGAATAAGAAATTCCCATTTTTATCATAGGCATCTATCTGCTCACTTCTTACTTTATCCCAGGCAAAAATAAGACCATTTTCACCGGCCAAATAACCAATCCAGGTATAATAATGACCGGATCCCTCATCGCCAATGGTAAAAAGCGGCTGGCTGGAGGCAGCTAATGGCCTTATCTCTGCTTTTTGACTGGAACAACTGGCCGCCAAAAGTAAAGCCATAAAGAAAATGATTATCTCAGGTATAATGGCTGAAATTTTTTTCCGACACCAGGCGCACAAATCAAGCAGTCTATGACCAGGTCTGGAAGAATCGGAAATTAGTTCAATCATCAGCTACTCTCCTTTAAAGCTTCAGTCTTAAGAAATGGAACCTTTCCTTTTTAGCCTTGAAAAGATTATAACGATTTCTCTAACAATAATTAAAGAGTTTCTGACAGTTTCATTGAAAATTGAAAAGTGAATTGATTATAAACGACAGGTGCTGGTCTGACCCCATTTAGAGGGACTTTTAATCAGGGATCTTCCAGCGGGCAGCCAGGCATTTAGCGCTCTGCGGGGCATTTTTCGGGTCATCAACCTGGTAATAAAGGGTGACAATCTGCCCCCTATCCACTTCAACCGAGCTTGGATACCCGCAGTCAGTATTTCGTGCTGAGGCGGAAATTATAATCTTTTTATCCCACTCCCAGGTTTTCCCGCCGTCCCGGCTGAAGATAGCCCGAACTCCCATCGGCGCATTACGCTCCCCATAGCTCAAGAGAGTCTGTCCATTTTTGAGCTGTATAAGATCTGCCGGATGCTCCATGTCCTGGGTTATCTGGAAGGGCGGCGACCAGTGCTTACCATCATCTTCGGAACGGCTCACAGCTAAATGCCCGCCTTTCTCCGAACGCATAGCCGCCAGTAAACTGCCATCGGGGAGGGCCAGCACAGCTGTTTCATTAAAATGCTCAGCAACTAGAGAAGGCTCTCCCCAGGTTTTCCCGCCGTCTTTTGAACGAAAGACGTAGCTTTGATTTCCGCGCTCGTCAAAAAAATCGAAATAAACCGCCATGATGACTGTGCCATCCTCGAGCTGGATAATCTTTCCATAGGGCGAGACGGCTCCGCGGCCAGCATAAAAGGCATGAATCTCTGGGCTCAGTTCAGGTTTCGTCCAGGTTTTTCCCTTGTCTTTTGAACGGATGACATAAACGCCATCGAAAACCCATTTCGAGCCCTCCTCAGGAAGTCTTTGCCCGTCAGCCTCATATCCGCTGAGGACCACATAAGCCAGAAGAATTGTGCCATCAGCCAGTTGACCGAGTGCGGGATTACGGTCATCTTCTGGACCGTCAACAACCGTCCGGGGTTTGGACCAGGTCCGGCCGCCATCATCAGACATGACCAGATCAAGACGCCCGGCCCGGCTAAGGTGAGCGCCCCCACCCCTGATAACAGCCAGAATTTCGCCAGTTGATAGCTTGACCGCCACTGGAAAATAGCCTCCTCCTTCAACTACCGTCACCTGATCTATTGAAGTGAATGCCGCCATGCTGATACAACACATCAGTCCGGTGAGACTCAGAACCGCCAGCCACAGCCGGCCCCACCTGTTATTCTTCTTGCTCTTCATTTCCTTTATTTCTTTTATCATATGGCCACCTTGTCTGATGATTTCACCTTATCTTTCCAGGCCTTTATTCTTTAAGCATTTATCTTATTGATTATACACAATATCCGCTGGCCCGACCCCATTTAGATGTCAATTTTTATCAGGCCCGGGGATGGTGACAGAAGCTGCCGACACAGCTGACTTGCCTGTCTCCATATTCCTTATGACCAGCCGGCACTTGTAAGTTCCTGGTTTAGCTGAAAGTTCACTCTGAATGGAGAGAGGTTTCTGGCGATACTCAGGTCTGGTCAGATCAAGCTCAATACGCCGGCTGTCAACTATCTGATCAAGCTGGTCAAAAAGAAGACTGACTGCTTCCACTCTCGGACCAACAACTTCCCCCAGCTCCTCCACCTGAAGCCTGGCTATGATCTGAATATTATTGGGTGGCGCAGGCGATTTAACCTGAGCCTCCATAGCAAACCTCACCGGTTCACCAGAGAGTGGTTTGGGTGAAAGAGCCACATCAACTAAATGAATCTTTTTCTCCAGCTCTGAAAAGGAAGAAAATGGCTTTTGATTGAAATAGCCAGGTTGAAAGATAACCCGACAGCCAGGTCTTTTGACCTTCACCTTGATTTCATGATACTTGCCGTCCCAGCTTTCCGGAACAGGATAACCAAGAACGTAATAGGCAGCGGTTAGGGTCTCAATTTTCTCAATGTGGTTGGGAGCAGCATAGATTGTCCCGGTGTACTGGCCACCGGTTTTTGAAGCCATCTCCTGGAGAGAATGAACTCCTTTTCTGGCTTCTGGAATTATAAAATAAGTATTATCTTCAGTATCGACTGGAAAAACTGAGGCGTTGGCATCAGCTAACTGACGGCAGAGCTGTTCATATTCCTGCCCGAGATGCGCATTGCCATTATCAACATAGGCACCACGACCAAGATAGACCGGGTGGATGCCGTTAGAATAAAGAAGAATGATTTTCTTACCCTGAACATAACGCAGTGCCTGGGCAAGGGATTGCATCGCCCAGATGAAGTTGGAAGCAACAATCCTCCCTTCCATTAAGTCACTTGACCTCTGGCTGAAGCCAAAAACAGGTCTTGAATAGGCCTCATCAGCGCTTCTTGAAACTGCCATTTTAAACCCATTATCTTCGAAGCGGCTCGGAGCCAGTGGCATAATATCTTTAGCCTGAATAGACTCAATCGCCCGTCGTGCTCCTTCCCGGTCACGGTCAGGCTGATGCAGAACATTGAGAACCCGGCCACCTGAAAAGGTTAAAACCCCAACCAGCATGTCCGGCTCAAGCTCTTTCTCAAGAGAGCGAAGCGCTGCCTCCCGGGCTAATTTAAATCCTCCCTGATCAGTAAATACTAAATCAAATAAATAGAGGAAGATGCGGTTTAGAAGAGGTTGCGGGGCCGGTACCTTCTCTTCTGGCTTATTTTCGACGACAGGCTCGGGTCCTTTCTTTTCAGCCGGGAGAGACATGGTGTGATTCTCAAACTCGGTCAGCAGCTTCTCCTTACCATTATCATAAAGAATAAAGTCTTCTTTGCTCAGGTCAGTCACTGGCTGGCCTTTATCATCAGTCACCATGACATAGATGAGCTTTCTGATGACACTGACCTGGTATTGCTGGTTATCCCTGACCTTTTCCTGCCCTTGTCCCATGTTTGGCAGCAAGGAAACGAAAACGCCAACAGCCAGCAAGGCCACAAGGATAATTACGATCAGCGAGCGTGAACGCCTATTCCTGGCCGACACTCTCCCTCTCGATAAAGCCCTAAAGACCTCAAGCTTCATTTTCACCCATCTAAGAATGTATGAATTTATCTTAAACCTTTCTGCCCTGAAATCAGCAACTTTTGTGCCAGAGAAATTTCCCCAATCTGCCCAGATTCCTGCTAAGTGCGCTGTTCATTCTGAGGGACACCTGTCCTTTAATGGGAAATTTTCAGGTCAGGAGAAGTGGCGGTGTCCTGTATCAATGGTCTGGCAAAGACCAATCAGGAAAATAAGGCATAGGAATAGAAGCTTCTGTTATCTTTATCAGCTCATCTCATCTTTCCAGGATCCCCCTGAGTTTTTCCCCCAGGTTTAAAAGCTATGGAAGAAGGCGCAGTTTATAAGGCGGGGGTAGCCATCAGACTGAAGCCGCACTTCCCCTCTAAGAAAGCACACCGGAGGTGAGCCAAAAGCCAGAGCCTTCCTCTGGCCCACACCCTCAACCTGCCCGCTCTCGTCTTCAAAGAGATAAAAATAAGTCAAGCCCTTGGCTGTTCTGATTTCCCGGGCATCTACTACCCGCACAGCCAGTTCGACCACCTGACCGGATAATTCTCTGAGGTGAGCAACCCGCAGCGGCGGCCGCCGGCCATCCAGCAGCTCGAGCGGGTCACCAGCCGGCAGGAAGCCCAGTTTCTCCAGCTGAAGTTTTTTCTTCTCCTCATCATTGATGTCTGCTACCTCGACTTCTGACACACCATGAAAATAGTGCAGAACCTGCTGGCTGCGGTTTGGTTCAAGCGAATCAAGAGCTCCTGCCTGAATTAGAGCCAGCAGGTCGCCCTGACCTGGTTTTACCCGCCTCAGGAAATCTTCCACCGACAAATAAACGCCATTTCTCTCTCGCTCGTTGATGATTTTTTCTAGGCTCCTGGTGGTTAGATTTTTGATGGAACCAAGGCCAACTCTAATCGCTTTCCCTTCGACCTCAAAGCGATAACCGCTGCGATTGACATCCGGGCCAAGGATCGTTAAGCCCAGCCTCTTGGCTTCCTCAATGTATTCCGGAAGCTGGTAGTAACCACCGGCCGCATTGAGCACCGCCACCATATAGACCAGAGGATAATGAGCTTTAAGATAAACGGCTTCATAAGCCATCAGAGCATAAGAGGCGCTATGGGCCCGGTTAAAAGAATAGGCCGAAAATTTTTCCATCTTCTGCCACAGCTCCTGAATCTCAGCCTGAGCATAGCCGCGGCTTTCGGCCCGGTCAAAGAATTTCCGGCGCAAAGCCTCATCCACCCGGCGCTTTTTTAGCTGACGGCGCAAAAGTTCTCCTTCCTCCGGCAGGAAACCAGCCACCCTTTCTGCCACCTGCATCACCTGCTCTTCATAAAACATCAGGCCGCCGGTTTCGGGGAGAATCTTAGCCAGCAGCGGGTCTGAAGGAGAAGCCCTCCCCTCGCGTCGCCTCAGAAAAGCTTCTTTCATCCCGCTTTCAGTCGGACCAGGTCTGATTAAAGCCAGAGCATGGATTAAATCGTCCAGGTTTTCCGGCTTCATCCGGCGGAGAAGATTCATCATGGCCGGGCTTTCCACCTGAAAGCAACCAATTGTTTTCGCTTCGCGGAGAAGAGCAAAGGTTTGACGGTCAGCGGGCGGAAGATGCTCAAGATGAAGAGCTTTTCTGGTCTCGGCTATAGCTGTCAGCCCGCGGGTAGAAAGAAGGTCAAGCTTAATAAGCTGGAGTTCTTCCACCGTGTCCCGGTCATAATGGCACATAAGGAGTCCTTTGGCTGATTTTTCAAGTGGCAAGTAGCGATCAACTGGCGCCGGAGTCAAAATTACACCCCCAACATGGAGGGAAATCTCGGCGAAAACACCGTCCAGCTCAGAAGCCAGTTTCCAGATGTCCAGGCAGCCGGCCTGAGGCGGCATCTGCCGCAAATAATCAGGCTCGGCGAACATCGGCACCCGCTTGCTCATCGTCCTGGCTTCTTCCGGCGAGATGCCAAAAGCCCGGGCAGTTTCATAAAGGGCCGAGCGCGCCCGGTAATTTTTCAGGCTGCAGACATAAGCCGCCCCGGTTTCTCCTGTCCCGTAACGCTTGAGCACATACTCCAGGACTTCATCCCGGCGGCTCGAGTCAAAGTCAAGGTCAAAGTCAGGTGGATCAGGCCGGCCGCGGTTTAAAAAGCGTTCAAAATAAAGGCCATACTCCACCGGATTAAGACGGGAAATGCCCAGAAGATAGGCCAGATAGGAAGAAGCTCCCGAGCCACGGAGATTGTGGTAGATGCCCTGGCGGCGGGCAAATTCCACCACGTCACAAACAACGAGAAAATAAGGGGCAAAACCGCTCTCTTCAACGACCTGAAGCTCCCGCACCGCCCGGTCTCTTTCTTCCCAGCTGAGATTTTTCAGCCTGGATAACCGGTCATTAATCACCTGACGCAGGGAAACAGGGAAAAGGTCAGGCGGAAGAGGCGGAACAATATTTTTAAAAAAGAAATCTATTTTTTCAGTAAGCTCCTGGTGGCGGCGAAAAATTGGTTTGACCCGGTCGCCATATTTTTTTAAAGCAATCTTTTCCTGCTCCGGGCCAAAATTTCTGAGGACTGGCGAAAGTCTTTTAAGTTCGGGCGGATAAGGAATTTTTTTCTCTATCGCCCGGATGAGAACAAGGCGCGGCGCGCTGGTCAGAAATTTCAGCGGCTCAGTCCAGAGAAGAGGAAGCCCCGTTTTCGCTGTGAGCCACTCGCCGCCGGGCAGGTTGTTAAGTCCGCAGCCAAGATAAAGATCATCCGGTGCCCGCTCCCCAATCTGGCGAATAAAACTCACCCACTCTTCGAGTTCCACTTCGGACACAGGCAGCTTTTCCGGCAGGATAAAAATGGTAGCGAGTCCATCCGGTTCCAGAAACTCCCGCCGGTTAAAAATCTCGAGCAACCGGTGATAGCCTTTTTTCTCTTTGATGAGAAAAACATAGCGGCTACCTTTAGCTGGAAAATCCAGTTCAAGTTCGCAGCCAAAGACAGGCTTAAAGCCACACCCTTCACTCAGAGCCTGCCACTTACCCCAGCCATAAAAAGCAGCCACATCGGTCAGGGCGACTGCCGGGAGGCGATTTCTCTCTGCAAATTGCACGAGTTCTTCTAAGGTCAGGCTGCCTTCTCCCCGGCTAAAAGCTGAATGAACTCTTAAAGGGATAAACATTTTTGGGCTCACCTGGTAAGAGAAGCAGTTTTCAGGATAAAGCCGCGGCCTTTATCTTCCTCATAAACCTCACCCAGCATTTTTTCCCGGCCGGTTAGAACCGCAGTAAAGCCGTACCTCTCACGCACCCGGTCAAGAGCCTGAGAGAGGCGTTCATCTTTTTCCTGGTAAAACTCAAAAAGAGAAAGATGGCGCTCCTCGACCAGCCGGCTGCCTTTAACCCCGACCAGACGAAGAGTCAGGCGCGATTTATCCCACAATTCGAGAAATAATTCCTCCGCCACGCGGTAAATCCGGTTCATCTCCTGGACCGGCATGGACAGAAACCGGCGTTTACTGACTGTCTTAAAATCAGAGTAGCGGGCTTTAACCTCAATCACCTGGGCATAAAATTTTTCCTGCCTTAAGGTGAGAGCCAGCCGGTCAGAAAGATAAGCTAAATGAGCCAGCAGGAGATCCCGGTCCCAGACATCCTGAAGGAAGGTGGTTTCCCTGGAGAAAGATTCAGACTTTCCCCGGGTTTGAAGCGGACGGTAATCTATACCCCGGGAAAGAAGATAAAGTTCATCGCCCATCACGCCGAACAAAGAACGCAGGGTGGCCAGCGGCAGCCGCCAGAGATCAGCTATTTTATGGACATTGAGTAGCCGGAGCATCACCTGGGCTTTAGGGCCAATACCTGGAATGGCGGAAATATCCAGCTCGCGCAAAAATTCTTCTTCCTCACCCGGCTGAAGCTCAAAGAAACCGCCCGGCTTGGCTCGCCTGGTGGCTAACTTGGCTAAAATTTTGTTGGAAGCCGCTCCAACCGAAACGCTCAGACCAACTTCCCTCTCTACCCGGCATTTTATGTCCTTAGCGACTTCTGTAAAAGAAGAATATAACTGGCCACAGCGGGTAAACTCTAAGTAAGCTTCATCCAGCGAAGCTTCTTCCACATCAGGTGTGTAGTCATGGAGAATCTGGAAAAATTTCTCAGAAAAAGACTGATACAGATGATAATTACCCCGGACAAAAATCGCCTCTGGACATAGTTTATAACACTCGCGAAGAGGCATGCCGGAATGAACGCCATATTTACGGGCTTCATAGGAGCAGGTAGCGGCTACCCCTCTTTCGTGCGGCAGGCCACCGACCACCAGCGGTTTACCCTTGAGGGAAGGATTGAGCAGCACCTCCACCGAGGCAAAAAAAGCATCGAGGTCAATATGGACTATATAACGCCTTTTTTGACAGCTGGAAAACTGAGCACCTGGTAACCGCATCATTTTCCCCTGATTTTAAAGACTTAATATTTTCGAATCACACCGGCTACCCGGCCAACAATCCGGACTTCCTTAACTTCAATCGGCTTAAAGGCTGGATTTTCTGGAACCAGCAGCACCCGGTCTTTTTCCCGGCGAAGGCGTTTTAGAGTTACCGTGCCATCTTCAAGAAGAGCTACGACCATCTCGCCCGAATTAGCTGTCTCCGTCCTTTCTATGACCACTAAATCACCGTCATCAATGTAGGCATCAATCATGCTTTTACCGGTCACTTTCAGGCAGAAAAGATTGCCACTTTTCCGCCCGGCGAACCAGGCCGGGATCTCCACGCTCTCACCTAAGGTATCAAACATCTCACGCGGGCTACCGGCTGGAACCAGGCCAACTAAGGGAAGGCGGACCTGATTGACCGCATCCGGCAGATAAGTGAGCCGCAGCTCGCCGCCTTCTCTCCTTAAGTAACCTTTCTTTTCCAGGCTGAGGAGATGCTTGAAGACAGCCGAAGGGTTGGCCAGGCCGGTCATCTGCCCTATTTCCCTCACCGTAGGGGCATAGCCATGGTCAAGGATAAAATTCTGGATTTTCTCCAGAATTTCCTTCTGCCTTCGAGTCAGTGTCCTTTTAATTCTGTTAACCATTTTGTTCA
>Ga0209606_1005655_pt1 | contig 10716 bp, 8 predicted proteins | sample AD_UKC057_MetaG_FD_184412 | JGI IMG/M metagenome (GOLD analysis project Ga0209606, IMG submission 184412) | Active sludge microbial communities of municipal wastewater-treating anaerobic digesters from USA - AD_UKC057_MetaG (SPAdes) (version 2) | ecosystem: Engineered > Bioreactor > Anaerobic >...
CCGCCAACCCTGAAGGTCAGCTCCTCCTTACCCTTTGAATAACCGACGCTGATAACTTCGCCCTCGGCCACGGCAGTTTTGATAATAACCTCAGCCAGAGGATCTTCCAGATATTTCTGAATAGCCCGGTTCAGCGGCCTTGCGCCATACTGGACGTCGAAACCACGGTCCGCAATGAAATCGCGTGCCTGCGGACTCAGCTTTATCCTGTATCCCAGAGCTGATACCCTGTCGAAAAGTCCCTTGAGTTCTATATCGATAATCTTGTCAATATCCGCCCTGGTCAGCTGATTGAATATGATGACATCGTCAATCCTGTTCAGGAACTCGGGAGCGAAAGTCTTTTGCAGCGCTTTCTGCAGGATGCTCTTGTTATGCTCATTGCGGGAGGTTCGCTTTGCCGCAGTATCAAACCCGACACCTGAGCCAAATTCAGTAAGCTGACGGGTACCTATGTTCGAAGTCATTATCACGATGGCATTGCGAAAATCGACCCTTCGTCCAAGGCTGTCAGTAAGCTGACCCTCGTCGAGCACCTGCAGCAGGATGTGAAACACATCCGGGTGCGCTTTCTCTATCTCATCAAGCAGCACAACCGAGTACGGCTTTCGCCTCACCTTTTCAGTCAGCTGGCCACCCTCTTCGTAACCTACATATCCGGGAGGCGCACCAACAAGGCGTGACACCGAAAACTTCTCCATATACTCGCTCATGTCAACCCTTATCAGGTTATCAGCGGAATCAAAGAGGAACTTTGCAAGCACCTTTGCAAGCTGTGTCTTTCCCACCCCGGTAGGACCAAGGAAAATAAACGTGCCTATCGGCTTGTTCGGGTCCTTCAGTCCGGCCCTGTTGCGCTGGATTGATTTGACTATCCTCGCAATGGCTTCATCCTGTCCCACGATGCTGGTCTTCAACTCTTCGGCCATCTGAAGCAGGCGTGTCCCTTCCGTCTGTGCTATCCTCTGCACGGGCACACCGGTCATCATTGCAACCACCTCGGCAACCTTGTCTTCATCAACCACTTCGCGGTTCAGCGCAAGTTCCTTTTCCCACCGCTTTTTCTCTGCCTCTATCAGGTCAAGGATATCACGTTCCTTATCGCGAAAGCTGGCGGCACGTTCATAATTCTGGTTCCTGACGGCGTTGCTCTTTTCCTTTTTGGTATCCTCGAGCTGCTTCTCAAGAGCAAGAATCTTATCCGGGACAATAATATTTGAGATATGGACCCTCGAACCAGATTCATCAAGTGCATCTATTGCCTTGTCAGGCAGGTTCCTGTCACTGATGTATCTGTTGGTGAGGCGAACGCAGGCTTCTATTGCCCCGGGTGTGTAGGAGACATTGTGGTGCTCTTCGTAGCGTTCCTTAATGTTATTGAGGATTTCTATTGTCTCTTCGATTGTTGTGGGGTCAACGAGCACCTTCTGGAAACGGCGTTCCAGTGCGCCATCCTTCTCGATATGCTGGCGGTACTCGTCAAGGGTTGTAGCGCCAATGCACTGAATCTCACCTCGTGCCAGTGCCGGCTTGAGCATGTTTGCGGCATCAAGCGAGCCGCTGGCTCCACCTGCACCCACAATGGTATGTATCTCGTCAATAAAGAGAATGATATTTTCATTTTTTGCCAGCTCATTGAGAATAGCCTTCATTCTCTCTTCAAATTGTCCGCGGTATTTCGTGCCGGCAACAATCGATGCCAGGTCCAGTGCCACAACTCTTTTGTTGAAGAGTACCCTCGAGACATTTCTCTTGGTGATCCTCAGCGCCAGTCCTTCTGCAATTGCTGATTTTCCTACTCCGGGTTCGCCAATCAGCACCGGGTTGTTCTTCTTGCGTCTTGAAAGTATCTGTGCCAACCGCTCTATTTCACGTTCACGGCCAACTACCGGGTCAAGCCTCCCTTCCTCGGCAGCCTTGGTAAGGTCTATGCCGAAGTTATCAAGCACCGGAGTCTCGGACGAACTCCTCTGCTGTGCCTGCTGTCCTCCTTGCTGCTGTCTTCCGGATGGTCCGGGATTGGAAAAGATCCCTTCATCGTCCTCATCACGGGGATAATCTGTCTGGGCTGCAGGATTACTGGCTTCGACTGCCTTTTTGACAAGAGAATAATCTATGTCAAGTTCTGTCAGGAACCGGGTGACAAGGTTACTCTCGTCACGCAGGATGGCCATCAAAAGGTGTTCAGTATCTATAACCCTGGTCTTCAAGGCCTTGGCTTCTATATGAACAAGCCTGAGAACCCGTTCGGTGCTTTTCAGCAGCGGCAGGATGTCATTGTCTGCCATCGCCACCGGCCTGTCAGCCTTGATACTCTTCTCAATGGATCCCTTGAGCATCAGCAGGTCCACTCCGTTGTTCAGCAGTATATCTACCGCAACTCCTTCGCCCTCGCGGAGTATGCCAAGGAAGAGGTGTTCCGGGCTTATATGGCTGTTGCCAAGCCTGATTGCCTCCTCTTTGCTGTAACCAAGGATATCATTGACTCTCTGTGAGAAATATGCGTCCATTACTTTTTCGTTACAGGTTTCATGAAATTGTGTCAGTTAAACTGCCATTAATACATAAAACGCCAGATTGCAAAGTTAATTCTATTGTAAGAATGTATCGGCAAGAATTGTGCCCAATTTTTAACATCAGATGTTAACAAATAGAGGCTTTAAAAGGGTAAAAAATGAGCCATTTTGATTATTTTCGTGGATTAATCCCAAATGATAAAAATACATTTATAACTTATTAATTATCAATCTGATATGTCAGATCATGCAAGAATAGTAAAAGTTAATATCGAGGAGGAGATGAAGTCGGCTTACATCGATTATTCGATGTCAGTCATTGTGTCAAGGGCATTACCTGATGTGCGTGACGGCTTGAAACCGGTGCACAGGAGGGTTCTCTTTGGTATGTCAGAGCTTGGAGTACTGTCAAACAGGCCATTCAAGAAATCAGCAAGGATAGTGGGGGAGGTTCTGGGTAAGTATCACCCGCATGGAGACACGTCGGTTTATGATGCCATGGTAAGGATGGCTCAGGACTGGTCGCTACGGTACCCGCTCGTTGACGGGCAGGGAAACTTCGGATCAATAGACGGTGACAGTCCTGCCGCAATGCGATATACAGAGGCTAAGCTCAAGCGGATAGCAGAAGAGACTCTCTCTGACATTGAAAAGGAGACTGTTGACTTCCAGCCCAATTTTGATGACACGCTGCAGGAGCCTACAGTGTTGCCCACCAGGATACCAACCCTTCTGGTCAATGGAGCAGCAGGTATTGCCGTGGGTATGGCAACCAACATGCCTCCGCACAACCTCTCTGAAGCAGTTGATGCCATTGTAGCTTACATTGATGACCCGGAAATCACCACCGAGGGGCTGATGCACCATATCAAGGGGCCTGACTTTCCGACAGGGGGTATAATCTATGGCGAGCAGGGGATAAGGGAGGCTTATGAAACCGGCAGGGGAAGGATAGTTGTCAGGGCCAAAACGGAGGTTGAACTGACCCATTCGGGAAGAGAGTGTATAGTCATCACCGAAATTCCCTACATGGTCAACAAGGCTGATATGATCAGGAAGATAGCTGACCTTATCAACGATAAGAAACTGGAAGGAATCTCCTACATCAATGACGAGTCTGACAGAGCAGGGATGCGGATTGTGATAATTCTCAAGAAGGAGATGCCTGCCAACATTGTCCTGAACCGCCTCTACAAACAAACACAGCTTCAGACATCATTCAATGTCAATAACATAGCGCTTGTCAAGGGCCGTCCCAGGACCCTTACCCTGAAGGAGATAATAGGCAATTTCGTGAGTCACAGGCATGATATCGTTGTTCGCAGGACGAAATATGATCTTGACCAGGCTGAGAAGAGAGCTCATATACTTGAAGGTCTGATCATTGCCAGTGACAATATCGATGAGGTAATAGCTATCATCAGGTCATCGCAGAATACTGACATTGCTCGTGAACGTCTGATGGAGAGGTTCGGGCTTACTGATATTCAGGCAAGGGCCATCGTGGATATGCGCCTGAGGCAGCTCACAGGGCTGGAACAGGATAAGCTGCATGCTGAATACGAGGAGCTTAAAAGACTCATTGACCACCTGAATCAGGTTCTTGCAGACGAGAGGCTCCAGATGCAGATTATCAAGGATGAGCTTCTCGAGGTTAAGGACAAATACGGAGACAAACGACGGACTCAGATTGTTCCCGCCGCAGGCGAATTCAATCCTGAAGATTTCTATGCTGATGATGAGATGGTTATTACCATTTCACATATGGGCTACATCAAGCGGACGCCCCTGACCGAGTTCCGCCGTCAGAACAGGGGAGGGACAGGCAAGAGGGGGAGCACCACCCGGGAAGAGGATTTCATTGAGCATATGTATGTGGCAACAATGCATAACACCATGCTCTTCTTTACCAGCAAGGGCAAGTGCTACTGGCAGAAGGTCTATGACCTGCCCGAGGGTACGCGCAACAGCAAGGGAAGGGCAATTCAGAATGTTATCAACATTGAGCCTGATGACAGCGTCAGAGCATTCATCAATGTAAAGACTCTTGATGACAGTGACTATATCAACAATAACTACATTGTCCTCTGCACCTGCAAGGGAGTCATCAAGAAGACGTCGCTCGAAGCCTATTCCCGCCCCAGGGTAAACGGGATCAATGCCATCACTGTGAGGGAAGGGGATGAGCTTCTTGAAGCCAGGATGACCAACGGCAGCCATGAGATAATGCTTGCAGTGAGATCAGGCCGTGCCGTCAGGTTCAAAGAATCCACCGTCAGGCCAATGGGCCGGACTGCATCAGGTGTGCGCGGGATAACCCTCTCAGGCGATGACGATGTTGTAGTGGGCATGATTACCGTTGAGAACGAAGCTGCAGATGTACTGGTAGTCTCGGAGAACGGCTTCGGAAAGAGGTCGGCCATAAGTGATTACCGCCTCACGAACCGCGGCGGGAAAGGGGTGAAGACAATAAACATCACTGACAAGACCGGAAAACTGATAGCCCTCAAGGATGTGAGCGACCAGTATGATCTGCTGATTATTACGCAGAACGGTAACATCCTGAGGACGCCGGTGAACGAACTGAGAGTGATGGGCAGGGCAACTCAGGGTGTGAAACTCATCGATATCAAGGAAAATGACTCAATTGCCTCAGTAGCTTATGTAGAAGTAAGTGAGGATGATAACGAGACTGACAACGAAATCGGGGAAGAGTCGGCCGAGAGTGCTGAGTAATTTGGCAAATTATTTGAAGAATAGATTCTAAAGTTTTATTTTTGGACCAATATTAAAAGCAAATTATCCAGACATGAAGAAGATTACATTGTTACTACTGGCACTGATCATTTCAGCAGGAGCCATGGCTCAGAAGGGAAAGATTACCGCTGCCGAAACTTTTATCAGGGATGGTGCTTTCGACAAGGCTAAGGAAGCCATTGAGACAGCCATCGCTCACCCGAAGTCAATGGGCCTTGCAAAGACTTACTACGTTAAGGGAAAGCTTTGCCAGGCTGCGTTTGATTCAGGCGATCCGAAGTTTGCCGATCTTTATCCTGATATCCTCATGGAAGCCTACAATAACTTCGAGAAAGCCATTCAGCTTGATCCCAAGATGAAGAACACCATTATCAGGGACAACGCATATGCGCTCCTTGGCAACTCATTCCTGAATGACGCAATCAATAAGTTCAATGACAGAAACTTCAAGGGAGCCATGGAATCGTTTGAAAGGAATGTGACAATTTCTGCCAGCGATCTCTATGTAGGCATGGTAGACACGCTGGTTATCTTCAATGCCGGTCTGGCAGCCTACAACGGTGAGATGTATCCTGAAGCAATTGCACATTTCCGTACCTGCACCGAGTCGGGTACCGAGGATACGAAGCCTTATATATTCATGAGCGACTGCTACATGAAGATGAATGATACCGTCAGAGCCGAAGCTGTTCTGATGGAAGGGTACAAAGCATATCCTGACACGCTGGATATCATTCTCCAGGCAACCCAGTTCTATCTTGACTCCGACAATTCACCAAAGGCATTTGAATTCGTTCACAAGGCCATGGAGATGGATCCGGATAATCATATCCTTTACCTGGTTGAAGGAAGCCTCTATATGAAGCTTGAAGACTACGAAAAAGCTATTGAGAGCCTGAAGATATCACTGGAAAAGAACCCGACACAGTTTGAAAGCAACTACAACATCGGTCTGTGCTACGTTTCAATTACAAACAATATGCTGAACGAGGCCAATATGATTGATGACAACAGGGAGTATGAGATTGCACGGGACAAGGCATTTGAAGAAATGAAGAAGGCAATTCCTTACTTGCTGGAAGCAGAAAAGGTAAATCCGACTTCAGTTCCTACATTGGAGTTCCTTCGTGAGATCTATCTCAAGCTTAAGATGATGCCTGAATTCGAGGAATACAAGGCAAAGGTTGAGAACATGTAATAAATCGTTGTATGAACAATATGGAGAAGGCACACGTTGATGTGCCTTCTTTTTTTGCCTTTACTGTACGTGGTTGGCATAATATCAGAATTTTCCAGGGTTGCAGCGGGGGCAGGGGGGGTATTTTGCCACCGGCAGCCGGATTTTGCCATTTTGTGCTGGTATTTCTGCCTCTATTTAACATAATATTAATTATAGGCAAATATAAAGCAAATTGCGTCCACGCCTCTGCGTGGTTGGCATAATATCAGATATGGGCCGCAAGGACCATATCGGCACCGATATTATGTCAAAGCAATTTGCGGCATTATTTGCAGATGGTCAGTAAAAATTGCGTAAACACTTTTGCACGGTTGGCATTGTATCATCTATGGATATCAAGGAGTATACCGGCATCGTTTTTGATTCTGTCTGTAGTAGCCTGGGGAAAAAAGTAATTACATAACTTTGTCAGATTAACCGGATAATAATATGATCACTATTGACCGTTCCACCCTTAAGTTCCTTACTGACCTGCGCCGGCATAATGACAGGCTGTGGTTTGCAGAAAACCGTTCCCGCTATGAAGCAGCCCGCGAAAATTTGTATCTCTTTGTACAGGCTGTCATTGATGATATAGTTAAATTCGATCCGATTTTCAAAGGGCTTGAGGCAAAAAGCTGTATTTACAGGATCAACCGTGACATCCGGTTCACAATTGACAAGACCATATATAAGACTAATTTCGGAGCATTCATGGTCCGTGGCGGAAAAAAGAATGGCGACAGGTTTCCCGGTTATTACCTTCATATAGAACCAGGCCTGTCGTTTATTTCAGGAGGATCATACATACCTCCTGCGCCCTGGCTGAAAGCAATCCGCGAGAGAATTGCCATGGAAGGCGACAACCTTGTGAAGATTCTGAACAGCAGGGAATTCAGGAAGTATTTCAATGGACTTGAGGGAGAAAAACTGAAACTGCCTCCCCGCGGATTCTCAAAAGATCATCCTCATATCGAGCTGATTAAGATGAAAAGCTTTCTGACTGAAAAACCACTCACTGACAGTGAGGTGGTAGATCCCGGTTTTTTCGAAGTGGTTACAGGTGCTTTCAGGGCAATGAAACCGCTGAACGACTTCCTTACAACGGGCAGATAATATATACCACGGTTGCATTCACATTTTTCGTCATAATGTGCATGAACAGTAAAAAATATTAACTTTCAGCAAAATTTAAGAAACTGTGAAAATGAAAAAATTGTTGTTTACTCTTCTCCTTGCAGCTTTTATACTGCCGTTTGCTGCAGCCCAGGGCAAGCTTGAGGTTGGGAAAAAAGCTCCGGAATGGGCTCTGCCCGATGCTTCCAAACAGGAATTCACCATGAACTCCTGGCCGGGTAAAGTTCTTCAGATAAACTACGTTGATCCTGATAATGAGGACCTTAATGATACATTCAATGATGCCGTTGAAAAGGCCATTGACATTGACAAGATTATTGACCAGAATGCCTACAAGGGATTCGGGATAGTTGACCTCCAGTCGACCAGGCTTCCAGACGGTCTGGTACGTGCAATTGCCGGCAGGAAGGCAAAAAGGTACAACACTACTATTCTGTTTGATTCCAAAGGAGTTCTGCATGAGTCATGGGGCTTGCCCAAAGACAGCTATTCGGTTGTGATTATTGACAAGAACCGAATTGTCAGGGGTATATACAAAGGCAAGATTGCCGATGCTGACATACCGGGCATCATTGAAATGATTGTCAAACTCACAAAAGAATAGGAACTACCTTCATGACAGATCAGAAGCCGTCTCATAAGATAATTGAGGCGGCTTTTATGATTCCAGAGACCTTCATGATATCGGCTTTACGGTTACATTTCATATCCGCATTCAGAAACCGTGAGGCGGCTTTTATGATTCCAATGAGAGCTCTTTATACCAGCTCTGTTATACCTGTCAGGCCCGCAACCGGAGGCCGGATTGAGGCTCTTCCCGGCGGATCCTGAAGCGGATTCTCAGGACACCTTCATTGAAATCAGCCGATGTTATTGAAAATGTGCCAATTTCAGATGTGCTTTTCACATGTTGCCCGATGCACGGGCATGCATCGAAATTCCCGATAGTGATGATCCGGATTTTTTCTCCTGCATCTTCCGGCAGTTTCCCCGTAAAGTACTTCTCATCAGCCTCCCTCCTGCTGACAAGCTCCTCTCCCACCGGTATATCAAGCTTAATTATCTCATTTACTGTCCTTTCAACTGCCCGAATCTCCTTATCAGACAATGCTTTCCTGATGCGATAATCGCATTTGCTCTTTTTGCTCTCAATGTGACTGTTGAATGATCTCCCGCAATGGTACATCTTGTCCATCACCGAGTTCAGGATATGCTCGGCAGTATGCATAGCAGGATTATAATCTTTAACTGACATGATGAATGTATATCTGGAATATTAAAACGTCAGTGCGGGGTTTATATTTTACCTTGTTCTTGTTCTGGCCACCCACTCCTTCTCCGATGCCAGGTAGCTGAGCACCTCGGACCAGTCGCCGGGCCTCTGACTGTATTTCATCTCTTCCCTTTCCAGTGCCTCCTGGTATCTGTCAAGAGCTGTCTCAGTTTCACCCCTTCGGCCAAGTCTCAATAAAAGAAGGGCCTCCTGCCTGAATGCTCCGGGAGGAGCCTCCTGCAGGCTCTCTGTCACAGAGCGGACCAGTGCCAGTGCCTCCAGATCTTCATGATCTGAGCCTGACAGGTTCATCATAGCCTGTGAGAGCAACACAATATCATCGGCAGTAGCTGACCCTGAAGCAATGTTCCGTTCGAGCAGGCGGCGACAGAGCAGGTAATGTGACTGGCTGTATGCCATGAAGGCATTATATGATATAACAGGTGCAACAAGTTTATCATAATCAGCGGATTTGTCAATAATCGCATCCTTGTATTTATCTGCCCTGGATTTGGCATCAGGAAATGATCCGAGGTAAAAACTGCCCATCAGCTCTCCGTAATCAATTACATTTCGCAGCATTGAACCCAGGAAAGAGAAACTCTTGCCGTAATATGAGAGTACCGAAGTTGCACAATTATCAGCCTCCATTTCCTGTTGCCTGGTATTCCTGATTAAGTTTCCCAGTGCGGGGTTTATTTCTAACGCAAGAGCAGCAGAGTAATTGGAAAGGTGATGGTCTAGGGCAAAATGGGCAACTTCCTGGGCCATCAGAGCCATCATCTCGGTCTCATTGTCCAGGGCTGCAATCATTCCGGTGGTAATTACCAGGGTGCCATCAGGGCCCACCCATGCATCAGGAGCAATCTCCGCCAGGATTCGGAGGCTCACTATTCCCGGACGCTTGTCGGTATGCCTGACCGGATAGACCTTACGCAGGATGGCATACAGCCTGGCTTCCAGGTAACTGTCAATATAAAATGAATTGTTCTGTTCTGCCCTTGACAGGTACTCTTTCATCATATCCTCCATCGCGGAGCGGGTCTCATAGCTGTAACCCGACTTCAGGAGCTTGTCATACACGGGTGATCTGAGAAGTATCATCTGCCACAGTGATTCCGGGTTTTCAGGAATCATCTCATAGTATTTGAGGTCGTTAAGGAAAATACTCACGCTCTTTCCGGTAACCGGGTCAGGGGTGGTCTGAACCGCAAGGAGTCCGCGTGATCTGAGGGCACTGGTCAGGGTAATTGTGTCTCCGTCTGTACGATGCCTGACTTTAAGGTTCAGAGGTATCTGGGAGAATGTATCTCCCACTGCTGAAAGAAGCAGGGTGATAAGGATAATGACTGTTTTGTTCATGACAACAAGTCTTTAATGAGAGTGATTTCAGGACATTCAATAAACCACAAATATCGTGCTACATTGCAGTGCCGGCATATCAATATTTGTTTAGTGCAACGGCCTGATTCAGAGTTCCTTCGCATCCTCGATATCACGACACATGCTCTTTTTCAGCTGGTACAGGTCCTGTTTCATTGAAGCAACGGTCCGGTTCAGAGTTCCTTCGCATCCTCGATGTCACGACACATGCTCTTTTTCAGCTGGTACAGGTCCTGTTTCATTGAGGCAACGGTCTGGTTCAGAGTTCCTTCGCATCTTCGATGTCACGACACATGCTCTTTTTCAGCTGGTACAGGTCCTGTTTCATTGAAGCAACGGTCCGGAGGAGTTGTTTCTCGGGGAGTACCGGTTCCGGGAGCTCGTCGCTTATATAATGCACGAACTTCCATACTTCCCGGATGTCACTTATG
>Ga0209606_1005657_pt1 | contig 10708 bp, 10 predicted proteins | sample AD_UKC057_MetaG_FD_184412 | JGI IMG/M metagenome (GOLD analysis project Ga0209606, IMG submission 184412) | Active sludge microbial communities of municipal wastewater-treating anaerobic digesters from USA - AD_UKC057_MetaG (SPAdes) (version 2) | ecosystem: Engineered > Bioreactor > Anaerobic >...
AAATTTGATTTGACAAGGAAGGATATTATCTATCCGACTTTAGATAAGTTCATAATAGGGGATGGAGAGATATTAGATGGAGAAGCCCTTCAAGAGGAGATATTCCCTACAGATAAGTTTAAGTTCGATATTTTCTTGTCGCATTCTCATAATGACTTGGACTTGGCAAAGAGATTCGCATCTTACCTTGACTCAAAAGGTGTAAACGTGTTCTTAGATTCATATATCTGGAAAAGTGCCGATGGTCTCCTCCAGAAAATAGATGACAAATATTGTCAAGACACGGATGGAAAGCATTACATTTACAAACGACGGAACTATTCGACAAGCCATGTGCATGCGATGCTTACAATGGCCATCATGGAAATGATAGTCAAGACACGATACTCTTTTTTCATTGAGAGCAGCAATTCTATTATTCTTAAGAATCTTGGGAACACGAGCCGGGCTATGACCCTTTCGCCTTGGATTTATGAGGAACTTAAGATAATGAAGACGCTTATCGCAGGTTCAGATATCCTTGAAAAGAGTTTTAGCGCTACAGAAGCCATGTCTTTAGAGATTGCTCACCCTGCAGGAACAGAAAAGGGGTTCAAACCTATTAACCTTTCAGAACTTTATCGCTTGGATAAATGTGTCGGGAGAGAATGGCTTGATAATCTTAATCCTTCTAAAGCAATATTGTAAAATATATACACAGCCACCATACACACCATCTCTATCGTAAACTTTTAAAACACCATACACCTCACCCATGAAAATCGCAGTCGCAGGCACCGGATACGTCGGATTATCCATAGCAACACTCCTGGCGCAGCATCATCAGGTAACAGCTGTTGATGTTATCCCGGAGAAAGTAGAGAAGATAAACAAGAAGCAGAGCCCCATCCAGGATGAGTACATTGAGAAGTACCTGGCAGAGAAAGACCTCAACCTGGTAGCTACTCTCGATGGAAAAGCTGCCTACAAAGATGCAGACTTCGTGGTCATAGCTGCTCCCACAAACTATGACCCCAAAAAGAACTTCTTTGACACTACTCATGTTGAGGAAGTTATTGAGCTTGTTCTGGAAGTCAACCCTAATGCAGTGATGGTTATCAAATCCACCATCCCTGTTGGCTACACCAAGTCCGCAAGGGAAAAGTTCTCCTATCGCGAGCGTCAGGCAGATGGAACAATGAAGGTAGTCACTCCCAAAATCATCTTCGCTCCGGAATTCCTTCGCGAATCCAAGGCGCTTTACGACAACCTCTACCCCAGCCGTATTATCGTTGGCTACGATGAACCTGTTCTTGAAGGAGCCGCCCACACCTTCGCTTCCATAATTAAAGAAGGCGCTATCAAACAAGACGTTCCCGTCCTCTTTATGGGCACAACTGAAGCAGAGGCCGTGAAACTCTTCGCCAATACATACCTTGCCCTCCGCGTCTCCTTCTTCAATGAGCTGGACACCTATGCAGAGATGAAAGGTCTCAACACGCAGTCAATCATTGAGGGCGTTGGTTTGGATCCGAGAATTGGCACACACTATAACAACCCCAGCTTTGGCTACGGTGGCTACTGCCTTCCTAAGGACACAAAGCAGTTGCTGGCCAACTTCAACGATGTCCCGGAGAACCTCATCAAGGCCATCGTTGACAGCAACCGCACTCGCAAGGACTACATCGCAGACAGAGTATTGGAAATCGCCGGTTACTACACCGCCTCCAGTGCTTATGATACAGCCAAGGAGAAGGAGGTCACCATAGGAGTTTTCCGTCTCACCATGAAGTCCAATTCCGACAATTTCCGCCAGAGCGCCATCCAAGGCATAATGAAGCGAATCAAGGCCAAAGGTGCAAAGGTCATCATTTACGAGCCCACGCTCGAGAATGGAACTACGTTCTTTGGTTCAGAAGTCGTTAATGACCTCAACACCTTCAAGGCAAAGAGTCAGGCCATCATCGCTAACCGCTATGACACGGCTCTGGACGATGTAAAGGACAAAGTTTACACCAGAGATATTTTTAAGAGAGATTAATACATGAAAACCGTAATGCTACTCAAAGGAAAACACAATCATTGCCACCAGCAAGCCGGTCATACTGCTCTTCAGCAAATACCACGACGAAGATAACACTATCCCTGCAGAACTCAGAGACGTTGAGGCCCTCAAGAACGAAAAGGTCCCTAACTGCGTAAAGGCAACCTACAATGGAAACAGAGACAGAATCATGATGGTGGAAAGCTCTTTCGCAGAGATACAGATTGCCACTTTGCACGTCTAAGGAAGTCCTCACGGTCTCCGACGACAATGACACCATCCGGATTCCCCTAACTGAAGAATCCAAGGCCGATATTGACGCCATCCTGGACGCGCCAGTGGGCACTTCCAAAAGATTAAAAGACATAAACGGGGCCGATGTCACTGTCATGAAAGTCTTCGCAAATATGAAGCCGGCACTCTTCTTTCGGACAAAAACAAAGGAATCAATTAACATCGGAGTCGAAGTGCTAAAGAAGTGTCTCCAGAATTAAAAGAAACGACTTCTGTCCGCACAGGTGGTCGCACAGCGATGCAGTTCGATACTGCCGGTCAGAACAAAATAAACGCAGGTAACCATGTTAGACAAAAACAGCAAGATTTACATAGCCGGCCACAACGGGCTGGTTGGCTCTGCAATATGGAACAACCTCAAGCAGCGGGGCTATAACAATCTGGTGGGCCGCAGCCACAAGGAATTGGACCTGACAGATCAATACGCCGTCAAGAAGTTCTTTGACGAGGAAAAACCGGACGCCGTTGTCCTCGCCGCCGCGTTTGTTGGTGGCATCATGGCCAATATGCTCTACCGTGCAGACTTCATCATGATGAACATGAAGATCCAGTGCAATGTCATCAGTGAGGCCTACGCCCACGGGGTGAAGAAGTTGTTGTTCCTGGGCTCGACTTGTATCTATCCCAAGAATGCACCTCAGCCTATGAAGGAGGACTGTCTGCTGACTAGCCCGCTGGAGTACACCAACGAGGAGTATGCCATTGCCAAGATTGCCGGTCTGAAGATGTGCGAGAGCTACAACCTGCAGTACGGCACCAACTACATTGCCGTGATGCCCACCAATCTCTATGGTCCCAATGACAATTTCCATCTGGAGAACAGTCACGTGATGCCTGCCATGATGCGCAAGATCTATTTGGCCAAGTTGCTGCACGAGGGTGACTGGCAAAAGATCCGTCGGGACCTGACCATTCGTCCCGTGGGAGCCAACATCAAGGAAAACGGTGAGCAGGTGCGCTATGTGATAGATGGCAAAAGTGATGAGGCACTCATCCGCAAGATACTGGCTTGGTATGGTATAGAAGTTAATAAGGTGACCCTCTGGGGCACCGGCACACCCCTCCGCGAGTTCCTCTGGAGCGAGGATATGGCAGATGCCAGCGTGCATATACTCTTGAATGTGGACTTCAGTGACATTATAGGTATAGAGAAATACTCCAGCGTACACTATGGTGTGGCTGCTGACGGAGTGGTTGACCGCAACCACAGTACCGGTCGTGGCGGCTATATCCCCAGTTTGGGTGAGATTAGGAACTGCCACATCAATGTAGGTACTGGCAAGGAACTCACCATTCGTGAACTTTCGGAGCTGGTGGTGAAGGCCGTGGGCTTTGAGGGCGAAGTAGCTTTTGATGCCAGCAAGCCCGATGGTACTATGCGCAAGCTCATTGACGTGAGCAAACTCCACTCTCTGGGCTGGACCCATAAAGTAGAAATAGAAGAGGGTGTAGCCAAACTCTTCCAGTGGTACAAAGAAAGCCTTTCTTAACCCTCTTGGACTCTTATCAATGAAAGTCATCGAACGAAAATACCTGTTGCCCTTCATTCTGGTCACCTCCATGTTTATGCTGTGGGGGCTGGCCAACAATATGACGGACACGCTGTTGGCCGCCTTCCGCAAGATTATGCAGATGAGCGACACGCAGACTTCGTTCATTCAGATGGCTTTCTATGGCGCCTATTTCTGCGTGGCCTTACCGGCGGCTCTCTTCATCCGCAAATTTAGCTACAAGAAGGGCGTCATCCTTGGTCTGCTGCTTTACGCTTCCGGAGCCATCCTGTTCCTGCCTGCGGCCAAAGCTGCCAGCTATGCCTTCTACCTCATTGCTATCTATATCATGGCCTCCGGTTGTTCGGTGTTAGAGACGGCTTCTAACCCCTACATCATGAGTATGGGCAGCGCTGAGACCGCCACTCGCCGCCTTAACATTGCCCAGAGTTTCAATCCCATAGGGAGTATCCTGGGCATATTGGTGAGTAAATACTTCATCCTGCAGGACATCTCGCTCTACTCCGTCAGCGGCACCTATGCTGCCTTGGGCTGTGTGCTGCTGGCCATAATGGTGGTGATGATTTTTGCCCACATGCCCGAAGGAAAAGGTGCGGACCAGCCAGGTTCCGTCAAAGCCACCTTCAGTCGCCTAGCAAAGAATAAGAAATACGTCTGGGGTGTTGTAGCACAGTTCTTCTATGTAGGTGCCCAAATTGGAGTCTGGAGTTTTACTATCCGTCTGGTGATGAAGGAACTTGGTCATGTGGAGGCGCAGGCCGCCACCCTCTATCTTATCTCCATCATGGGCTTCTGTGCCTCCCGTTTTGTGTACACCTGGCTCATGAAGTTCGTGTCTCCCGAGCGGTTGCTCGCCGCCGGTGCCGTCCTCAGTGCCTTGAGCGCCCTTGGGGTTGTACTCACCAGTGGATGGATCTGTGTGGTGGCCCTCATCCTCATCAGTGTATTCATGAGTTTGATGTTCCCCACCATCTACGGCATTGCCTTAGGCTCGGTGGCTGGGAGTGAGCATAAGGACGATACGAAAATAGGTGCCAGTGGATTGATTATGGCGATACTTGGTGGCGCATTGCTTACGCCTGTCCAAGGCTTGGTGAGTGATACCACCGGCAGCATCAATATAAGTTATTTAGTACCTCTCTGCTGCTTTGTAGTAGTGATGTGTTACGCATTATATTGTAGGAAAAATGCCTAAGAAAGTCTTTGTTTCGGGGTGTTATGATTTACTCCATTCAGGCCACGTGGAGTTCTTCCGACAGGCGGCCGAATATGGGGACCTGTACGTGGGAATTGGGTCCGATGCAACGATTCTGGAGTATAAGCACCACAAGACCGTCTACTCCGAGCAGGAGCGCCTGTTCATGGTCAAGAGCATCCGCTACGTGAAAGATGCCTTCATCAACCAAGGCAGCGGCATCATGGACTTTGTCCCCACCGTGGAGGCTATCAGACCCGATATCCTGGTGGTGAACAGCGATGGCGGCAACGAAGACAAGCGCAAGTTCTGCGAGGAGCACGGAATAGAATATGTGGTGCTGGAGCGCGTACCCCAGAAAGGACTCAAAGCCCGCTCCTCCACCGACCTCAAAAAGACAGAAAGCCAGATACCCACCCGTCTTGACCTTGCCGGCACCTGGATTGACCAGCCCTACGTCTCCCAGTACGCCCCCGGCTGGGCCATCACCATCAGCCTGGAGCCCACCTTCGAAATCCGAGAGCGTTGCGGCCTCAGCACCAGCACCCGCAACCAGATTCGCAAGATTTGGCCTTACCAGCTGCCCAATATGGATCCCGAGATACTGGCCAAGCTGGTGTTCTGCTTTGAGAACGACCCCGAGCGGTCCGACGGCATCATCTCCGGTGCGCAGGATAGCATTGGCATTTGCATCCCCGGCCTCTGCCGCCACTACTACAACAACCGCTTCTGGCCCGAGAAGATAGAGACCTGTCAAGACGAAGCCGTCCTCCGCTGGCTAGAGAGCCACCTTGTTATGATACCGATGGACCCCAGACGCCCGGGCTGCTCTGTGGTAGAAGGCAAAGACATCACCGAACCCAAGGTGCGTGCCCTGGCCAAAGCCGCAGACGACTGTTGGCAGGCCATCCTGAGCCGTGACCTCACGGCCTTTGCCACCGCCTACAAAGCCAGCTTCAACGCCCAAACCGCTATGTTCCCGGCTATGATTCAGGGCTGTGTGCAAAGCTACATTGACGCATACAAAGAAAAAGTCCTCGCTTGGAAGATGCCCGGAGCCGGTGGCGGTGGCTATCTCGCTTGCGTGGTCACAGATTCAGACCAGTTCTGCAAAGACCATAACGAAGCCATCCGCCTCACCATCCGTAGATCCGGAATGTGAAAAATTCTCTAATTCTCAAATTCTTGATAATGAAGAGATACTGCCAAACCCTCACGCTCGTAGATAACGAGGAGATGATACAGCAATACGTTGAAGCTCACGCCCACGTGTGGCCGGAGATCATAGAAGGCCAGCGTCAAGTAGGCATCCTGGATATGCAGATATACCGCAAAGGCTGCAGTCTCTTTATGATTATGGACACCAAAGACGACTTTGACTTTGCCCGCGATATGGCCCGTCTGGCCACCCTTCCGCGGCAAGCCGAGTGGGAAGCCTACGTCTCCCAGTTCCAGGGCGCCAGCGCCACCGCCCGCAGCAATGAAAAGTGGCAACCTATGGAAAGAATTTTCTGAACTTGAATCTTGAATCTTGAAACTAATAAAGAACACAATATGGCAAAAGTAGCTTTAATAACCGGAGTCACAGGACAGGATGGCTCATACTTATCAGAATTTCTTTTAGAGAAAGGATACGAAGTTCACGGTATTATCCGCCGCAGCAGTGTCGATTTCCGTGAGCGCATTGCCCATTTGGAGGGCAAGCCCCACTTCCACCTGCACTATGCCGACCTGGGCGACTCCATGTCGATAGTCAAGGTGGTGGATAAGGTGCAGCCCGATGAGATATACAATCTCGCTGCCCAGAGCCATGTGCAGGTCAGCTTCGACTCTCCCGAGTTCACGGCCGATGTCGATGCCACCGGTGTGCTCCGCGTGCTCGAGGCCGTTCGCGCCTGCCACTTGGAGAAGACCTGCCGCATCTATCAGGCCAGCACCTCCGAGCTCTATGGCAAGGTAGAGGAAGTTCCCCAGAACGAGAACACCCCCTTCCATCCCTACAGCCCCTATGCCGTGGCCAAGCTTTACGGCTTCTGGATTGTCAAGGAGTACCGCGAGGCCTACAATATGTTCTGCTGCAGCGGCATCCTCTTCAACCACGAGAGCGAGCGCCGTGGCGAGACCTTCGTCACCCGCAAGATCACCCTTGCTGCCGCCCGCATCAGCCAGGGCCTGCAAGACTGCCTCTACCTGGGCAATATGGACAGCCTCCGCGACTGGGGTTACGCCAAGGACTATGTAGAATGCATGTGGCTCATCCTGCAGAACGACCGTCCCGAGGACTTTGTCATTGCCACCGGTGTACAGCACTCCGTCCGCGAGTTCACCCAGCTGGCTTTCAAACACGCTGGTATTGAACTCAAGTTTGAAGGTAAGGGTATTGAGGAGAAGGGTATTGTTGTGAAGGGTCCCGAGAAGCTTATTGGCAAGACCGTTGTGGCCGTAAGCGAAGATTTCTACAGACCCACCGACGTTGTTAACCTTTGGGGCGACCCCACCAAGGCAAAAGCTAAACTTGGCTGGAATCCTGCTAAGACCAGCTTCGAGCAGCTTGTCAAGTTGATGGTCGAGCATGATGTCGCAAAAGTTGCGGCTGAGGGTGCTGCTGCCAAAGTGAGAACCAACTTAGCTGAATACCTCGAAAAGGGCATTGTAAAGTAAAACCTGCACCTTCCTTTGGTGTTCCTTTAGTCCTCCTTTGGTGTTCCTTTGGTCTCCTTCTGCAAAGATGCCCAATAATCACACCCGTCGGACCACCGCTCCAGGCACAGGCTCCCTACGGTCGCCAGAGCCTTCCGCTAAGGAAGCGGTGTCTGCCCGTGGCTCCGTAAACTCCGCCACCGGCTGGATTTAATGACAGAAGCACGGCTCCTGACAAAAACAGAAAAGGCGTAAATTAACAGTTAACAAGTTAACATTTTAACGTCGAATAGCGGCAGGTGCCTCTCTTTTAGAAATTCAATATACAAGATATAATGAGAAATAACCACATTGTTATTATGGCCGGTGGAGTAGGCAGCCGTTTCTGGCCGCTGAGTACTCCTGAATATCCAAAGCAGTTCATTGATATATTGGGCTGTGGACGTACTTTGATACAACTTACAGTTGACCGCTTTAAGGGCATTTGCCCTATGAGTAACTTTTGGGTGGCTACAAATGCAAAGTACGTTGACATTGTAAAGCAACAGTTACCAGATATTCCTGCAGAACATATCCTTGCGGAACCCGCTGCTCGCAATACCGCTCCATGCATTGCTTGGGCTTGCTGGAGTATTAAGAAGGAAGATCCTACAGCCAATGTGGTGGTAACACCTGCTGATGCTGTGGTAATGAACCCAGAGGAATTCCGCAGGGTAATTAGCAATGCACTTGCTTTTACTGAAAAGAAAAATGCTATAGTAACCATTGGCATTAAGCCCTCACGCCCGGAAACAGGTTATGGCTACGTTGAGACAAAAGATTCAGTAGAAGGTGAGATATGTGGCGTAGAGGCATTTAAGGAGAAACCGAACCTTGAAATAGCAGAACAGTATCTGAAAGCAGGAAACTATCTATGGAACGCTGGTATCTTCGTTTGGAATATAGGTACTATCACGGATTGTATGACCAAATACAAGCCCAATATAGCTGCAGATATGGATAAGATTGCAGTAACAGGTGATGTGGCAGACATTTTCCCTCAGTGTGAAAAGATATCTATTGACTTTGCGGTCATGGAACCTGCAAGTGCAGATAATTTGGTTTATACACATCCTGCTGATTTTGGTTGGAGTGACCTTGGCAACTGGGCCTCACTGCACGACAAGTTGCAGAAAGACGAGAATAACAATGGGGCGGTAGGAAACATCAAGATCTATGAATGCAGCAATTGTGTAGTACATGCAGAAGACGCAAAGAAGGTTGTACTCCAAGGTTTAGATGGCTATATCTTTAGCGAGAAAAACGGCCAGATTCTTCTTTGTAAACGTACAGAAGAACAGCGTATAAGAGAGTTCTCTAGTGAACAATAATGACAGGGATATCTAGTCGCAAGGAAGGTAATATGAAAAAGAAGGCCTGGAAGATTGTAAGTTCCGATTATTTAATTAAGAACAAATGGCTTACAGTCAGGAAAGACCATGTTAGGTTGCCTTCTGGCGTTGAGATGGACGACTATTATGTTCTAGAGTATCCTAACTGGGTATCAGTCATTGCCATTACAGAAGAAGGGAAATATGTGATGGAGCTCCAATACCGTCACGGGACACAAATGACTGGATACGAGTTATGTGGTGGTACTGTTGAGGAGGGAGAAGACTTCTTAGAGACTGCTAAACGCGAATTGCTTGAAGAAACCGGTTACTCTGGCGGCAAATGGGAATTACTGACAGTTTCTGCACCTAATCCTGCGGCTATGACAAATCTTTGTTACACATATGTTGCACAAGGCGTAAAGAAGACAAGAGAGCAAGAATTGGAGAAAACAGAAGATATTGATGTTTTAGAACTGACAGAACAGCAGGTTTTTGAAATATTGAGATCAGGCCAAATTTACCAAGGAGATATGCTTGCGCCGCTTTGGCAATGGTTTTATAGCAGGAAATAGATAGAGAGTTTACAGAATGAATGCATTAGTTACAGGAGGTGCGGGATTTATTGGTAGCCATTTGTGTAAGCGATTGGTGAAGGATGGTCATAGTGTTGTGGCTATTGATAATCTCTCAAATGGTGTCCTTTGTAACCTGGAAGAATTAGAAGGCAATCCAAACTTTGCATTCTATGAATTTGATGTGAATGACAAAGCAACGTTAAAAGATGTTTTTGAAAAGCACTCTTTTGATATGGTCTTCCATCTAGCCGCCAATGCAGATGTTGCAAAAGGAGAGGAGAATCCACAGGAGGATATAACCAACACATTACAAACAACATTAACGGTATTGGATACGATGCGGATTTATGGGGTAAAAAAGTTCTTCTTAGCGTCATCTTCAACCGTTTATGGAAATGTGGAGGGTAGAATACAAGAGAACACTACTATTATGCGGCCTGTGTCACATTATGGAGCAGCAAAACTTGCCAGTGAAGCTTTTGTGAGTTCTTTTTGTAATTTACATGGTTTTCAAGTATGGATAGCCAGATTCTGTAATGTTGTTGGCCCAAACATGACCCATGGAGTTATTCCAGATTTGATAAGAAAGTTAAAGCAACACCCGGATCAATTGGAAGTTTATGGTGATGGCACTCAAAGTAAGCCATACATATATATTGATGACCTGATTGAGGGTGTTATGTGCTTGCTTAAGCAGACCAGTAATGCATATAATGCGTTTCTAATAGGTGTTGATACAAATGTCTCTGTTAAGCAGATCGCAGAAATAGTTATGGATGAAATAGGGATCCATATTCCTATCAATTATGAGGTAGGATATACGGGCTGGAAAGGAGATGTTACAAGATATACTTATGATATAACAAGTATTAAGATGTTAGGCTGGACGCCTAAATATACGTCGGATTATGCAGTAAGAATATCTGTTAAACAGAACTTAAGGTCTTATAATAACTCAACTATGGGGTATGAAACAATCTATAACCTTTAATTTAAAAGGACATGATCTCTTCATAGATGCCATCAAGGCCTATGCAATTATTTGGGTCTTAATAGGACACTTTTTCCCAGGAATAAGATATCTATTATATCCGTTA
>Ga0209606_1005658_pt1 | contig 10707 bp, 7 predicted proteins | sample AD_UKC057_MetaG_FD_184412 | JGI IMG/M metagenome (GOLD analysis project Ga0209606, IMG submission 184412) | Active sludge microbial communities of municipal wastewater-treating anaerobic digesters from USA - AD_UKC057_MetaG (SPAdes) (version 2) | ecosystem: Engineered > Bioreactor > Anaerobic >...
TTAAGCTTAACCAAATTGGAACCGTCACAGAAACCATTGAAGCTATAAATATGGCTCATAGAGCTGGCTGGACAACGGTTGTAAGTCATCGCAGCGGAGAAACAGGTGATACTTTTATTGCCGATTTGGCTGTGGCTCTTAATTCTGGACAAATCAAAACCGGCTCTATTTCTCGCAGCGAAAGAATAGAAAAATATAACCAACTCTTACGGATTGAAGAAGAATTGGGTGAGACCGCTTATTTTCCCGGAAAGTCCATAATCAAACAATTGTAAAGATAAATACAACACAAATAAAATGTGTAGCCGGCGGACGCCGTTCCGCCGCAAGAAAAATGTGTAGCCGGAGGACGCCGTTCCGGCGCAAGAAAAATGTGTAGCCGGAGGACGCCGTTCCGCCGCAAGAAAAAAAGCGGAGCTTCAGCGAGCTCCGGCTACCCTTTCTTTTGCGGCGGAACGGCGTCCGCCGGCTACCCAAAACTCAATAAAGCTTCAAGATGAGCAATAGTAATCCAAGTTAACTAATTGACAAATAAATATATACTAATTTTGGAACGAATAGTGCTTAAATATATTAAGTAAATATTTTTTGTATCAGGAGGATACGATGAAACGGCGTTGCTTGTTCTTTTTGATGGCGCTTAGCGTTGCTTTTGTTTTCGCGGAGCTGGGTCCGGTAAATGAAATGGGTGATAGTTTTTTTGCCGGCAAGCTTGGTTGTTATGCTAAAGGTGATACTTTAGCTTATGTTTCTGCAAAGCGGTCTGAAAATAACAATTTGTATTATCATATTCTTTTTCAAATTAGTTATGATGGAGGCCAGATTTGGCAAAGCAGTGTTGTAGATAGTTCTTTGTTTCATCCCACAGAACCGACTTTATATTACAGTCCGGAAGAAATAATCGTAAGTTGGAATACTCGGGAAGAGCATCTCTGCAAATATGCCCAAAGTATCAATTCTGGTGCTTCTTGGAATATTTCTCAGAATTGGAATTCCTTTGAAAGCAGTCCTTATTTAGAAAAGTACAATGGACAATTACGACAGTTTTCCCTAAAAGTCCCTTATCCTCAATGGGATCAGGAACGATATTTAATGCCGGATGAACCGGATCGGTTTAAGCCAGTGCATCTATATTTCAAAAATACACTAAGTCCAAATCAGACAGATACATATTTTTATGGATATGAAGATATTACAGGTGTAGTGCGTAGTAATTCAGATATTAAAATCAAACAATTAGGTGGAGGACAAAATAATGGATGGCCTACTTTCCACGAGCCAGTAATTATTTCAGGTAGTGTTAATAGTACTCCTTCCACATATCCCATAGACGCTGTATTTCAAGGTGGGTTAATAGAAAATGCTCCTCCTTTGGAATTTTCCGATTTCATTTTTACCAGGAGCAATTATCTTCCTGTTGGTCCTACAAATTATGATCCCAATTGTATTCTTTTAGTAGATGTAAATGGTGCAACTTATACATCCTATCTTGGCCATATTATTCCACCACATACTGTAACCACCGATGTTTGGACTAATTATCCCGTAGGAATTGAAGATCCACCTTTATTTACCAATACATTTGCTGTATCCGATACAATCTGGACACCCGGTCCTTCAGGTGTTTGCAGTAATCGGGGTTTCTTTGTAAATTCCAAGCTTTGGATAAAAGGGACTTTTAGTGGTCACCAAGTTTGGTGTGCCGCCGATACAATTATGATTATTGGTGAGATTTTATTAAGCGGAACTGTTCCAGGTGAATCACCTGAAAATAATCCAAACGATTCCGTTAAGCTTGTTTCCGAAAAAAGTGTTCTACTTAAATATGGCTATGTGGATCCTGTTAGTGGGGAGCGAATACATCCCAATTGTTTTAGCGATGATAATCCAGGCAATTATTACACCGATATTTATGCTTTGCGAGAAGATCCTGAGCATCCGTATAGAAAGGATGGAATTTTCAGCTTTGAATATCAACATCCTCATCCCTCAATGCCTGATTTAGTAATTAATGATTCTCTTTATACTTGGGTTGATCTACATCGCTATCATTATCCTCAAACCTCGGTAAATTCGTGGTCGGCAAATTTGGATTTACCTTGGTATAATCCACTCTGGCCTGAAGCTCAACCTTATCTGGAAAGAGGGAAAATCCAGCTTTGGGGTTCTGTAAATCAAATATGCCGCGGTTTTATGCATCGATCTTTGAGTGATTCAGAATATCCTTCCAACAGTGGTATCTGGAATCCGGAAAATGATTATTGCGGTGGAATTTCTTCTGTTCACTATAATGATCCGGCTACTGGAATTCTCTTAAGCACGCAAAATTTCCCGGGAGCAGCAGGAAGTGGGGTTGGTTATATAAGAGATTATCATGCAGATAATCGTTTCAGTTGGGGAATTGAAGCTCCGAACCCGATTTTTTATCCCTGGAAATTGGGTATTTCCCTTGAAGATTTTGTTAACAATGATCTTACAGACATAGATTGGGTGCCTCAATATAGACCCATTAACAGCAAATGTTTTACCCGCAAAGCGGATAAGGCATATTTTGCTTCCAACGATGTTCTTGCCAGCAGGATAGGGGAAATACCAATGCTTGAAGACCTAACTTCGCTTACCCAAAACCAGGGCGATATTTGTGGTTTGCACATATTGGCGGATAATGCTCTGTTAGTTCATCAAGAAAAAGAGGTAAACGGCAGCAGGGAACTGATAATCAAGGTCTTTAGCGATGTTAATCATACTTTAACCGATTCTTTTTCCTTGCCAGTTTTTTCAGGAATGAACGATGTAGCCGTTTTAGGAAATGGAACTATTATCCTTGCCACTTTGGGAGCAAATCGGACGATCAATCTTCGGAGATTAAATAGCGATGGGACTTTTACTACCATAGATACTTGGCAATTGAATTTCCTGGATCCGCAAACCCAAATTCATCCTAAAAGCAAAATATGCTTGCAACCCCGTCACCAAAACGCTCTGGAAGTAACCTTTATGCTATTTGCGGAAGGAGAGAACGGAGAGCCGGATTATTATCAGCTTTACCGAGCTGATGCATCCGTGCCTCTTGCCATCGAAGATCCTTCTGTTCCTGCCATAGAACCTGTTATGTTCTATGCCTATCCGAACCCTGTTCATACCAATTTGAAACTTCAAGTGAAGGTTCCCAATCAGAATACTCATAAAATCGAGATTTATAACCTGAAAGGACAAAAAATTGCTACTCTAAAGGGAAATTCGGCTAAAAACGAAATTGCCGAATACAACTGGAATGGCTGTGACGCTAAAGGTAAAAGTGTTTCTGCCGGAATTTATCTTGTCCGCTTAACTGTTGATGGTAAGGTTGTACAAAGTAAGCGAATCTGTAAATATTGATCTATAAAGGAGGGTTGACTTTTCTGGTCAACCCTCCAACTTAAGAAAAGCCATTTGCACCTTGATAACCCATTCTCTGTAGATATCTTTTGTAGGGCAGAGAACTAATTACCACTATAATACATTATCTATACACATATTACCAGTATCGGAGTACAATAAGATAAAAAATAAATATTCCTTCCCTGTATAAAATAGCCCCATCAGGACGACAAATACTAACACCGAATTGTATGTTACAATAACTTCAAAACAAAAATACTCCTTCCTTAGTTACCTGAAGTAGAACTACCGTCCTGCTTCTGGGGAAAATCCCGAGAGGCTGCACCACAGCTCTACCATAGATCCCTAAGGAAGATATAGAAATACTCCTAACATTAAAGAAGCAACATCGTTATATGGCAATTGCAATATTAGGATTAGAATTTACTATATCTTCCTTATAGCCTTCGGAAAAATATTGGCGTAACCAAGATCCGCTTCACGGTTACGATAAAGCGTAAATTTTCTGCTACCTAGGGGAAGACTTAATAACTTGTAATTAGAAAATAGTTATTTATACCTTTTGAAAAATCTCACCCAGGGTTTTCACGCTGCCTAACAGGGCTGATGATTCATAGGGTAAAACGACTGTTTTATCTCCTTGTTTGACAATCTCTCTGAATGCTTCAATATATCTAAGAGCAATCTGAAACTGAGCTGGATCGGTTCCTGTATTTTTTACAGCTTCAGCTATGGATATAATTGCTTGTCTTTCACCTTCGGCAACCAGTTTTTTTGCTTGTGATTCACCCTCTGCACGCGCTATGCGAGCTTGTTTTTCTCCGTCTGCAACCCGAATTTGATATTCTCGTTCCCCATCTGCTTGTAATATTTTGGCGCGTTTATCGCGTTCGGCGCGCATTTCTTTTTCCATAGCCGTTCTAATTTCTTCTGGAGGTAAAATTTCTTGCATTTCCACCCGGTTTACTTTTACGCCCCATTTATCGGTAGCTTCATCTAAAATATCACGCAATTTAGCATTAATAGCATCGCGCGAAGTTAAAGTATCTTGCAAGGTTAATTCTCCGATAACATTACGCAGTGAGGTCTGAGTAAGTTTTTCAATCGCTTCAGGTAAATTGCCTATTTCATAAACAGCCTTATAAGGATCGGTTATTTGAAAATAAAGCAAAGCATTAATATTGATGGAAACATTATCACTGGTGATAACATTTTGCCGGGGAAAATCATAAACATTCTCCCTTAGGTCAATTCTATCCTCTATTTTATTTACAACAACAACATTTCCGCGATAGTCAATTTTGTTATAACGCCAATGAATTGGACGGGTTTTATCAAAAATAGGAATGATAATGTGAATCCCGGAATCCAAAGTCCGATAATATTTTCCTAAGCGTTCTACAATTACGACACTCGCCTGACGCACAATTATCAGTCCACGAGAAATGAAAGTAAGAACTAAGATTGCAAAAATGAGTACCACATATAGGTAAGCCATTATTACCTCCCTTACTATTTTTTTTCCTTATTTCCCCACTTTGTTTTTTTGGCAAGAAAAAACTGAAAAAGAGTAGGTCAAAGTGTGGGAGTTCAAAGTTCAAAGTGCGGGAGTTCAAAGTTCAAAGTTATGCTTTTTGTGTTTTCAGTGTTTTCGGTGATTTCGGTGGCTAAAAAAATTTACTTGACTTAAGTTGCCTTCCCAAAAATAATAAAAAAAAGAAATCAAGTGAGGTAATTATGTTAACCTATACTGAAATTCGTAGTAATGCGCGTGAATTTTTACGAGGGAAATGGAATAATCCCTGTGCATTGATTATTCTTATTTTAGCCCTGATTAATTTTGGAGTTTCTTGTGTACCTTATCTTGGTTCTGTTATTTCTATTCTTGTTACAGGACCTTTTTTTTTGGGATTAGCTATTGTTTTTCTGAAACTGGTTAGAGGTGAAGAGATTACAATAGAATTGATGTTTGAGGGCTTTAAGGATTTTACCCGTAGTTTTATTGCCGGTGTTTTAATCATAGTTTATATTTTTTTATGGAGTTTATTGTTGATAATCCCTGGAATCATTGCTTCGTATGCCTATTCAATGACTTTTTTCATTCTGGCTGATAATCCTAATTTAACTGCCAATGAAGCAATTACAGCTAGTAAAGAATTGATGAAAGGCCATAAAACGGAGCTCTTTTTGCTGGATCTTTCTTTTATCGGTTGGATTTTACTGGGAATATTATCTTGCGGAATTGGTTTTTTGTGGATAGCAAGTTACATTGAAACAGCTAGGGCAATTTTCTATCATGAAATTAAAGGCGAAGCAATTGTGGAACCGATTGTTGATGCTACTTTTGAAGAGGTAGCCAATAAACCGCTGGAGGAAGAATAATTTAAATTCAGCGCTTCTCAAAAGGTGATTTAAAAAGCGATATTAACGCTTTATGTAAAGGTACATTTTGCTTTTCCACTACAAAAAAAAGAGGAATAAAACTTAGCCAACGTAATATTCCCCCTACCCCAAAAATCACCTGTTCAGGTTCAAAAACGCGTTTGCCAAAAGTTAAAGCCGATGGAAAAAATATACCACAGGCAAGGGTAGAAACCATCATTGCTAAACCTGTTATTGCTCCGTAAACTCCAGAATAAACTTGTTCGCTACCCTTGGCTGCAACCGATAAAACAAAATTGGTAGTGATTATTCCTGTTCCAGCCCACATACAACCTGAAATAAGTGCTTCAAACCATAAAATTGTATAGTTGCCAGGACTGGTAAATAGCCAAAGCATTGGATTTAATCCACCTAAAGCAACGCAAATTTTCATAGCTGTTTTGTTGCCGTTATTGTCGATAAAGCGTCCCCAAAATTGATATGATAAAAGGGAAGAACATACACTAATAGTGTTATATAGCTGAATTTCAAATAAGCTCATAGATAGCTTTTTCATCATATAGGGTCCCCAAAAAGGACTTCCTACTCCCGTTGCCAGCATCCACCATATCCCAAAAATGAGTAATAACCGAAAATTTTTATCCCTAAAAGGTGAAAGATAACGTTCCCGTAAACTTAGTTCCGGAACCGAAGTTATCAGGTTTTCAGGTTGACGCTTTAGAAAGATTAACCCAATTAAACCAATAATAGAAGCGAAAGCAAAAACACCAGCTAAAAACCAGGGTTGATTTTGCGGAATAAAAAAATGCTCTGCTTTTAATAAATGTATGTAGCTAGCTTTAAAAGCACCTTTTGCCGCTTCAAATAAATCTATATGAAAACTAACAATGTAGCTAACTATAAGCCCTACACCAATTAAGACCTGATTCCGTTTGGAAAAGAAACGCCCGCGAATAGATAGAGGAATTAGATCACTGATCCAAGCAATCCAAATATTGGATCCCAGAGATTGTAGTCCAGCACTGAAAAAAAGCAATATCAGTACAAACCAAATACCCTGTAACTGACTATGAAATAATAATGATAGCCCTAAAAAAAAGGTTAAAAAACGCCCTAGGGCAGTAATGAATATACAGGCATTTTTACGCTCCCTCAATTTATGAGTAATAGCCACTCCCAAAGGTTGCCAAATTGCAGAAACCTGACCAATTGCACTTAGTAAACTGTAATGCATTGGCGAAGCATTTAAAATAACCATCAATTTTACAATAAAAGAAGAACCTATCACTGACAGATTACCATAAATCTGAGCAAAAATACCTTCTGTGATAGAGGTCCTAAAACTGGTTCGAAGACGGCTATCCTTCTGCTTTTTATATATCTTGGACATTTAAATTCCCTTATAATTTCTATTGCTCATTTTATTAAGGGGCTGTTCCTGTCCAGAAAATTGTAACCAAAAGTGAATTTTCGAAACAAGGATTTTAGGATTGGTTCACGCAGATTACGCAGATCACGCAGATTTAGTTTTAGAAACAAGGATTTAAGGATTTAAGGATATGTTCACGCAGATTACGCAGATTACGCAGATTTAGTTTTAGAAACGAGGATTTAAGGATTTTAGGATTAAGAGGATTTCTAATGTAAAGTTCCGTTAGGAACGATACATACTAACGACGGGTTTTAACCCGGCGCAAAGAAGAACGAATAAAAAAAGTCCCATCGGGACGACAGATTTGATCGATGGGTTTTAACCCGGCGAAAAATACAGAAAGGTAGATAACTTCATCAATTCACAACAAACAAACTATCAAGCCTTCATAGAATATAGCAGAAACTTGATAACTCAGTTGCAAGCTGAACGACAGGATTTCGTTCTTCCAGGATATCAAAAGTAAAAAAGCCCCTTCCTCCTAAAAATCCTGATATCCTATAATCCTCGTTTCTATAATGTTGGTAATCTCTAAAATCTATTCGTGATACTTGACAAAAACCAAAGGCAATCAAAAAAAGGAATATATTAGTATAGAAACTTACAGGTTAGGTTAATGGCTCAAGATATGAATGAAGACCGGGATTTATACTCTTCCGAATTGAAAGAACTTCTCAGAGAAACATTAAAACACTCTATTGAGGGAGAATTTTCCACTCATAGTGAAGACCCTTATTTCTATACAAAAAAAGGCTATCCCCTACAAACCGAGATTGATGGTTTACCTCTTTATCCAGAATTTATTCCGGAGGTTTTACTAACCTGGGCAAATTTAGATACAACTATTAAAAGACATAAAGAAGATATCCTAGTTTTGGATTTGGAGACTACTGGTTTACGCAGTAATGGCATTTTTGCTTTTATGATTGGTTTGGGTTATTATGAAAACGAGCAGTATATCGTAGAACAGATCTTTCTGCCTGATCCAGAAGCAGAATTAAATTCCTTCGATCGCCTCATTGAATTGATAAAGGAAAAATCACTGCTAATTACATTCAATGGTAAAACCTTTGATGTGCCGGTTTTAGAATCTCGGCTTTTATATCATCAAATATGGCTTAATTTACGAGAAATGGAACACTTGGATTTATTACATATTGCCCGGCGACTATGGAAAAATAAACTTCCCTCCTGTGCTTTGGAAACCTTAGAATTCTATATTCTGGGTCAGATCAGAGATAAGGAACTTGATATTGCAGGCGGGGAAATTCCGCAGACCTATTTTAATTACCTAATTAATGGTGATCCAGAACTTATCCGAAGAGTATTTTTGCACAATCATACAGATATTTTACATACAGCAGCACTGTTCACTTTAATTTGTAACAGCATTTCCTATCCTCCTGAAAAAGGGATGGATATAAGAATTGATTATCATTCTTTGGCTATGCTGTACCAGAGCCAAAATCGAATAGATATTGCCAAAAATATACTTCTGGATTTACTATCACTTGGATTTATCGATAAAGATATTTTAAGAGAACTCGGCTTCATCTATAAAAAAGAAAAGGATTACGATTCTGCCTATGATTGTTTTGAAATAGCTGCTTCTCTAAATTGCCCTATCGCTATGCAAGAAAGCTGTATCATTCTGGAATATAAATATAAACGCTATGCAAAAGCGCTCGAAATAGCAGAAAAATTAAAAGCTTATCTGCTTAGCCGTCCAATCGTTAATCTTAATAAAGTGACAAATACAGAAAAACGCATCGAACGGCTTAAACTAAAGCTAAATAAGATAAAATGAGGTAAAAATAAATGAATTCGGTAAGTTTTGGTTCGGACAATCATAGTGGAATTCATCCCCAAGTTTTGGAAGCAATCCAAAAAGCTAATTATGGCTACTGCCCTGCCTATGGAGATGATCCTCTAACTATCAAGGTCTTAGAACAAATCAAACAACTTTTTGGGGGAAATTGTGATGCCTGGTTTGTAATTACAGGAACCGGAGCTAATATACTTTCTTTGCAGTCTGTTATACATTCCTACAATGCAATTATCTGTCCCAAAAGTGCTCATATAAATACTGATGAATGCGGGGCAGTGCAAAAATTTACGCAAAGCCGTTTGCAACCAATTGAAACTACCGATGGGAAATTGACCCCGGAATTGATTGCTCCCTTACTTTTAGGTAATCGGGATCAACATCATTCTCAGGCAAAAGTTATTTCTATCTCCCAAAGCACAGAATATGGAACTTTGTATTCATTGCAGGAACTGAAAGCACTTGCCGATTTCGCTCATCAAAATAATATGTTTTTACATATCGATGGAGCGCGTTTGGCAAATGCTGCTTCCGCTTTAAACTGTTCTCTGAAAGAAATGACAAAAGATATTTCTGCCGATGTTGTTAGCTTCGGGGGAACAAAAAATGGTTTACTTTGCGGCGAAGCAATTATCAGTTTTAATCCAGAAATAACTTCCGATATGCGTTTCTATAGAAAACAAGCAAGCCAGCTTTTAAGTAAAATGCGTTTTGTTTCTGCTCAGTTTGAAGCATATTTACAAGATGATTTATATCTGCAAAATGCTTTCTGCGCCAATAAAATGGCAAAACTATTAGCAAAACGCTTACAGGAAATAAAGGAAGTTACCGTAACTCAGGAAGTGGAAGTAAATTCCCTATTTGTTATCTTACCTGAACATATTATTGAAACCCTGCAGCAAAAATACCATTTTTATACTTGGAATGAGGCAACTAACGAAGTCCGACTAATGTGCAGTTTTAATACTAAAGAAGAACATATAGATGAGTTTATTAACGACCTCAAAACGCTACTGTAAATCTGATAACTTCTATGTGAGTAAGTTGTCCTTGTAAACCACAAGCACAGTAAATCCAGATCCACAGTAAATCCAAAGCTCTGGTAAAACACGAGGCACAGTAAATCCAAAGTTCTGGTAAAACACGAGGCATAGTAAATCCAAAGCTCTGGTAAAAGACGATCCACAGTAAATCCAAAGTTCTGGTAAAACACGATCCACGTAAATCTAAAGTTCTTGTAAAACACGAGGCACAGTATATCAAGAACTATTGTAAAATAAAGTGATAGTAAATCAAGAGCCATTGTAGAGCAAGAGTCATTTTTGTAGTGAGACATTTTTTAGTTCCGTTAGGAACGATACATACTAACGACGGGTTTTTAACCCGGCGAAAAAAATGTACATCTAAAAAAAGTCCCAGCGGGACGACAGATTTTAGCTACAGGTTTTAACCCGTCTAAATAAAAGTGTCGCCCTAAGGGACTATTAAGAAGAAGCAGTTTATAAAATCCTCTAAATCCTGAAATCCTTAAATCCTAAAATCCTTGTTTCTAAAATTCACTCCTTACATCCTTGTTTCTCAAATTCACGCAATTCAAAACTATAGCTTGTCAGATGAAATTATTGGATTATACTATTATCAAAGCAATAAAACAAGGAGTATAAACAAAAATGAAGGTATTAGTTCT
>Ga0209606_1005666_pt1 | contig 10693 bp, 7 predicted proteins | sample AD_UKC057_MetaG_FD_184412 | JGI IMG/M metagenome (GOLD analysis project Ga0209606, IMG submission 184412) | Active sludge microbial communities of municipal wastewater-treating anaerobic digesters from USA - AD_UKC057_MetaG (SPAdes) (version 2) | ecosystem: Engineered > Bioreactor > Anaerobic >...
TCACGCGCTTCGCTCAGTATTCGCACTATCTGCTCTTCGGTGTACCTTTTCTTCTTCATTCCATGCTACCCCCGTTAGGCTATATTTTACTGCTTTCCTAACTTTCCGGGTGGTACTGTTTTCGGGGCGCATGTCCGAACTCTTAACAAATTCTTTGATCTTCCGCTTTTTATCACTATCGCGATAAGAGCCGAAATGTTTGTTCACAAACTTTACCGGATCTCCTTCCAACTGCTTTTTGTTAATGCCCATTTCCTTCTTTGCTTTCTCCTTGTCTGCTACTATCCAACATTCAATATTCCTGTCTGCTACCGCATAAATCGTCATGGCACGATAATTATCAGGTATCCATTCTGATTCATTTCTTTTCACAATTTTATAATCGCGGTTATTGGAATCAGTAAAAAATATAATCAATGAAGCATTTTTTTCAAAAAGTTCTATACACGCCTTCCTGATTTCATGCTTTCTTCTACTTCCTGTGGCTCCCCTCCATTGCGCAACTTCAACTCGCGCTTCAGGACACCACATTTCCTGAAGGGCCTCAATTACGAAAGCATCGTTAGAGCCTTCTCCTGAATAACCGATAATCATTATTTGCCGAGTATCCCTCTAAAATGCATTTCTCCTAGTGGCATTTCCTCTAATATATTCTTGATTCTTTTTTTATCTAATTTGATCAGTTTTGTTTCGTTATTCACTTTTTTGAAACATTTGACTCCATCAAGATTATCTTCGAACAGGTCAATTAGATAAGGAGAATGCGTTGTTAGAATATATTGTCCTGTTGATTTTTCGAAACCATCATATAGCATTCTCAATAACCCGACGTGAATACCATTCTCGGGTTCTTCAATGGACACAGTAGGCGTTACTCCGATAGTCATTCTAATTTTTTCTGCCCTGATTGACGCAACTAGTATCCCCATTGCTCTCAGAGTTCCGCTCGAAAGACTATCGATGCCATATCTATTACCTTTTCCATTCGTAAAAACCGGAATCGTGATATTTTGACGCAATGCTTCTTCGTTCAATTCAATATCGCAGATATTCTCATCCAGCAAGCGTATTCGTTCTATGAAACCCTCCCACAGTTCATTTGTGTCTTTTCTATTTGACTTTGTCTTGGAAGCGATGGCTGTTCCTGAAGAGTTAGCGTTATTATATTCTTGATATTTATCGTTCTTGATCTGGTTAATTGAGTAGAATAGATTTTTCCCTCTGCATTCAATAAAAAAAACAGAAGGATAAAACGTCATGTCTTTCAAATGTTCTAACATAGGATCAAAATGAAATATCGTGGAAAGAAATCTTTTGAATAGATTCGCCGATATGTATTCTTCGCTGTCAATGACCTCTGATAACATTGTTCTGTTATTGTAGATTTTTTCAGTTATGTAATCAGGGCGTCTCTTAGTTGATGATTTTTCTCTTAGGATTGTTGCCAAGCCGTCTAAATTCTCGAAAAGAATCACTTCCTCCTTTTTAGTTTTTTTTCTTAATGTGAGTTTCTCGCGCACAACAGATAACTCAGTCCCGATAAGGCGGTTCCCCCCCCTTTTAATTTCTAAATCATAAGTGTATAATAGTTTTTCTCCATTATGAGGAATCACGCACTCGACATTAAAATGTGAATTGTTTTTTTCTGGATCAATGTCAATATGATTAAACATGGCGTTTGCGCCTGCCGCTCTTAAAAATGCTTCGGATAAGTCACCGACCATTGGAGACAGCGATAAAAATTGCAGGATATGGCAAAGGTTGGATTTTCCGGATGCATTCTCACCGACCAGAACATTAAGTCGACTGAAACGAATGGTCAAATCCTTGAATGATAAGCAGTTTTGAATTCTTAATTTTTTGATCATAGGGCATCCCCAGCCTTTAATGCTTCATCATAACATCAAACAGAAGCTGCTGTCAGCAACACCATTAATCACAGGTCAATTAACTAAATTATTTCGCTGTGATATTATTCTCAATAATCAATACGACCAAACTTCAAATAATCATTCAGTTCCAGTCGGTAATCTTGTCGGCCTTGCCGATTTCTTTCAGGTATTCCTCGTACATCGCATAGGAATTCTTGATAATCGGCAGAAGCTTCATGATGGCCGGGATGGGGCCTTTGGCGACGATATCGCGTTTGGTTATGGCCACCATCAGGGACACTTTTCCGAGCCAGAACTTGTGGGCGGTGAGCGACTTCATGCTCATGGTCACAGTCGGCTCGCCCTCAAGCTCGCCCTGAATTATCACTTCTTTCGGGCAATCGATTGTGATTACGGCGTCGGGGTCGGTGTACCTGAACTGAATGACCAGCCCGCTGGCCATAATCTTCGGCCCGATGTCCGGGTGGTCTTTCAGTTTGTTGAAAAACGGCACGAGCGTTGCGTACATGTCATCCGTGTCTTTGAATACCGGCATAATATTCCATCCTTTAATAAAGTTTTAGAAAGCTTTTTTAAGCAGTTCCACGACCTCTTCCATATCTTCCACAGGTCGCGGATTAGTGAAAAGCGAGCCGTCGCCCATAGTCAGAGCCGCGATATCCTCGAAACTGTCTTCGGAGACGCCGACGTCGCTCAGTTTGATGGGCAGCCCGGTTTGGGCCACCAGAGCGCGAACTTTCTCCACGCCCGCTAGCGCGTCCGCCCTGTCGTCGCCTGTCAGCGCCACGCCCATTGCCTGCGCGGCCAGCGCGAATTTCTCCGCAGCGGCGTCCACGTTGAACTCCATGCACCACGGCAGAAGAATAGAATTTGCCAGCCCGTGAGGCACGCCCGCCACAGCGCCCACCGAATGCGCCACCGCGTGGACTATCCCCACCAGCGAGTTGGCAAAAGCGAGTCCGGCCATGCAGGACGCAAGCAGCATCTGCCCGCGCGCCTCAACGTTTTCCCCATCCTTCACCGCCACAGGCAGCCACTTGTTTATCATCCGTATCGCGCCGAGCGCCAACGACTCCGTGACCGGGTTGGCTTCAGTGCTGACCAGCGTCTCAACGGCATGAGTCAGGGCGTCCATCCCTGTAAACGCGGTTATCTTGGGAGGCATGGACAGAGTAACCATCGGGTCGAGTATCGCCGTGTTCGGCCCGAAATAATGGCTGACGTAACTCAGTTTCATCCCTGCCTCATGGTCCTTGATGACAGCCGCAAAAGTTATCTCGCTTCCTGTTCCCGCCGTCGTCGGAACAATGAGCATCGGGGTGATAGGCCGTTCCTGAACGTAAGCGCCCTGATGGTCCGCCAGCAGGTCTCCGCCCTCTTTCAGAAGGAGCGCCACCATCTTAAGCGTATCGATGACGCTGCCGCCGCCTATGCCTACGCAAACGTCCGGCGCGGCCCCCTTCACCTTCTCATAAATATTCTGGATGTACTGCGCCCCGGAATCCTGCGGCACGTCGTCGATTATTGCGACGACTTCCACGCCCGCCGACTTCAAACTGCTGATCGCCGTGTCCACATACCCAAGCTTCCTGATTATGGCGTCAGTCACTATCAGCGCCTTCGTGCCGCCGAGCAGCCGGACTTCATCTCCCGCGCTTTCGAGAGTTCCCGGCCCGTATATCACTTTCGTCCTGTCAAGAAACTGAAAATATTCCGCAAGAGCCATTGTGTCACCTCTCCCGCCTTTTTCGGCGAACTCCTCTTATTCTATTGCATTTGCCATTATCTCTCGCATTTTTCTTCAAATACTCAGCGCGTCCGCCAACTTGTTAAGTCCGATTTTTTCGAGCGAAGCGCGGGACGGTCTGCCCTGCTCGTCGATGTCCCTCAACCTATAAAAATCGGCCAGCATGGTTTCTATGTCCGGAACCATTCCCGCTGCCGCTCCGTCTTCCACCGGTGTCAGGAATTTCTTCGGCAGATAGTCGTCCGCCCTTGTGGCTCCCAGCAGATTGTTTATGCCGCGCTTGAGCAGCCATATCCTGTCTCCCGCCTCCATAAGGGTTTCCAGCGAGTATCCGAACCCGGTGGCGGTGTTTGCCATATCCAGATAGTCCTGCTCGTCGAACGGTATTGAAGGGAAATGGCATGTGCAGAAAGCGTTGAGCAGCGCGCCCAGCTTTTGAGTCTGAATATTCGCGAACGCCTTTCCCTCCGTCTCGTACTGAGGCATCTCGTCATTGAGACCGAGTTCCGGGTAGAAAGCGAATCCGTGTTCGGCGAACATCTGGGCGGTGTTGACATGGCACGCGCCCCTGCTGCCCACAGCGTAGTTCAGCCCCATGCCCCAGTACGGGCGCGGGTCGTGCATCGGAGCCTCAAGCCCTTTGACCTCAGCCAGAAGGTCGCCGCCCTTGCCCAGCCTGCGCGCGATTTCCCGGCTGCCCTCCGCCAACAGGTCTCCGAAGCCCTCGCGGCGCGCTATCATCGGCAGAACCGCCTTGACCTGTTCGGCCCCGCCCCACTTGAACTCCAGCCCGCCTGTGTCTTCGGCGGTGATTATCCCCTGCTCCATCGCGTCCATCACGAACGCTATCGAGCCGCCGCAGGATATCGTGTCCATGCCGAGCTTGTTGCATATCTCGTTGCATTTGGCGATATGCTCAAGGTCGGGCACGAGCATCATGGAGCCGAACATGCCGACCGTTTCATACTCCGGCCCGGCGCCTTCAAGCATCGCGTTCGGCCCCGCGTCAATCTTCACAACGCGTTTGCAGCCCACAGGGCAACCGAAACACGCCGCTGTCTTCGTCAGTATGGTGTCGGCCATCGTCGGGCCGTTAATCTTCTCCGCGCCCTCGTCCCATGTGCCCTGAGACCAGTTCTTGATGGGCAGGTCGCCCACCATCGAGCCAAGGTCAACCGAGCCTGCCGTTCCGAAAGCGCTCATCGACTGCACGGCCACGCTTTCCTTTATCTTTTCAGACGTTCTCGCTCTCGTCGCCTTCATCCCTTCAGGGTCGGCAAAAGCCACTCTCAAATTGCCGGAAGCTGTAATCGCTTTAAGTTTTTTGCTGCCCATGAGCGCGCCGAGGCCGCACCGGCCCGCCGCGTTTCCGTCACCGTTCATGATATTGGCGAATTTGACGAGGTTCTCGCCCGCCGGGCCGACGCACATGACAGCAGGCTTCTTTCCGCCTGCGGCCGTCGCCCGAGACGCAATCTCATCTTGCGCTTCGTAGGTGTCCTTCCCCCACAAGTCAGCCGCGTCCTTTATCTCGCATTTGTTCTCCGTTATCTCAAGCAAAACAGGGCCGGAAGCCGCTCCGGTGATAATCATGCCGTCGAAACCGCACCTTTTCAGCGTCACGCCGAAATTCCCGCCATTGCTCGACTCGCCGAAAAGCCCTGTCAGCGGAGACCTGCCCACCACCGAATAGCGCGTGACCGAGCCGGGGAAAGTCGAGCCGGTCAACGGCCCCGTTGTGATTATCAGCGGACTCTCTGCCGCAAGCGGGTCCAGCGCCGGGTCGAGACGCTCGAACAACAGCTTTGCCCCCATCCCCGACCCGCCCACAAACGCTTTATAATCATCGTCGGGAACGGCAATCTCGCGTATTTCTCCGCTCGACAGATTGATATCAAGTATCTTATTCCAGTATCCAGCCATCTTTTCACCTCGCATACGTTTTGAACAATTCTACCAGAAATCCAAATAATCATCATCTGTAAAGTATTTGCGGAAAAGCTTCTGAAAAAAATTATATAAAATTAATTAGTTTCAATACATCGTTTGTGATTAGCTTCTCAGAACGAATTATTTACCTGTTTTTCCTTTAGCCTTTACCGCGATATAAATAAAAGCTGAGAGGCCGCCGACGAGAATGACTGATATTGAGCAAAGCATCGCCCATGCTGAGATAGGCATATTATTCCTCCTCTGTCTGTTTCGCTCTGACGAGCGAGAGCGCCACCGCTATTATCAACACTAGGGCCAACAGTCCCCAGCCGCCCGCGAACTGCGCCCATCCGGGATATCCTTCGTAGGGCTTTTTTACAAGCTGTATCAGGTTTTGTATGAACATGGCTGTGAGCGCGGCGGGGGTTATGATTTTTATGCAGATGTCCCACCACGGTCCGACTTTGAAATCTGATGTGGCGTTGACGTGGTCTCTGAGTTTTTTTGCGCCGAACACGTATCCGACGATGAGGCATTCGAGCACGCCCACCACCGCAAGTCCGTATTGGGTGAAGTAGTAATCTATGATGTCCAGCCAGTACAGGCCCGCGTGTGTGGTGTAGATGACGCCGACGGCGAACGCGATGAAGGAAATGACAGCGTTGACTACGATGCGGGCGTTTTTCCATTTGTCCATCGCGCCGGCCACTCCGGCTTCTACGAGAGAAAACGCTGAATCTATGCCAAGAGTGAGAAGGAGAAGGAAAAAAAGCACGCCGAACGCCGACGCCCAGAAAGGCAGCATGCCGATTATGGCGGGGAATGTGACAAAGGCGAGTCCGGGGCCGCTCGACACTACTTCGGTGACGGGTTTGCCTGTTGAGACGGCCAGATATCCGAGCGCGGAGAAAACCGCCAGCCCAGCGATGAAACTGATGAGCGCGTCCGCGAAACTGCTGATGAACGCGTTGTTGACGATGTCGCTGTCTTGCGGCAGAAAACTGGCGTAGGCTATCATGACGCCGAACCCTATGCTCAGGGAGAAGAACACCTGTCCGTATGCGGCAAGCCAGACTTTAGGATTTGCCAGAGCGGAAAAGTCGGGGGTGAGAAAGAATTTCAGCCCTTCCACCGCGCCGGGAAGCGTGACGCCTCTAACGATGAATATAACTAACAGCACGATTGGAACGGGAACTGTTAACAGAACAACTTTGCCGACGGTTTCAACGCCTTTGTAGATACAGAAGAAGACGCACAGCCAGCAGAGGAAAAGTCCGAATAGCGCTATCGGCACGATTCCGCCGATTTCTCCTATGCCTCCTGACAGATTCAGGAAATCTTTAAAGAAGAAAGCGTTTGAATCTGCGCCCCACGCTAAATCTATCGAGTAATACAGGTAGCTGAAACACCATCCCATGACCACGCCGTAATATGTCATGACCATGAGACCTATCAGAACGGCGAATCAGCCTATCCACTCGTACTTTTTCCTGATTTCGGCGAACGCCATAGGAGCGGATTTTCCCATTTTATGGCCGAGACCGAACTCTAGAATGAGGAGCGGGACGCCTGCGGTGAGCAATGCCACCATGTAGGGGATGAGAAACGCGCCGCCGCCGTTTGAGTAGCATACGTAAGGAAAGCGCCAGATGTTGCCAAGCCCTACGGCGGAGCCGACTACGGCCATGATGAAAACGATTCTGTTGTCCCAGAAACCGCGTTTTTCCGTCATACCGCCTCCGAATGTCGGATGTTCCCGCGCGGGCGGCAAAGCGCGCCGCAATCATCCCCCGCCCGTTTTTCTTCTCCCTGATGACGGCATTTTACATTGAACGAAAGAAAAATCAAACTGAAGATGAAAGCTCATGGGCGAAAAGCGGGTACATGCATCGCTGAGAGGCGCGCTACAAGTCCCCGTTTTTCGCTTAGCGTTAAAGGATTCGGGAAACACGTAGGCACAGAGGGAGATTCAGCGTGGCTTTTCTGTTCTGATTCTATTCTGTCTTTATGCCGTAGGGGCGACTCGGCGGGTCGCCTTAATACGATGGCGTCACTCCATCCGGGCGACCCACCGGGTCGCCCCTACGAAAGAGAAATTCGGCACACCGTGAATTCCATTGCGTGGTATATGCAGTTGGAATAATCGGAAATAAGATAGATTCGTAGGGGCGCGGTCTCCGCGCCCTATAACGGAGACAATTTGGGGCGGGGCAACCCCGCCCCTACAGCGCGGGTGCGCCTTGCGGTCTGCTCTTCATCCGCTCTATCCCGGATTTTCACGGCAAAAAATATGCGCTAAACAATCACCCCCGATTCAAATGAAGAATCTGGAATGTAAAAAGCCCGGAGGGGATTGCTCCGGGCTTATTGGGTTTCGATGTGAGGGGCAAATATTTTATGCAAAAAATGTCTTGTATAGGGAACGGACGGCGTCGCCGACTCTGCTTTCCATGACGCCGAAGACGATGCTGATTTCCGAGGCTCCCTGAGAAATCATTTCGATGTTGGCTGAAGCGGAGGCGAAAGCGGCTGTGGCCTTGGCGGCAGTGCCGACGCTTTCCTTCATGCCCTCTCCCACTATGGCGATCATAGCCAGCCCGGTGTCCGCCTTCACGATGTCCGGAGCGGGGTTCAGTTTTGTTTTGATGTCTTCCAGCAACCCGGCGACAGTGGCTTTGTTGGCTGCCACTATCTCTTGGTTGATGGATTTTGTTTTCGGGTCGTATTCCTTGGGGAGCCTGATGATGACCGATATGCTGTCGATGCTGGAAGGAGTGTGCTCGAAAGACAGACCTTTTTTCTCGATGATGTGAAGCAGCTTGCGGCCGTAGCCGATCTCGCGGTTCATCAGGTGCTTTTCAACGTTGAAGCTGACGAAGTTCGTGTCCGCCGCGATTCCGACCACGCAGTTGTCGTCCTGCTTTCTGTCATTGACGATTTTAGTAAAAGTGTCTCTGCCGTCAGAATGTCTGACGAGGATTGGAATGTCCGGCGCGTGTTCGACGAGCGGGCGAATGGCTTCGTCGTGAAAAACGGAGAAACCGGAATAAGTCAGTTCGCGGAGCTCCCTGAAAGTAAGCTCGGAGATAAGGCGCGGGTTATCGACTATTCCGGGATCAGCCGCGCAGATTCCGGGCACGTCCGAGAAATTCTCATAAGCTTCCGCTTTCACTGCGGCGGCGATGATGGAGCCTGAAAGGTCGGAACCGCCTCTGCTGAACGTGGCGATAGAGCCTCTGCTGGTTCCTCCGTAGAATCCGGGGACTACAGTTATGCCGTCGTAGTTGGCCAGCTTTGACAACTTTTTATAGCAACCGTTAGTCTGCCGGGCGTTGCCGTATTCGGTGGTGACGGACATGCCCGCCTCGCGCGGGTCGATAAACTTCGCTTTCTTGCCTCTCGCCGAGAAAGCGGCGGCCATAACGCGCGCGCACCATTCTTCTCCGAACGCCTTCACCGCGTCGAGGCGCATTTCCTTCTGCGAGGCGTCCATCGCCAGACGGCCCATTAGGTCGGCTTCCGCCCCGGAGACGCATTGCGTTCCGGCGCCGACGCCTTCGGCAATTTCAGCCAGCCGCGCGCAAATGTCTTCGACAAAGCCCTTGGCCTCTGAAGAGCCGGGGGTCGCCCTTGCGGCTTTAATCAAAAGGTCCGTCACCTTGGTGTCGCCTTTGAATCTTGCGCCGGGGGCGGACACCACGATAATCTTCCGCCTGTCGTCGCTTTCTATGGTGTTCATCACCATGTTGAAGTTCGCCGCGTTAGCCAGCGAGCTGCCGCCGAATTTCGCCACTATCATTTCCGCCACGCTCCCACATTTAAACTTCCGATATTATGAATGATGGAAGAACTTTTTTAAATAGCGCGGCAACGCGAAACCGGCGCGGGCCTGAGAGCCAAACTTCGATAATGATTTATGTTTATGCGCCGATGAGCCGCAAATATTTTATTTGCTTCTATAACGCGCGTTTTGATATAATGGCTTTCGTTCCTCCGGCGAACGGAATGAACGAAGACTCTTTCGACGCAAAAAAATGAAAGGAGCGCATAGATGATTAAATTCAGTAAGCAGCAGTTGAAGATTCCGAAGATGATGCGGCCGGTGTATCTGGTGACGGGCGGTATGTCCGAGTTCCGGCGCGCGTTTCCGGAGAAAAGGACAGAGGAATTGTGCGTGGAAGCGCTGACAATGGCGGCGGAGATGATAAACATGACGCCCGCCGAGTTGAAGAGCTACATCCACACATGCTATTACGGGCACTTCGCGGATCACTTCGGGGATCAGTTGCTCGGCGAATCCGTGATACACGACAGACTCGGGCTTGATCCGCTCGGGAATATCGGAGTAAAAACAGGCGGCGCCACCGGCGGCTCCACTTTGTGGGAAGCTGTCAAAGCCGTCGCTTCGGGATATTCGGACTGCGCGCTGGCTCTCGGCTGGGAACGCATGGACGAAGTGCCGACGGACGAAGGAAACCACCTTATTTCCTGCGCCGCGGACAAAGACTGGGAAACCCCGCTAGGCCACATCTACACAGGCTATTACGCCGTCATGGCGCAGAAATACTGGCAGGTTTATGGCAAGTCGGAAGATTCATTCAGAAAGACAATGGCCGAAATCGCGGTCAAAAACAGAGGCTACGCATGCCATAATCCTTTCGCGCACGGCGGAATGAGAATAACAGTGGAAGATGTTCTCAAATCTCCGGTTATCGCCGATCCGCTTCGCGCGCTCGACGCCTGCCTGATGAGCGTCGGCTCGGCGTGCTGCATAGTGGCGGACGAGAAAACGGCGTTCAAGATGTGCAAAAACCCGTTGTTGGTATATGTCGCCGCCGGAACTCACACTTTGAGACCCGCCGACCGCAGAGATATGGAAATCCCTCTGCTTCCCAACGAGACCAAGAACACTTACAAAGACCTCGACAAGCGGTTCCCCGGCGGAGAACTGTATCCGGGATTCACCGGATTCTTGGCCGCGCGAATGGCTTGTTACTATGCGTACAGGATGGCCGGCGTATACGATCCGTGCGAGGATCTCGACCTTGTGGAACTGCACGACGCTTTCACCATCAGCGACATCCAGAGCTACGAAGACGTGGGGATCAGGCCGTACGGCGAA
>Ga0209606_1005667_pt1 | contig 10692 bp, 13 predicted proteins | sample AD_UKC057_MetaG_FD_184412 | JGI IMG/M metagenome (GOLD analysis project Ga0209606, IMG submission 184412) | Active sludge microbial communities of municipal wastewater-treating anaerobic digesters from USA - AD_UKC057_MetaG (SPAdes) (version 2) | ecosystem: Engineered > Bioreactor > Anaerobic >...
CCCGATCGTACTTGAGCGCCACAGCGTAGTGAGTAGGGTTGGTCACCACAACGTCGGCGAGCCTGACGTCTTCCATCATGCGTCTCATGGCCAACTGCCGCTGGCGCTGCCTGATCCGGGATCTGACCAGAGGGTCGCCTTCCTGCTGTTTCAGCTCTTCCTTGACCTCTTGCTTGGTCATGCGCAGTTCGCGCTCGAGCTGCCTTCGCCTTACCACATAGTCAACGACGCCTATCGCCACAAGCGGGATGACCATCCTGCCTGCTACATACATAGCCGCATCGCCCGCGGCCCGCAGGCCCTCGCCCAAGTCCATGTACGCCGTCATCAGCAAAGCCGGCACCCTGATCCTGATTGCCTGGTAGGCGAAGTAGCCTATCACAAGAACCTTGACAACCGCCTTGAGCATCTCGAGCAGAGCCTGTTTCGAGAACAGACGGCCCAATCCGCCAATGGGGTCTATCCTGCTGAGCTGGGGCGCCAGCGCCTGCGGCGTTATGAGCAGACCGACCTGCGCAAGACTGGCCCCCATGCCTGCCGCGGCCGCGGCCAGCGCCACAGGCGACGCAGCCAGAAGCAGCGCGCCCATTCCATTTACGAACAGCGTGTGCGCTCCGGCCTCAGTAAGGTCGACTGCGCCGAGGCTACCTAGGTATTCAGCGCTGTGCGATACCAGATTGGCGATGATCCGACCCGCAAACGACAGGGCCGCCCTCAGCACATACAAACACACGGTGAAGGTCACGGCAGAGGCGAGATCAGGGCTTCGGGCCACCTGCCCGCGTTTTCGGGCTTCCTCCCGCCTTCGTTGCGTTGGTTGCTCTGTCCTGTCCTCATGCGAGGCCACGGGCCCTCACCTCCCCCGGGCGGCTCCGCTCGATCAGCTTCGCATTGCCCCAATGATCAGCACGATGGCCTCCTGCAGTCGCCCCAGCGCAACCCGGACATACCCCACGAACCCCGGCATGGCCAAGACGAGAACGGCCAGCCCCACACATATCTTCAGTGGAAAACCCACCATCAGCACGTTCATCTGCGGCACGGCCCGCGCCGCGATTCCCAGGCTCATCTCCGTGATAAGCAAGCAAATCGCAGCCGGCAAAGACATACGTAGGGCGATCTTGAACAACTCTCCGAACCTTAGCACAACAGAATCGAATAGGTCCGGCGACAGCCCGGCCTGGCCCATGGGGACTACATCGTAGCTTCGCACAAGCGCGCCAACGAGGAAATGGTGCCCGTTGACCGCCAGGTAGACCATGGTCGCCGCCAGAAAGTGGAACTGGCCTACTACTGTGACCTGCGCCCCGAAGGACGGATCCACTAGATTGGCCATGCCGAACCCCATCTGCGTATCGATCAGTTCACCGGCATACTGCGCCGCCGCAAACAGCAGCAGCGCCACGTAGCCCAGAGTAAACCCGACCAGCAGTTCTCGCGCAATCATCCAGGCAAGCTCGGCTACCTCGCCAGGCGTCGACATCGACGTTTGGCTGACCATGGGGTATACCACCAGGGTTAGGGCAAACGCGAACCACGCCTTGACCTGCGCTGGAACGCTGGCATGCGCGAACACCGGAGCTATGATGAATAGGCCGGTCATCCTCACCAGTACGAGGAAGAACACCAGGAATCCGGTCTCCGTGAACCCCAGCGCGCCCATGGCTACTTCGCGAGAGCCGGCAACATCGCAAAGAGCTGCCTAGCGAACCCGGTCATTGTTCGCATCATCCATGGACCGGCAAACAGCAGCACTGCCGCTATTGCCAGAACCTTAGGCACAAACGTCAGGGTCATCTCCTGTATCTGGGTGGCAGCCTGGAGCACCGACACAATGACTCCCACGGTCAATGCGGCGATGAGCACCGGAGCGCTCACTTTGAATGTCACCGCCATTGCCTGCGATGCGATGGTCGCTACTGTAGCTTCGTTCAACTGCCGTACCTCCTCATCCCGCGAAGCTCTGAACCAGAGACTTCACGACTAGCCCCCATCCATCCACCAGCACGAACAGGAGTATCTTGAAGGGCAGAGATATCAGCACCGGCGGCAGCATCATCATGCCCATGGACATCAGCACGCTCGCGACTAACATGTCGATAACCAGAAACGGGATGTATATCACGAACCCCATCTGGAAGGCCGATTTCAGCTCGCTGATCATGAACGCCGGGATTATTACGTAAGTGGGCACATCGTCAGGGCGCGCCGGCGCAGGCCGCCCCGACAGATCCACAAAAAGCGACAAGTCCTGCTCCCGGGTTTGTCTGAGCATGAAGTCACGGATGGGTTTCGTCCCGCGCTCCAACGCGACTTCTTGGCTGATCCGGCCGGACATGTACGGCTGCCACGCCTCCTCGTTGATCTCGGCGAGCACCGGCATCATCACGAACAGCGTTATGAAAAGAGCCAACCCGATAATGACCTGGTTAGGCGGCACTTGCTGCGTGCCCATGGCGCTGCGCGCAAACGACAGGACGATGACTATTCGCGTGAAAGAGGTCATCATCAGCAGGATCGCCGGGGCCAGAGAGAGCACCGTCAAGAGCGCCAATATCTGAAGCGTGCCTGCCACTTCTCGCGGACCGGCGGCCGCGTCTACGCCCAGACGTATCCCTGGAATGCGCAGAGGCGCTGCGTGAGCAGCGGCGGACCACACCAGAGCAAGCCCTACTGCAGCCACCAGTACGACCGTTCCGGCAAATGCCCGGTACATCGCCTTCTCCATGCGCGTGCGCGCTCTGCTCATGAGGCGTTCACCTCCCGGGCATCCGAGTCGGGCGCGGCATCCGCCCAGACCACGGATACGGCCACACCGCCTCGGCTCGTCGCCACCAGTACCGTCCGGTCGTCTACCTGTACAAGATGAATATACGAGTCGGGCCCGAGTCGCGCAGTCTCAAGCGACTTGATGCGGCGTCCGCCCGCCGCGGCCCGAATCAACCCAGCGGCCTGCGCCTTCTTGAGCAGATGCCCCGAAAGATAGATGAGGCCGGAAACTACCGTCAGGGCGGCAATCGCCCGGAGCAACAGCTCCGCCATGCTTCTCTCCATGTCGCTACTGCACTGCCTTCTCTGGATTGCTCATGAATTCGACGATCCTTACGCCGAAGTTCTCCTCTATCACGACAACCTCGCCCCGCGCGATGAGCCGCCCGTTGACGAGAATGTCGACGTTTTCGCCGGCAGCCTTCTCCAATTCGATGACAGACCCGGGCCCGAGAGCCAAGATGTCTCGGACCAGCATGGTAGTGCGGCCGAGTTCCACGATGACCGGCAGAGGCACATCCATGAGCAGGTCAAGGTTGCCCACGGCAGCTCCGGATCTAGCCTGGTCGAACTGCATGAACTGCACATGCTGGACACTCGGCATGTCTGCTGATGCCTGATCCGAACGCCGCACAACAGACGGCGCCGAAGCGGCGGGCTCTTCACGCGCTGCGGCCGCAGCGTGCACTGCAGATGTCGACGGGCCGGTTAGGTCCGGAACCTCAGGCGTCAAGTCGAAGCTAGGAACAGCGTCGCCGTTGGTCTGAACGTCATCCCAGGATATCTCATTTTCGGTAGTCTCATCGCGCAATGGTATTCGCCTCATTTCTCATTGGAGTCCAAAGGCCGGACTATCTGAACAGCGTGACTCTTTCCTCGAAGGCCGGGGACGGCATAGAACTTGGGAGTCTTGCCTATCACCAACGTCATGCTGCTCGAGGCTCGCTCATTCAGCCTGATGATGTCCCCTACCTGCAGGTCGAGCATGTCGCGCATCTCGATCGAAGCACTGCCCAGCACCGCCACGACCGGAATCTTCACTCGCTCCAGCCCCGTGGCTATCGCTTGAGACGACCGCTCCGGGTTGACCCTGTTCCCCTTCTGGTACCAGTGCTGTGTGCTCAGCCGCTGCAAAACCGGCTGGAGGGTGGCATGGGGCATGCATATACTCATACTGCCCGATGCCTCGCCCACCTTGATCTCAAAGGTGATGAGGCACACAGTATCATTTGGCGATACGACCTGCGCGAACTGGGGGTTCGATTCGTACCGATCGATGTGCGGACGTATCTTGACCATGGGGTCCCAAGCCTGCCTGAGGTCCTCCATGGTGCGGTTGACCATGCTGCGCGCCAGGTTCTCCTCGATTTCGGTTAGTTCCCTAATGCGCCCACGCACCCGTCCCGGGCCTCCCATCAGCCTGTCGATCATTATGAATATGATGTACGGGCTGAACTCGATCGCTGCCTGTCCTTCCAGAGGTTCGGGAGTGAACAGGTACATGACCGCCGGCGCCTTCAGCGAACTCAGGTACTCATCGTATATCTCCTGCTGTACTTCGCCGAGGATCACCTTGACCGGCGTGCGCAGGTGAGCCGACAGAGTAGTCGACAGACGGCGCGCGAAGGTCTCATGGAGCATGTGAATGGTCCTGAGTTGCTCTCGAGAGAACCTGTTCGGGCGCTTGAAGTCATATAGCCTATAGGATCGCCCTTCCGGCGTAGCGCCTGCAGGCGCCGCGGACTCCTCATCAGACGCTGCGAACTGAGCAAGCAGCGCATTGATCTCTTCTTGTGTTAGTACCTCGGCCAAACGCATTCACTCCCGGCCTGCCGGCGCAAGCCGCGCCCGCGCTACTGGACCACAAATTCGTTGAAGAACACCCGCATGACTCTGGCCTTTGTGATCACTGAACTGATAGTGACCACTAGCTCCTCCCTGAGCGCGTCCCGCAATGGGCCGGGTTCCAGATCATCCAGGGTCTTGGATGAGAGAATATCGATCACAGCGTCACGCATCAGCGGTACCTTGCTTCCGGCCTCGGTGACGCCTGCATTCTTGTCGAACTCCACTGTGATAGTGCATTTCAAGTACCGACGCCCGCCCGTGCCCGCCACGTTGACAATGAATGTCTCGAAAGTGTACCCAGGGCCCATGGCAGGGTTGGGTCCCTGCGCGCCAGTCGCATGGTCTTCATCCGCAGATGCTTCGCCGGCGGGCCCGCGCCCCGAGATCACCACGTAGCCGACAATAACCGCAACTGCGATCAGCAGAACTACCAGGACTAGTATCACCCGTCGCTTTCGCATCCGCCCGATCCTCCTGACCGTCACCGTCTGGGATGCAACACTACATGCCCCGAGCGATGTCCGTGCCGTCCATGGCAACTATGAGAATATCCACACGCCTATTCAGTGCCCTGTTCCCATCTGACGTGTTGGGCATCACGTAGCGGTACTCACCATATCCTGCCGCGGAAAACCGCTCCGGAGCGAGCCCCAGTACCTCGATAAGGTGCCGCACAACCGTGGTAGCCCGGGCCGTCGACAGTTCCCAGTTGGTCTCGAACTGAGCATCAGGGCGAAGCGGTATGTTGTCGGTATGCCCTTCAACTATCACTTCGTTCCTTATGGGGCCGATGAACTCAGAAATATCTCGCAGGAGTTGCCTCGAGTCGACGCGCAGCTGCGCCCGACCGAGGTCGAACAGAACCGTGTCAGTGAACCGGATAAGCAGCCCACGCTTGTTCAACTCCAGATGCACTTTGCCGTCGAGACCGCGCTCCTCCAGATACTGCTGCAGCTGACCCTTGAGAATCAGCAGGTTCTCCAGACCCTGGGCTGCGTCTGCGTCGCTGTCTTCGCCTATCTGCACGGGATTCTCAGGAGGTATCGGAAGATCGGCCGGGTTCGCCATAGCAGGCCCCTGATTCAGCACACCCAAGGCGCCCTGCAGCGATATCAGTGCCTCGCGGAACTTGGCGGCGTCAATCGTAGAGAACGCAAACAGAAGCACGAAGAAGCAGAGCAAAAGCGACATCAGGTCGCTGTACGTGGTCATCCAGGCCGGAGCTTGCCCGCCTGATTCCTCTGCCCTCTTCCTCCTGCTCATCTCGCGACAGCTCCCCCTCCGGCCTCTGCAGCCATCTCAGTTCTGGCCCGCCTACCGGCCTTGCGCACCTCCGCCTGCTCCTGCGCCCGCACGCGATCCTTCGGCGCCAGGAAGCCCATGAGCTTCTCCTCCACGATGCGCGGATTCTCGCCTGACTGTATGGACAAAATGCCCTCCAGCATCATCTCCCGCAACCTGATTTCGACGCCGCTCTTTAGGGCCAGCTTGTTCGCAATAGGGCCAGTGATCAGGTTGGCGATCACCGCTCCGTAGAAGGTCGTAATCAAGGCCACTGACATAGCAGGCCCGATGGTGCTGGGCTTGTCCAAGGTACGTAGCATCTGCACTAGGCCTATGAGCGTCCCGATCATCCCGAAGGCCGGCGCGTAGGCGGTCATGGCGTCGTACATGCTCTTCGCGACCTTATGCCGGTCTTCGATGTAGGCCAGGTCAGTCTCGAGAATATCGCGCACCAGTTCGGGATCCGTGCCGTCTACGATCAACTGAATGCCGCGTTTGAGAAACTCGTCCTCGGTCCTGTTCACACTGTCTTCGATGTAGGCCAGGTCAGTCTCGAGAATATCGCGCACCAGTTCGGGATCCGTGCCGTCTACGATCAACTGAATGCCGCGTTTGAGAAACTCGTCTTCGGTCCTGTTCACACTGTCTTCCAGCGCCAGCAAGCCTTCACGGCGAGCCTTTTCAGCAAGGTCCACCATACTGTCGATGATGGCAACAGGATCGGCCTCTCTCTCGCGGAAGGCGATAGCCGTGATTCTGGGCAAGTCTTTGAGCCTTGAGAGAGGAAAAGACACCATCACCGCAGCTATCGTTCCGCCGATGGTTATCAGTACAGAGTCGAAATCCCAGAACGGCCTCAGTCCTGCGCTTCCATTCATGAGTGCTATCAATATGAATACTGTGCCCAGTACGAATCCGCCTATTGTGGCGATATCCATGCTAACCCCTCATCACTTGTCCGCCCAGTTCCTCACTATCACTGCCCGCCTGTGGACTAGGCGGTGATAGCGGATTATCTCCTGGACGACCTTGTCCTCTGGCTCTGCGACGATGAGCTTCGTTCCATTAGTCAGAGTGATCACCGTATCGGGGGTAGAAGCTATCGTCTCAATTAGCTCCGCGTTAACATGTATCGGCGAACCGTTGAGTTTCGTTACTCTTATCACCGATCAGCGCCCCCCTTTCTCGGGAACAGCCCGGGCGGAGCGGATCGCCCCGCCCGGAAATCAGGTTACCTCTTCAGCGCCAGGAGCTCTTGCAGCATCTCATCAGCAGCCGTGATAACCCTGGAGTTGGCCTGGAAACCCCTCTGTGTGACGATCATGTCGGTGAACTCGCGCGCTAGATCCACGTTGGACATCTCGAGCGTCGTGCCGAGCACCGCGCCCCTGCCGCCCTTCGTTGCCTCGCCGAGCTGCGGGGCGCCGGAGTTGGTGGTTTCGGCATACATGTTGTTGGACTGCCTCATCAAGCCCTCGGAGTTGGCAAACGACGCCAACACCATCTGACCCAGCACCTTGTACTGCCCATTGGAATAGACCCCGGTGATAATCCCCCGATCGTCGATGTTGAACGTCTCCAACGATCCGGCCGGATAGCCGTTCTGAGTGCTCCAGCTGACCGACGATTCATCGCCGACCTGGGTGATGGCACTGAAGTCAGGAGTGATGGTCATCGAGGCGGCGCCTGTGCCGGGGTCCAAAATGGATATCGTCGGAGGGTCAGGGACGACTGAGTCAAACTGCCCGTTTGTCTTGAATGCTATCATGCCGCTTCCCACGGTTGTGGAGCCAAACACCGCGGTCCACTGCCACTCGTTATCGTCTGTCTTCCGGTACTCCATAACCAGCGTATGCTGTGTACCCTGTGAGTCATGTACGGGCACGGAGGTACTGTAGTCTGCCGGCCAAGGTGAAGGACCCGGCAGACCGTGCGCCGTGACACTGTTGTCCAGATTGCCTACAAACGACACCTTGCTCGTCGCCTGCGCGCTCATACTTGTGCCCAGCGGGACATCTATGGCTTCAATGGGTTTGGCCCGGTCGATGTCGCCGACGTCATCCGCCTTCCACCCCTGCACGTGATAGCCGGTAGATGGGTGCACCAGATTGCCTTTGGCATCGATCTTGAACGCGCCGTCTCTTGTGAAAAGCAGGCCGCCCGAGGAGTCGCGGACCACAAAGAAGCCATTTCCCTGTATCGCCATGTCAGTCGTCTTGCCAGTGGACTCTAGATTTCCCGGAGTAAACACTATGTCGATGGACCTGAGCATGACCCCCAGGCCGACCTGCATGGGGTCGACTCCGCCGCGGTTGTCGGTAGGAGCCATGGACCCCCTGACAGTCTGCGAGAGCATATCCTGGAAAGTGGCTCTACCGTATTTGTACCCAACGGTATTGACGTTGGCTATGTTGTTGCCGATGACGTCCATGCGCACCTGATGGGCGCGCGTGCCGGACACCCCGGCGAACATTGAACGCATCATCTTTATCGACCTCCGTCTGAGTATTCCGGGTCTTGCGGGCGCCCCTGTCGCGGGCGTCCGAGGGCTTCCTACGAGAGGTCCAGCCCTGCTTGGAACATGATTGTCGAGCAGGTGTCACACGATTACCGCTGAGTCGATGTTGGTGAAGACGTTCTCCTTCATGTTCTCGCCGTCGACTGCGGTAATCACAGTCCGGTTTCTGATGCTGACCACGAAGGCCTTGTCGTCCACGAGCACCAGCGATTCACGGGCCCCCTTGGCTGCGGCCCTGTTTACTCCAACTGCCAGCCGAGACAACTCCTCGTCCCCCAGGGTCATCCGGCGCGCCGTGATTCTGGCCTGCGCATGCGCGGAGAATCTCAGCAGCGCGGGCGATGCCAGCTCACCGGCGAGCATCTCCTGGAACGTCGCGCCCGGCGCACTGCCTGCCGCTTGCGGCAACGGGACTGTTCTGGGCTGCACCGGACCCGCCGGACGGACAGGTCTGGAGTTCACAGGCGTGTTATTCAGCCTGTCTATCTTGTCGGTCGTCATCTCGCCACACCCCTACGAGATCTTCGTTACATGGTTCATGCTAACCCTGATGTCGCCTACTCTCAGAAACGGAAGCCCGGCTATTACCTCTACGGCGCTCACACGCCCGGTTATCGGTGTGGTGTACCCGGGCGGCCAGGCCTCGATAGTCTTGCCGACCAGCCCTCCGGCTTCCGCTATCATCTGTCTCGACATCATCTCGGTCACTGTTGCGCTCAGATTCTGGAGTTCCTCAACCATGGTGAACTGGGCCATCTGGGCTATGAACTCCTGATTGGACGCGCCTTCACCTATGTCGAGATTTCGGAGTTGCGTCACCAAGATCTGCAGAAACTCGTCCTTGCCCAGGCTGCGCCTGGGCGCTGCCGACCCTGCCGCGTCGTACGTAGCCACTCCGGCGACTCTGGAAGTATACACTCTCATCTCCCTCCTCTCTCAGGCCGTCAGGCCAGGTAGTCGATTCTGGCATGCCCTCGAACCCGTCGCGCCGCAAACGGCTCGTCCAGGCTCGGGCTGCCTGATTGCCTTACTGCGCTGTGCGAATCCGCCATGCCGGCGCCGCTATCCATCAGTGCCCCATGGCGTCCTCCTCTGCCGTCTCTCCAGTTGCCGCCGGCGAAGGCCGCCGCGGCGTACTGCTGCCGAGCATTGGCGCCATTCCAGCTGGGAGCGGACCAGTCGGACTGGGAGGGCGACAATGTCGCGGCGCCCCAACCCTCCTGAGCCCTGGATCTAGATGACACCGATAGCCCGGACAGGTCTATGCCATGCTCCGCCAAGCTGACCTTCAGATCGGAACTGTGCGATTCGATGTACCGAGCGACTTCAGCGTCGTCGGCCCTGATATCGGCAGTGCAGACACCTCGAACCACCCTGACCCGTATCTGGACGCTCCCCAGATGCTCCGGGACAAGCCTGGCGCGGAATTCGCCTCCGCCTTGAGCGGCTCTTGCGCTCACATGCGCCGCTATCTGACGCGTCACCGACGATCCCGCCGGCTCCGTGAGGGCCGGCCTAGCAGCCTGAGGAGTCTGAGACACATCAGGGCCTTCTGCAGGAATCATCGTGTGCGTTGGGCCAACAACCACTGCCAGGTCCGGGCGATCGTTGGTTTCCGGTTCGCGACGTCCAGCCTTCTGCAACCCTTCCTCCCACAGTGGGTTGGGCAGGTTACGATGACGGGCCAGCGACTCAACCAGAGCAGTCATGGCGCCCTCTCTACGAGGCGCAGTCGGTTGCAGGGCGGTTTGCCACGATTCAGCTGTCTCAGCGTTCTTCGGTTCCACCTGTGGTGCGGTGCGTACCCTGCCCGCTACTGGTCGCTCGGTGCTTGCCGTGCCGGATTCGCGAATCGGCACTTGGTCCGCCGGAGTCCCGCCCGACGCGCGATCTCCCAGCTGTTGTGACACGCGGCCCTGCCCCTCTGTGGATTGTGCCTCTGTCGGCTGTTCCGACCCTGTGGCCATCGGCTCTTCTGTCGCGGCCATCGTCAGCCTTTCGGGCGCTACCCGCGCACGCCCGTCCGAGTCTGCTGCGCCGCGCACGTGCGGAAGGACCATTGTGCGTCGCTCTGGCCGCGCTGTGCTTCGTTCCTGCATCGCTGCTGCCGTGGGTTCCTGCACCCGCGGGGCCATGTCTGGCTCCGTCACAGGCACATCTGCGGGTCCAGGAGAACCATTGAGCGCCGGTTCATCGCGTCCGACTCGCACAGTAGTGTGCGCGTTCTTCGATTCCACCTGTGGTGCTGTGCGCACCCTGCCCGCTACTGGTCG
>Ga0209606_1005683_pt1 | contig 10669 bp, 12 predicted proteins | sample AD_UKC057_MetaG_FD_184412 | JGI IMG/M metagenome (GOLD analysis project Ga0209606, IMG submission 184412) | Active sludge microbial communities of municipal wastewater-treating anaerobic digesters from USA - AD_UKC057_MetaG (SPAdes) (version 2) | ecosystem: Engineered > Bioreactor > Anaerobic >...
CACGCAACCATAAGAGCCGATTGTGCCCGATGTGCCAAGCGGCTTATCCTTCCAGCGTGGGTCACGTTGCCAGTACAGCGCGCCGTAGTATTTCTCTGTAACAGGCGGCAACGGATTGTCGTCAACTCGCTCCAGCCACGTGGCAGAAGACCACGCTTCCGGTGCAACGCGCCACCAGCCCGTCCCGCTTGTTTCATAGACTGGCACGATAGCCCCACTTTGCAGCCAGTCCGCTTCAGGGCGTTCCAAGCCAGCAGGAGTAAATCGCGTCTTCAGGCGGTTAGGCGGAGTGGTAACTACGCGCGCGTCGAACAACTTTTCTGGTTCAGCAGGAACTTCCCCACCGACCCACTCCGCAAAGTCTGCATCATCGCCATTGAAGCGGTTGGTATCCAGATTGCCAGCGTAGCCCGCAAGCCGTCCGCTTGAAGTAAATTGCCACAACCACCAACTTTGCCAGCCGGTAGGCAACAGCGGGTAAGGGTTGGTCGTGTAATGCGCCACCCACAGTTTGCGGTCATTCAAGTAAACGCCGCCCATAATCGTTGCCCACGCGCCCTTGCTGGTATAGATGCCCATGTCAGGCTGACGCTCTGCATATTCCAGTACGTTCTGCCGATAAAGGCGCGTGCCAGGGCGAGTGTCTTCCACGTCAATCCAGCAGCCGAGCTGCATGTCCTTCAAGCCGACAGCCGCGTTGAACGCGTCCGCCTGCGCCTGAATAGGCTGTGAGCCGATAATGTAGTGGTACGCCCCAACCGGCACGCCCCTGGCGGTGAACTCGGCGTAATGCCGGTCAAACGCCGTGTCCTTCCAGATGCCATAGCACGCGCGGAGTATCACGCCGCTGACATTCGCCGCCAACGTATCATAATTAATGGCAGATGGAGCTTGATAAAAACTTATATCCAGAATTGGCTTCATTTTCTTTTGCCTTTCTTCACGCGCTTTGTTTTAGTTTTGCATGGCATAAGAGACTCCGTTACAAACAAATATAAGTATAAGCGAGATAGATTGTGTCACCAAGCCGATTTTCGAGATAAATTTTACCGTCAGTGTGTGCTGAAACGGTTAATTTGCCATCCGTTCCAGTAGTCCCAGAAAGCGCCCCAGTTCTGGCCTCTATGCTGCCCGAGCTTGCAATAATTGAACAATAAGCCGTTCCTGTCAAAGCGTCAAATGAAATCAGTGCGCCTGTGTTAATTGCCAATGCCCTAATTATCAAAAAGCCCTTGTTACTTGTTGGGACAATATTAGTCGCCTGGTCATCAGTCAGCGCGGGCAATTCAGAATATCGCATGCCAATTGCACTTCTGGCGTCTGTTACGTTTGTGGCTTGTACCAAATCCAGCCCAGTTGCGCCTGGCGTTTTTGAAGCTAATTTGCTGCTATCAGCCGCCTTTGCAGTAATTCCAAGATAAGCAGTATCATGGTTATGAGTCGCGAGTGAAAAATTGGTCGAATCTTTTCCGTCCAGTTTATCGCTATCCGCCGCCTTGCCAGTTGTAAGCAGGTATTGCGGGTGGTCGTTGTCGCTAAGACCTGCAAGTGAGCCGTGATCGGTTACGCCGCCTTCGCCTATCTTTGCGTACACTTCGTCGTGGTTGTGAGCGGGTGGTATTGAGTAGGATTTTGTCATTGTTGTCCTTCCTTAGAATATCGTCGCATCGCCCGTGAGACCATAGCGGTTATAAACAATACGGATAACGGTGTGGTCGTAAGTCCGAGCAGAATAGTTGTTGTATGGCGGTCTGGAACTTGTGGTGTAAATACCAAATTTCCAGGCATCGTTGTAAATGCTGAACAAAGTTGAGGCATCAATCGCTAATTCATAGGCTCTGGACTCGGACATGTTTATCAGAGCAGAAGCGGCACGGTCAGTACCGTTTCCAGTTCCTCCCGCAACGCTCCAGGCGTTTGACCCATTGTAAGTTTGCCAATCCAGTGAATTTGTTACGTTCTTTAGCACTCTGTAGAACGACGTAGTTAATCCGTGCAATCCTGTGCCCGATGAGATTATGAATTTTGCGCTGATAAGGTTACTTAGCGTAACCCGTCTGCTCACAAATTCAGAAAAATCAAAGGTAAAGAAATAGTGGTAATAGTAAGCGTAAGTTGGTTCGCTCACACTTCTCCACCCAATTCGAGGAGTGCTACTACTTCCATTTGGATAAGTAGGATTGGGAGACATGTTCGATCTTGCTACCGTCAAAGCTGACGGTTTTACGTCAAATGTTTCTATCACGCTGGCACTCCTTGTAACACCAGCGTAATGGTGAGACCTTTTGCGCCAGTTCCTGCGGCGGTTACGTTCACGCCGAGAAAATCGTTGGTGGTTGCAGTTTTGTAAGATGCGGCAATCGCTCCACTTGCGGACAATCCAGTTGCGCCAGAAGCAAGAGTCAATGTGGACATCGTACCGCCCTGGTTTGAGAGCACAACGGTTGTGTTTGTACTGCCAGCGACGGCAAGGTTTATCCGCGCATCCACAACGATGAAGTTGTTGAGCGATACCGACCATGGGAATAACCCGCCGTAGTTTGCAACCTCAACCGCATCGAGCGGACTGGTTACTCTAAGCATGACAGTTCGCTTGATCGTGCCTAACTTCGCTTCGGTAACACAACTGTTTGCCAGGTGCGCCGTGTCAATCGAACCATCCACATAGTGCTCACTGTCGATGCTGTCATCGGCGATCTTCGTGCCGTTCACTGCGTCTGCGTCAATCTTTGCGGCTGTCACGGCTGCATCTTTTATCTGCAAGTTCTCCACAACGTCTGCCGCAAGCTGGCTCGCAGTGTGGATGGAAATCTGATTCATTGAGATCAAGACCGTTTTTTGCGCTGGGTCTGATTTCGAAGCGTCGATACCCAGCACCTTGTCGTCAATTGCGGCGACACCAACAAGATTAGGGTGTTCATCTATTCTTTTGATAGTAGGATCAGCCATTTATTTAATTCCCTTCTTCGTGTTCAAGACCAACAATTTCTGTTCCAATCAAGTAACCGCCTGACAGGTCGCTGGTCATCTTTTCAACAATTCCAACTATGTCTTTGCTCCATAGCGAATCTACAACGGCGATATTCCCTAAGCCAACATCCGTGCAGGGGAAAAGCGTTATTTCTTGCTGGTAACGCAGACTTGCATAAGACACCACTCGTGCTAAAACCTCAACGGCGGTTTCCTCTGTCGATGTCTTTACTGACGGCACAAGCGTTGCACTGTCAATTTTCCAAACATTCGCACGAGCACTGTCCGCACCCTCGCTCAACCATTCAAACAACTGTGTTGACTCATGCCACGGCTTTCCAAGAACAAGTGATTGCCCGCCTGGGTTGGGAACGTGTAAGTAAACATGGTTAGCACCAAATTCGAACTCCCCAAAAGTCGTATAGATTGTGCAGTTTGGGTAAGCACCTGAATCGGGGCTAACAATTACATCGCCATTGGTGTTAGCCAGATAGACTAACGAATCACCAACGCCCTCAGCCTGAACGTGCCAATAAGGTTTTGGGTAAACAACGAGATAATCGCCAGGCTCTAAGTAAGCTGAAAATATCTCCTCAACGACCCCTTCGCTTTTGTAATAGTCGTGAGACATGACAGACACGCCAGTAATCTTCTGGTTTAGTTTCAGTTTCTGAGAATCTGTCTTCTCATCATCGGTGATTGTTACATCTCCCGTAGAGTTCGCGACTGGAATCGCGCTCGGTTTGATACTGAGCGTGTAACTCCCTGCTGTGGAAGCGTATGCCCCCGCCGCGAACAACACCTGCTGAAGAGCCTCTCGAAGGGTAATATTTCCTGGTATGTAGCCTTTGAGCAACTTACTTCCAATAGTGGCATCAAGGGTATAGCCGACCCCGATGTACGCCATAATATCGGCAATAATCGCATCTACGCGGGTTGGGTTTTCAAAGAAATTACCAAGATAATTTTTGTTATCCATCATGCCGAGCAAGTCAGAACAGATAATTTCCAACTCACCTTCACGTGGACAATTCCATTCTTCGGTATAGAATCGCCCGACAATTTGCTCGACCCCATCAATTCTTTCACTCACATCTACTACTAAACCAGCAGCCATCGCCTGATAGTACGCACCGTCCGAGAATGGGCTGAACTTTTCTCTCATGGTGCGTCCACCAGCTACATAAGTAACCACTGGCAAAGGCAATGTCCCGCCATTATCAGAAACGTTTACCCAAGTAGTACACAGGTCTGGAGTAGCTACATCGTCATAAGAGAGATAGAGAGCGTTCTTATATATGTCTATATCAGAACTCTCCGCCCTTTTTGACGTTATGCACCAAGCATTGTCGCTGGAAACCCAAACGATGTAATATGATGCGTATATCGACATAACTTGCATAAAACAAGGTTTGCCGTCGTGCAGCGCGTATTGTTGATAGTATCCTCTGACCCCTATCGTTCCTGCTTGCGTCACAAGTACGCGCACATTCTCTCTCGTTGTGTCATCAAGCCACACCCTAACTCTTGCCGTGGAAGCAGGGACTTCGATACTGACGGGGTGAATCTCCTGGATAGTTTCAGCTTCAATTACATCCTTGCCTTGAAACATGATGGTTTCACCCAGGATGTTTAGCTTGATAATCGGGTAAGTAGTTGCCATTTACGCAACCTTAGTCGGTTGTTTGCTAACTACCGACACGGACATTGATTTCCAGTACGTTACGCCGTTCTTAATCCGCAGCATCTCGTTTTGCGGGTTGGCAAAGTAGCCCGTGAACGTATGCGTACCGTCTTCATCCCAGAGCGTGATGGTGTGAAACTCTTCCGCCTCTGTGATTTTCTTCCAGAGCAACTTATACTCTTCTGGAAACTTATAACCGCTGGCAAACTCGATCTCGTAGTTAAAATAAACCCCGATCATCTCGCGGTGAAGGTCTCCGTCTACGGTTCGTTCTGCATATTTATCAAGTGCGTCCGCTTTTATGGTCAGTTTTTTTACAGGAACGACGTACTCTCTATCGTCAATAATAATAGTGTCTTCGCGTACCGGCATTAGGATACCCTCACAGCCTTTGCTAACATAGAACTACCGACGCGGCTGTCCTCGCGTTCAATGTGCGGCTTCAACTGCCTGATTAGTTCTCCCATTGTCCCGCCGAAAGTGATTGTAATATTCTGATTGCCCATCCCGCCCGTTTCTTCACGTACAATTTGACGGATAAGCGATTCTGGCGCCTCTACGTTGGTGCCTGACCTTTGATCCCCAACTACTGCCATAAAAGGCGCGTTAGGCGGGATGACCGCGCCGGTTGCAAGAAGCGGTATTTGTGGCGCACTAACATTTGGCAGGCTTACTCCAAAGTTCTTGCCGCCTAAAAGCGGTACCCAGTCAGGAATTGTAATCTGAATAGTATTCAGGGCATTAACAATGCCATTAATGCCATTAGCAAACCCAATAAGAAGCCCGTTTAATATTCCAATAACACCATTTAGAACGCCTTTGACAAACGTTTCCAGATTTGTGAACGGGCTTTCGACAAACCCCTTTATTTCTTGGAATGCAGTGTCGAAGGCTGTTTTTACCGGAGTAATTACATTGTCTGTGAACCAGGTTGCAACCGTATTCCAAACGAGTTGGGCGTCGTCCCAAGCGCCCGTGATGAATCCCGAAATGCTGCCCCACGCGTCAGAGAAAAAGCCCTTTACCGGTTCTGTCACATTATCATAGAACCAAGTAGAAACTGTTGTCCATACAAGCTCTATATCAGTCCACGTGTCAGTAGCAAAGCCTTTGATATTATCCCAGGCTTCGCTAAACCAGCCTTTTAATGGTGCGATTATTTTTTCGTCGAACCAGCCCTTAGCGGCATTCCAAGCGTCTTCTATGCCCTGTTTTAGCCCATCAATAATATCAGTGCCCTGTTCTGCCATGACAGTAGAGGGCGATGCAATGCCAAATGCCTTTTTGAAGCCATCAATAAACGGCTTGACGATCTTATCTCGGAAAAACTCATAAATGCCAACGGCGGCATTGACGATGCCGTCTAATAAGCCTTGCCAAATATCGCCTCCAGCTTCATCCTTGAAGCCCTCGAAATACTCTTTTACTTTTTCCCAAGCCAGCTTCAGGCTTTCCCAAATAGCCGTACCGAGACCAACGATTATACCAGTGGCTGCCCCGAGAGCTGAACCCAGCAATTCGAACACTCTCGATATAATCCCGCCCCAATCAACGCCTGTAATCCAACCCCAAACATAAGAAATAGCACTTGTTATGCCAGTCCAAATAGTAGTACCGACGTTCTGCCAGTTAGCGTTCTGCAAGAATCCAATAACAGTATCCAGCAGCCCTTTGATGGCATCGCTTATTAATCCGGCGTATTGCCTTCCAATTTGAAGAAAGTTGATGTTTGCAAGGAATGTTTTGACAGAATTAACGACACGGTTGAATCCGTCGGCGGCGTCCGCTCCCATCCGCCTGAAGTCAAAGTTCTGAATAGCTTCGCGCGCTTTTGTAAGCGCACTGATAATTCCGTTCGACAATTGTAATCCGAGCTGTGAAAAGTCTCCCGCCTGGAATGCGTCTTTTATCATGCCTGATATTTTCGCAAGCTTCAATGCCAGCGTGTCTAATTCAGCGTTCAACCCGCCCGCTTCAGCAGGCGATGGTAACCCGCCCCCAGCTTCTCCCCCTCCAGCACCCGCTCCACCGCCGGCCGTATCCTGACTTAGCACATTCAGCTTATCGAAGCTTGCAAGCGCGCCCTTAGCCGCCTTACCGGCCGCTTCAGTGTTTGCCGCCGTATCTCCCATTGCCGCAGCCGCAGCTTCGGCGTTATCCGCCATTGCCGCCTCAGCATCTGCCATGCCGACCGACGTGCCAAATAACAGGTTCATCACTTGCCCGACAATGTTAAACAGTTTCGTGAACCACAAAACAACCTGACTAACAGCCGGTATAATAGCATTCAAAATGGGAATAATGGCATTGCCAACTGCCACTTTCAGGTTCAGGAATGAAGCAGACAATGCCGCCGTTCGTCCGGCATAACTGTTCGTATATTCAGCAGCCGCACCCGCGAAGACGCCTCCTTCACGCATAAAGCCGTTAAATTCTGCTTGCCGCTTTTGTGCCAGTGTCAGGTTGTTTGCGGTCGTTCCAATCTCTTTCGCGTATTCCTGCCACATTTTAGCAACGTTTTTCTGAATACCTACGCTGTCTGTGAGCAGAGAATTTTCCATGCGCAAGCCCATCGTAGCCTTCTCAATGGCTTCTCCCATCGTGAATTGACCTTGCCGGTTGTAGACCGCCGCGTCCTTCATGACGTTCATCATCTGCTCAATTTGTGAGGTGTCGTAGCCGCGCGAGACCATGTTTTTGTAGGCTTCATAAGCACTGGTCATCGGGACTAAGCCGTCGGCGGTATATTGCTGAATGAAGGTTGTAGCTTCTTGCATGGAGCGGTTGTTGGCGTTCATCAGGAATTGCAAGCCTTTGAATTTAGACTCCATCTGAGTCGCGGCTTGCACGCTTGCCTTGCCAAAGTTCGTAATGGCGGCAACGGATAATGCGGCGGCGGCAATTGTCCCGAGCTTGCCAAACATACTTGAAATTGAGCCGATCCCCTTCTGGAATCCGCTTGTGTTTAGTTTAGTGTCAAAAGTTAGATATCCATCAGCCATTATTGCGTGCCCTTTCCGCCGCCTCGAATGCCAGCATGTTCTTATGTTCCTGCCAGGTTATGTCAGCATCTTCAGCACCGGCAATGTAGAACGAATCGCCCATTTCTGCTATTGCTGCGAGCTCTTTTTCGTTGCAATCCCCATCGTAATAGCGTTTGCGCATAGAGCACAATTCGCTAAACGTGGTATCCCGCAAGTCACTAAACAGCGCCCTGAATCTCCACCAGTGCAAGTTGGCAGTGGCAAGGTCAATACCATGCCTCGTTGAAAATGCCGCGTAGATCAACTCCGCGTCTTGCTCATAGCTGTAAGTGCGAATCGGATCCGCGCGTCCGACGGCTTCTTCAAGCGGCTTACCGCCATGCAAGAACCATAAGGCTTGTTCAACCGCCTTCACAAAATCGTCTGGTATTTCAACGAACAGCTTTTGTACCACAAACACAGTTTGCTCAAGCGGAGTCAAATCGCCCTTTTCGAGCTCTACCATGATATCCAGGCAATCCCTATGCCCCCAATTAATGGGATAATCCTCGCCATCAACGGTAAGGGAAGTAGGGAATGCTGAAGTCAGAATACTTGCCATTTATTGCGCTTTTTTTGTGCTACGCGGCTTTTTGAGCGGCTGTCCGAGCTTCTTTTCGATTGTTTCCTGGCTGACACCGTTGATCTTACCCATCACCCAGCTTAGAAATTCTGCCATGAGATCGGGGTCGAAGGCGCGTTCACCGAATAGCTTAGCAGACGCGCCCTTGCCAAAAATGTCATCCAGTTCACCAATAAAGTAATCGGCTATTTCCTGGTTGTAGTCGAGCACGGCTTGCAAGTTCGAAGGCAGCTCCCCTTCAGCCGCCTCGTTCATTTTGTCGAGCTCTTCAGCCTTTTCTGCCATTTCTTTTTGCTTAGTCTGCAAGTCGAGCATAAACTCAGTAATCCGCTTGCGTAGCAGCATGTCATTCGGGTTAAATTCAATAACCTTATTCTCATCGCCGTCAATTGCAACCTTAACTGAGTTAGTCCGTGTAAAAGTTTCCATGCGTCTCCTTACGGCTAACCCTAATCTGGTGTAAACACGCCGGTAACAGGTTCGTATTGACCGAACACGGGATCGCCCTGATGTACCAGTGAGACCGAGATTTTGAGCGGCTTGACCGCCTCGTCACCCATGCTGTTATAAACAACGCTTACTTTGTCCTTTACGGCTTCATAGGTTGTAACATCCTCGGGTGGTTCACCGGCGGTAGTTGCCTCGGTCATGTCAACGGAGAGCAAGTAGGTTTCAGCTTCCGAGCCGATTTTCCGATCCCACATTATGCCGAAAAGGTAAGTGTTGGCATCATCAGAAGAATCGTACAACAAGTCGAACGCGGTTTCGGTTGCAAGCATGGTCACATACTTGGTCTTGACGTCATCGCCAATGTAGGCTTCTTCTTCGATTTCCGGGTTATAGCTTGAAGTCAGCGAAGTAATGCCTTTATTGAGCTGTTTCCAGGTTACTGGAGTAGCAGCCGTTTGAATATAGTGGCGCATTTTAGAGCGCATAATCTTTTCAGTTGCCATGTTTATTGTCCTTTCAGTGTTTACGGATTAGCCGTAAATGACTTATCGCTTAAGTCAAACTTACCTACAATCGGATTGCCCTGGTGGGCAAGCGTGACGCCAATTTTGAGCGGCTTCAAAGCTTCATCGCCCAAGCTGTTATAGATAATATTGACCGTCTCTTTAACTGCCGGATATTTATCAGTGTCGGTCGGTGTAGCAGAGTAGTTGACCGTCACCAGTTCCGAATCCGCAGCCGTGCCAATAGAACGCGCCCAAACAAGACCGAAGATTTTATCGTTAGCCGCATCGCCTTTAATTCGGTTCATATCGAAGGCGGTCTCAACCCCCAAGCCAGTAGTGTATTTTGTCGAGGCGGTGTCAGCGATGTAAGCCTCCTCTTCAATCTCCGGGTTGTAATTCATAGTCAACGAGCTCACACCCTCGTTGATAAGTGACCACACCGGAGACGATGTCGTGCCCGTGTTAAGGTAGTGTTGTACCTTATGTCGCAAGATTTTTGCCATGTTTAATTCCTTTCATAGACTAAGCGGCAATTTATGCTGTAAACCGCCGTAGTTAATACTTCACTGGCTTCCAGTAGAAAGCCGTTAGATAGCGCCTCGATCCACAAGGCGGTGTTGCCAGTAGGCAACGAAGGGAGCGTGCCGGCTTCAGATTGTTCTCGCAGCCAGTCCGCAAAGTTCTCATAGAACCCGTTAGCTTGCAAGCGGTCTGCATCTTCAACGGTTGCGGCACGCATGTTCAATAAGAAATGACGCCCGTAGATACCACCGCTCACAATGTATTCTTCTATCTTTTCCAGTTCTGGCAGCATTACAACTGCGTACTCAGTCGGCTGTTCTCCCACAAACTCCACATACACACCGCCCGCAAGTGGGGTGTAAGTTTCCAGAAATTCTTTTATCCCTTGCGCAAAACTATTCACTTCAGCCATGCTGCTGACTCCTTGCGTATGCCTTCACGGAGCGCTTGAAGCTCTCGCCGTGTTCTGTCTTCCACCGCGAAAACCAAAGCCTGCCTCTCAGCCCGCCGGTACTTGACGTTCCAGGTGTGCGCCCGCCGTAGTATTGCGCCTTTGCGTAAGGCGCGAGGTAGCGGATAGTGCCAGAACCGATTACAGAGCCTAATTGCGCCGATTTAATCATCATGGACGTCCGCAAGGGGGTATAAGGCTCCATACCTTTCAGCACGCCGTTATCGATGAATATTTGAACGTTGCCAAATTTGTGCGTGTAAGCCTGACCAAAGCCAGGATTCCAGGTCAACTGTGCCTTGCCGCTGGGGGTTTGAACAATCTTGCCGCGCGGGGTGCTGATAGTCAGGTGACTTGCCGCCATTAGACGCCGCCTCTCAGTTCCCAGTGACGTAAAGCGAATGATCCGTAGTCTTTATTGTCCGCTTGCCTGATTTTGATGTAAGACGGATATTTAGCCATTAGAGCGCTTATCGTGAA
>Ga0209606_1005685_pt1 | contig 10668 bp, 10 predicted proteins | sample AD_UKC057_MetaG_FD_184412 | JGI IMG/M metagenome (GOLD analysis project Ga0209606, IMG submission 184412) | Active sludge microbial communities of municipal wastewater-treating anaerobic digesters from USA - AD_UKC057_MetaG (SPAdes) (version 2) | ecosystem: Engineered > Bioreactor > Anaerobic >...
GAGGACGTCGAAGACCCCGATCTCCCTGAAGGCGGTGTTCTGCTCAGGGTCAAGGCATGTGCGGTCTGCGGGACGGACATCAAGATGCTGGAGGCCGGGCACAGGGACCTCACCTATCCACGGGTTCCGGGGCACGAGGTCACCGGCGAAGTGCTCAGTGCAGGCTCCTCAGGTCTCAGAAAGGGGGACCTCGTCCAGGTATGGCCCGGGTCCGCCTGTAAGGTCTGCGCTTCCTGCCGCGCGGGCATGGACCATCTGTGCCCTCAGGTCAGGATAATGGGGTTCAACACCGACGGGGGCATGGCCGAACTGCTGGCAGTCGACGATCCATCCCGCCTCGTCCCCATCGGGGACTCGGACCCGGTGCTGCTCACCCTGGCTGAGCCGCTGGCATGCTGCATCAACGCCCAGTCGAAGTTGGGCGTAGGCAACGGGGACAGCGTGCTGATACTGGGGGGAGGGCCGATGGGCTGTCTGAACGCCTTCCTCGCCCGGCACAGGGGGGCCGACACCATCATGCTCAGCGAGCCCAGGACCGAAAGGCTGTGGCCGGTGCCGAAGGGCCTCTTCGATCACGTGTCCGAACCGAAGGGGGATGATGTAAGGGACATGGTGATGCAGGCGACCGCCGGCAGGGGCGCGGACGTGATCATCCCCTGCACACCGAACGTGCGCCTGGACCGCAAGATGTTCGAACTCCTCTCCCCAGGGGGCCGGCTGTGCGTGTTCTCGGGCCCACGGCATGAGGACTCGCCGGTCCCGATCGACGTCAGGGACGTACACTATCGCGAACTTATGGTCGTGGGCAGCTACGGGAACGCGAGCGGTCACGGCAGGGAGGCGGTAGGACTGTTGAGGAAAGGAGCGGACCTCTCCTGGCTCTTCACCGGGAGGTATCCGTTGGACGAGGTCCGCCAGGCCTTCGCCCACGCCTCCGGGCGCACCGGGCAGAAGGCAGTGGTCATATTGTGATGAGGAGCGAATATAATGATGGAGGAGCAGCTTAGGGAGTTCGGCGCGTCCGTCGACGCGCTCATAAGAGGAGAGCACATCGGAAGGCAAAGGACCAGGGACATGTTCCGCGAGGTCCTTCTGAACGAGCAGCCGGACCTGCAACAGGGGGCGTTCCTGGCCGCGCTCACCTCCGCCGGGCCTACCCCGGAGGAGATCGCGGGCAGCTGGGAGGCGATCTTCGAGCTGGACACGGTTAAGGCCAGGCCCGAGGTCGACGGGGTCCTCGTGGAGAACTGCGGCACCGGCATGGACCGCATCAAGACCTTCAACGTCAGCACCCTGGCCTCGGTCGTCGCCGCGGCCGGAGGGGTCCATATGGCCAAGCATGGGGCGCGCGCTATAACCTCGAAGTGCGGGATAGTGGACATGGCGGAGACGCTGGGCGTGGACGTGGAATGCGACGCGTCCGTGGTGAGGAGGAGCGTGGAGGTCGCCGGCATAGGGCTCTTCAACGGAATGAGCGCCAAGGTGCACCCCCAGGCGCTGTCAAGGATCCTTTCCCAGATCAGGTTCGGGACGATCCTCAACATCGCCGGGTCCCTGGCCAATCCCGCCTCCCCCGAGGTGGGGGTAAGGGGCGTCTACGCCAAGGAGCTGGTCCTTCCCCTGGCCCTGACCATGAGGGAGATGGGGTACCAGAGGGGCATCGTGGCCCACGGCCTGGACGCCAGCGGGGAGAGGGGCATGGACGAACTCTCCACCCTGGGAAGGACCATCATCGCCGAGTTCCACGGGGATGGGGAGATCGACAGCTACGAGATCACCCCTCAGGCCATGGGGCTCCCCGTGGCCCAGGAGCGGGAGGTCCTCAGCAGCCTGGACAGGGAGAGGGAGGCGGCGCGCTTCATCAGGGTGCTCATGGGGAAGGAGAAAGGGGCGCGCCGGGACATCGTGGCCTTGAACACCGCCCCCATACTGTACCTCTGTGGCGATGCCAGCTCATTACAGGAGGGCGTCGGGAAGGCGATGGACATCCTGGCGAGCGGCAAGGGTCTGGACAAGCTAAGGGACTGGGTGAGGGTCCAGAACACCGGGGACCCGGGGGAGAAGCTGGAGCGACTGGACCGGATGGCGGAGCTGGTTTAGGCCTCCCTCTTCTGGTCCATCTCCCTCTTCATCTTGTACCATTCGGCCATGCGGACCCGGTGCTCGTCCTCCGGCTCCTCGGCGGAGATGATCAGCACCGCCTTCTGCTCCTCCCCGTCCAGGTCCACCATTGGAAATTCGGTGCCCTTGATGATCCGTTGCACGAACCCTCTCAGGAACTCCACATCGTCCGCCGTGCACGTCCTCGGCAGGTCCATGCGGAACACGTGAAGGGTCTGGTGGATGTCCAGGTAATGGACTATCTCGACCTGCTCGATGAGGTCGAGGAACCGGGCGCGGTCCTTCTTCCGCCTGGACAGATCTATCATCCGCTCCTTCAGGAGCGGTCCGAACTGGACCATGACCGCCTCTTCACCGAAGACCTTCCACATGACGCCCAAAAGCCCACTACTGGCAATTAAAGCTTGCCCCGCCCCTGAACTGTGTTGAATAATTAGTAAAAAGAGTGATAGGGTGTGGCATCCTTTTTATTGTCGTAATGACAATAATATTTTAGGGATAGGGATGCCACACAAGATCAAATGCACTACTGAGGTTAAAAGGGATTGGCCTCGGGTCAACGAGGCCTACGTCACCCAAGGAGTGCTGCTTCTGCAGCACGATTGGGTGGACGGGTGGGACAGGGAGCTGGAAAAGATGAACGAGGGGAAGCGAGGCCGGCCTTTCCTCTTCCCTGAATCGCTGGTGAGGTTCGCGGTCATGCTCAGGACGGCCCTGAGGCTGCCGTTCCGGCAGCTGCAGGGCATCCTGGACGCCTTGGCCGGCTTCCTCGCGATAAAGGTGCCGGACTATACCACGCTCTGGCACCGACTGTGCCGATGCCAGGTTCATTTTCCCAGGCCGAACCTTACCGGTTCGGACTGGACCCTGGCCATCGATTCCACCGGGATCAAGGTGAGCGATCGGGGCGAGTGGATGCGGGAAAAGTGGCATGTGCACCGCGGCTGGATCAAGGTGCACATGGCGGTGGAGGTGGTGTCGGGGGCGATCGTCGGCATCCAGGTGAGCGACGAGGCTGCTTCCGACGCCCCGTTCCTGCCCGGTCTCGTCGAGCAGGCCGCTGGCCTGCTCCCCGGCAGAATCGCCAGGGTGACGGCGGACGGCGCCTATGACACGTTCGAGAACTTCGACTTCCTCGCCAGCAGGGGCATCGACCCGGCGATCAAGCTGCGTAAGAACGCCAGCGTTCGTTGTCGAGGGAACTCCTTCGCACGGCCCAAGGCCGTGCGCGAGCTGAGAGCCCTAGGTGAGGATGAATGGAAACGACGTCATCAGTACAACATGCGCTGGAAGTCCGAGACCGGCTTCTCCGCGGTGAAGCGAAGGGTCGGCGAGGCGGTTAGGTCGAAACGACCTGACCTGGCATTGAAGGAGGCCGAGACGATGTTCGTCCAGTACGCGATCATGAGGGACGGAGGTTTACGTTAGGACTTATTCAACACAGTTCCGCCCCTGGAAATGTTTATCGGGCAGGCCTTCATATCGCCTCAGCCATGCAAGTGCTTGACACGGTGCAAGGATGGCGGGGCCAAGCCTCCGACCAACTGTATGAGTGGAGGGAGAGGTCCAGCGTTGCCACGAAGGTCTGTGCCGCCCTCTTCCTGGCGCTGCTCATGGCCTTGGCCGCCCAGGTGCGCATCGTGCTCCCGTTCACCCCGGTGCCCTTCACCGGCCAGGTGCTGGTCGTCCTCCTCGGCGCGGCGGTCCTGGGCAGGTACGGCGCGCTCGGGCAGGGGCTGTACCTCGGAATGGGGACCGCGTTCGGCATGTTCAGCGGGATGGCCGGGGCCGCGGCCCTCGTGGGGCCCACCGGAGGGTACCTGATAGGGTTCATGCTCGCCTCCTGCATCCTGGGCGAGCTGGTGGAGAGGAGGGAGGGATGGACCCTCCTCCATGTCGCGGGGGCCATGGCCCTCGGCGTCCTGGCGATCTACCTGCCCGGGGCCATACAGCTGGCCCTGGTCCTCGGGCTGGATGCGGGTCAGGCGGTGACGATGGGGGTACTGCCCTTCCTGGTCGGGGACGCCATCAAGGTGCTGCTGGCCTCCGGCATCGGCTCGATGTTCCTGCGGCCTTCGCCCTAAACCCTTATCTCCCCCCTCAGCTTTGAGGGTCCGATCGTCATGAGCCTCCTCCCCGAGCATTCCCACTGCCTCTTCTGCGATGCCGCCGTCGAAGTGGGTCAGGACTACTGCTCCGAGGAATGCCGGGCCAAGGCCGAGACCGAGGCCCGGAGGGAGCGTGCCAGAACGATCGCCTTCCTGGGACTGGCGACGGCGGTCCTGATCGCGGTAATGCTCTTTATGGCGCTGGGCTGATCCCCGTCCTCATCGCGCTGACCGCGCTCAAAGTCCTGACGGTCTCCTTGACGTCATGCACCCTGAAGAGCTGGACGCCCTGCCAGCACGCCACCGCCGCCGCGGCGAGGCTCGCCTCCAGGCGGTCCTCGGGACCGCCCCCGGCGATCCTGCCGAGGAACGACTTCCTGGAGGCCCCGATGGCCACCGGCCTTCCCATCGAGCGCAGCTCGTCCAGACGGGACATGATCGCCAGGTTGCCGGCCAGGTCCTTGCCGAAGCCGAGGCCGGGGTCGATGGCCAGCCTCTCCCTTGGCACCCCTGCGCGAACGGCGTCCCTCACCCGGCGCTCCAAGAACGCATAGACGTCCCCCACCACGTCCACATACCCAGTGTCGTTCTGCATGGTGGCCGGCTCGCCGCGCATGTGCATCACTATCGCCGCGGCCCCCTCCTGGCGGACGACGTCCACCATGCCCTCGCGCAGCCCCGACACATCGTTCACGATGACCGCCCCGGCCTGAAGCGCCCTCCGGGCCACCTCCGGCCGGCGGGTATCGACCGAAACGGGCGCGCCGACCTCGGCGCTGACCCTCCTGATCACGTCAGCGATGCGCGCCCATTCCACATCCGGAGGGACCGGCATGGATCGGGGCCGGGTGGACTCCCCGCCCACGTCGATGACGTCCGCCCCCTCCCTCCTCATCTGCCAGGCCCTGGCCACCGCCGCATCGGCATCCAAGTGCCTTCCCCCGTCCGAGAACGAGTCCGGGGTGACGTTCAAGATCCCCAGCACCCTGGGCCTGGAGAGGTCCAGGGACCCGCCCTTCCATTCAAAGGCAGGCGGCTCCCCCGCGTAGCGGTCCCGCACGGCATCCTGGAGCTCACGGAGGAGGACCGACGCCTCCGCCGGCACTAGCGCCCCAAGGGCCAGAGGGGGGATCACGACCAGGGCGCGAGGCCCATGACAAGGGAGCACCGTTCCCCCGTGAGGGGCTAGCTCCTTCCCCAGTGTCTCCATTCCCTCCGGGGGCAGGGAATCCAGGAAGATGAACCGCCTGAGGTCGATCTCGGAAAGGTCAAGGGCGCCCTCCGGAAGCCCGAGGCGGCGCCACTCCTCGCCCGCCTCGGCCCGGCTACGGTAGACGCGCACCCTTGCCATAGGTCCTCACAGCAGTCTGTCCACAAGCTGGACCAGGTCGATTATCTCCGGGGCGGCCCTTCCGACGGCCCCGGCCTTGAGGTTGGTCACGCAGAACGGGCATGTGGTCACCAGCATGTCAGCGAACGAGGCCTCGTCCACCCTTCGGCCGGCGATCCCCCGGGAAAGCTCGGGGTAGGCGGAGCGCACCCCCCCGCCCCCGCCGCAGCACGCCGCCGTCTCCCGGTTCCGGGCCATCTCCTTGAAGGTGGCCTCAGGGACCATGGACAGCACCTTGCGCGGCGCGTCGTAGACATGGCAGTGCCGGCCCAGGTGGCACGGGTCATGGTAGGTCACGACGCCCTTGTAAGGCCTCAGGGGGAGGTCCCTCTCGGCCAGATATTCGGTGATGTGCTGCACCTCGAACCCCAGGTCCAATCTCTTGGGGTACTCCTCCTTGAACATGCGGTAGCAGCCAGCGCAGGAGAAGATGACCTTCTCCACGCCCAGGGAGCGGATGCCGTCCACGTTCCTCCTCCACAGCTGCTCCACCGCCTCCTCGTCCACCCCGATCCGCTGCAGCACACTGCCGCAGCATACCTCGTCTAGGAGGGTGTAGTCCTCCCCCAGCTTGTCCAGCACCGATATCGTGGCGTCCGCCAGGGCGCGGTCCCGATAGGCGGCGGTGCAGCCCACGAAGTACCCGACCTTGGCCCTCCTGGGCCTCTTCCCCAATGTATTTGGGACGCCCATCCCCTCGCCATAGGGGTTGCCGGTGGCGGCCACCCTGTCCACCAGGGCCTTGTGCCTCGGCAGCATGTGCCCGGCGGCCACCAGGTCGCGGCGGGCGCTCTCGACCACGTCCACGACCGCGATCTTGGACGGGCATCTCCGTTCGCAGTCCTTGCAGGTCGTGCATTGGTAGAGGTGCTCCAGGACCGACGGGTCGGCCGGGACCTCCTTCTGCAGGAGGCCGTAGGCCAACACCATCCTCCCTCGGGCGACGCTGGGGTCCCAGCCCACCATCTGGAACGTGGGGCACACGCTCTTGCAGAACCCGCAGTAGGTGCAGGTCATGAGTTCCTTCCGAACCCGGCGGAGGCTCTCCGCCTCGATCATCTCACTCATCGGTACGCACCCTCGGCACGGTCACGCTGCCGTCGAGGAGAACAAGGACCTCCGCTTTGGCCTTTTGCCTCAGCAGTTCGTCAACCGCCTCCTGCAGGGAGAGGAAGGGGGCGATGCCCATATCCTCGAGGACCTGCGGCGGAAGGTCCGTCACCGCCCAGAGGTCGGCATGGCACATCACGTCGGCCAGCTTGGCGGCCTTGTGGTACCCCAGGCGGTACCCCGTTCTCATGGCCTCCAACACCGCCCGCTTGTCCTTGGACATGCAGAGCTGGGTGACGAACGTGGTGTCTCCCAGGCCCTCCCTGCACTTGGACACCAGGATGATGACGCCCCCCTCCTTCACCGCCCACTTAGCATTGTCTATGGCCTTCTGCGACTGGTACAGGTCCACGTCCATGGGATAGGGGGCGACGGTGATGACCGCGTCATAGCGCCTCGGGAGCGTGACGGAGAAGACCTGGTCCGCCCATTCCACAGCCTTCTTGAAGGCCAGATGCAGGTCGCCCGCGGCCGCCCGGTAGATGCCGTGATGGCGGTCAAGCACCACTTGGACGGAGAAAATGTCCTTCTTCACCATGGAGAGCGCGTCCATCATGTCCTCATGGACGGGGTTCCCTTCCAGCACCATGGTCTGGGCCTCCGGCCGCATGGCAAGGCGATGGTTCTGCTCGATCGTGCGGAAGGAGGCGACGCCAGGAAGGAACGATTTCCGCCCCCCCGTGTACCCGGCGAAATAGTGCGGCTCGACGCTGGTGATGATGATGAGACGGTCAGCGTTGACCGCGATCTCGTTCACCTCCATGTCCGTGCCGTTGCTCGATCTGCCTATGCGAACGCAGGGAGAGACGCGCGCATCATGCACGACGATGCGCTCCCGCAGGTCCTCCAGGTGGTCCCCGAATATATATAGGAGCTCCTCCTCCGTCGGCGCGCGGTGCGCTCCAGTGGCGATGAGGTAACGGGCCCGCCTGAGGTCCATCCGCTCCACCAGCGCGTCCAGGACCTTGGCGGTGGGGGTGGGCCGCGTACCATCGTTGACGATGAACACCACGTCCTTGGCGCCTTCCAGAAAGGACTTGAGGGTACGCCCTCCGCAAGGACGGGAGAGGGCCTTCTCTATCTCATCCTGGGAGCAGCTAACCTCGCAGGGACCGACGACATGGACCGGGACGGTGGCTGGGACATCCGCCTCCATCGTCCCCTTCTCGCCATAGGGTAGGAGCAGGTGCATGCGTTCCACCGTTGGCTAACGCACTATTAAAGGATTATCACATGCACCGATCGGTCCGCCGTCCGCCAATGGGAAGCCCGCCTACGGACCCTATGCAGGTCCCCGCGGTTCGATACTTGGGGCCGATCGGTCATAATGGTGCTCGAAACACGTCCCTTCCCCTCCGACCCCGTCGCAGGCGCGCCCCGGTCCTCATGGACCCCCATGACAAGCGTTGGCAGAGGGGGCGACCGAGCCCTCCCGCCCTTTCCATGGAAAGGGTTATTCGCCCCTCTTCCCCTCTCCTCTCCATGGCCCGGCTGAGCGACATAGGCGAGAAGGGGATCGTGCGCTCCCTAGTATCCATGCTGACCGTTTCGGCCAGGCTCGGGCCGGGGGACGACGCCGCGGCGGTGGAGCTGGGCGATCGCTATCTGGTGGCCAGCACCGATATGCTCTGGGAGGGGACCCACTTCCACCCCCGCATGTCCCGGTGGCAGCGGGGATGGATGGCCGCGGCCGTCAACCTCAGCGACATCGCGGCCATGGGCGCCCAGCCCCTGGGACTGTTACTGGCCATGGGGCTTCCAGCGGACCTGGATGAAGGAGATGTAAAAGGGATGGTCCAGGGGGCGGCGGACTGCTGCGATGCGTACGGCACGGACTATCTGGGCGGGGACACCAAGGAGTGCCCCCAGCTCGTCCTTGCCGGGGCCTCGCTGGGGCTGGTGGGGAAGGAGGGGCTGCTCACGCGCAAGGGGGCGTCCCGGGGGGACCTCCTGATGATGACGGGGACGGCCGGCATGGCCGCCGCCGGCCTGCTGGCGTTGGAGCTCGGGATCGACGAGAACAGAGCGATCACGGCCCTTTTCGAACCCCAGCCTCGAGTGAAGGAGGGGGCGCTGCTCTCCGCCAGCGGGGTGGTGACATCATGTACGGACATCTCTGACGGCCTTTCCACGTCCTTGCAGGAGCTGGCCCTGGCAAGCGGAACGGCCTTCGAGGTGGACCGCCCCTCGGTGCCGATCGGCCCGGCCGTGGAGCGGATCGCCCTGGAGGCTGGCAAGGACCCCATGGACCTGGCGCTTCACGGCGGGGGCGACTATCAATTGCTCTTCACCATCCGGCCGGATGGCCTGGACAGGGTGCTCGATGCGCTGGGGAGCGATGCGAGGGTCATCGGCCAGTGCATCGGAGGGAACCGGAACGTCTTGAGGAGCGGGGGCGTCCGCTCGGAACTGGAGCCGAAGGGATATGAGCATTTCAGACGTTGAGCCAAAGGAGGCCGCTTTCTGGGAAAGGGAGGATGGGGCGGTCCGGTGCCTCCTCTGCCCCCATTCATGTCTGGTCCGGGAGGGGCAGAAGGGGATATGCCGGGTGCGGGGCAACATCGGCGGGACCCTGCGGGCATTGAGCTACGGGAAGGTCTCCTCTGTCCACCTGGACCCGATGGAGAAGAAACCCTTGTTCCATTTCCATCCAGGGGAGCCGGTCCTCTCGTTCGGGGGCGTGGGCTGCAACCTGCGGTGCCTGCACTGCCAGAACTATTCCATAGCCCAGGTCGGCCTGGGAGACCTCGAGCTGATGGAGGTACCTCCGGACGAGGTGCCCGGGATGTGCGTGCGCTCCGGCTCCAATGGCGTCGCCTGGACCTACAACGAGCCGACCATCTGGTACGAGTACATGATGGATGCCAGCCGTGCCTGCAAGGCCGAGGGACTGTTCACCGTCTCGGTCACCAACGGCTACATCCAAGAGGCCCCGATGCGCGCCTTGAAAGGGGTCATCGACGCCGTGAACATAGACGTCAAGGGGTTCACGGAGGAGTTCTACAGGCAGGTGTGCAAAGGATCGCTGGCCCCCGTTCTCCGAACGTGCGAGGTGGCGAAGGAGGTCGGAATGCACGTCGAGCTGACGTACCTGGTGATCCCCGGGAGGAACGACCGGCAGGAGGAGATCGCCTCCTTCTGCCAGTGGGTGCGGGACCGGATGGGGGTGGGCACGCCCGTCCACTTCTCCCGGTTCCATCCGGACTACAGGATGACCGACGTTCCGCCGACCCCCCGTTCCGTCATGGACATGGCGTACAAGGAGGGCGTGGCCCATGGGCTGGAGTACGTCTACGTGGGCAACATGGCCACGGAAAGGGGGGAGAGCACCTACTGTCCAAGGTGCGGGGCCCTGCTCGTCCGCCGGTACGGGTTCTCCGCCGAGCCGGTCGGCGTGACGGACCGAAGGTGCGCCAAATGCGGGCGGGAGACGGACATCATATGGTGAGCGGGGGCCGTCATACGCCCATCAGATAGAGGAGGGGATTGCCCACCAGGAGGGAGAAGGGCACCGCCACCGTGAGCGGGATCAGGAACGGGACCTTGGGGGTGACCCAGGGGCGCTCCACCCCGGCCTCGCGGAGGGCATCCCACCCCTCCTCCTCGTCGGAGCGGGGGAACAGGACCAGCCTCACCGCCCCATCGACCACCCTCTCCATTGACCAGACATGCCTCTGCTCCGCCTCTTCTAGCGCCATGCGGGTCCCGAAAAGCATCACCGGGAAGCGGACGTCCCCCCTTGCAAGGTTGACCACCAGGAAGGCCAGGGGCATCAACAAGGTGAGTATGGCCGCATTGAACAGCACGAGCAGCGGGAAGGGCATCAGCGTCAGGGCGGCCGGTTCACCGAGTTCCAATAGCGGCAGCCCTTCCAGTACCGGGTACTCAGGGAACACCAGGGACAGCGCCATCAGGGCCTTGGCGTCCGCCCCGCCCTTG
>Ga0209606_1005695_pt1 | contig 10651 bp, 8 predicted proteins | sample AD_UKC057_MetaG_FD_184412 | JGI IMG/M metagenome (GOLD analysis project Ga0209606, IMG submission 184412) | Active sludge microbial communities of municipal wastewater-treating anaerobic digesters from USA - AD_UKC057_MetaG (SPAdes) (version 2) | ecosystem: Engineered > Bioreactor > Anaerobic >...
CCTACAGCTACCTCTTCGGCATACCGTCAACCGGACTGCGGTTTTTCACCGTGTACGGCCCCTGGGGCAGGCCCGACATGGCGCCGTTCCTCTTCACGAAGGCCATCATCGAGGGGAAGACGATCGACGTGTTCAACAACGGCGACATGGAGCGGGACTTCACCTACGTCGACGACATCGTCGAGGGCGTGGTGCGGATCATCGACCGGCCGCCGAAGGCCGACCCCGGCTGGAGCGGTACCGCGCCGGACCCGGCGCGTTCGAAGGCGGCCTACCGGATCTACAACATCGGGAACCGGTCGCCCGTCAGGCTCCTCGATTTCATTGGGCTCCTGGAAACAAAGATCGGCAGGCCGGCGGTGAAGAATTTTCTGCCGATGCAGCCGGGCGACCTGGCCGCGACCTGTGCGGACGTGGACGATCTCGTGCGCGATATCGGGTATGCGCCGGCCACGCCCTTTGAGAAGGGGATCGGGAAGTTCGTGGACTGGTACCGTGACTACTACGGCGTGTAGGCCCGTTTTTCTGCCCTGCTGCCCCCTTTTTTGCGGAATAATACCCTTTTTCGTGCCGATAGGATAGTATGAACGTCCCTTTCCATAAGCCCTACATCACCGAGGAGGAGGTCGCGTCCGCCGCGTTGCAGCTCCGCGAGGGCTGGCTCACCGCCGGAAGCAGGACCGTCGAGTTCGAGCGCGCCTTCAGGGACTATGTCGGGTGCGGGTGCGCGGTCGCCGTGAACTCGGCCACCGCCGCGCTCCATCTCGCGCTCGCGGCCATAGGGCTGAAAGAGGACGACGAGGTCCTGGTGCCCGGCATGACGTTCACCGCCACAGCGGAGGTGGCGCGCTATTTCCGCGCCTGGCCGGTCCTGGTCGATATCGAGCGCGATACCCATAACATCGATCCGGATAAGATAGAAGAAAAGATCACCGGCCGCACGCGGGCGATCATGCCGATGCATTTTGCCGGCCAGCCCTGCGATATGGACGAGATTTGCGCGGTCGCAAAGAGGCACGGCATCGCCGTGATCGAGGACGCGGCCCACTGCATGCCCTCCTGGTACAGGGGCAGAAAGGTCGGCGCGCTGGGCGACATGACCTGTTTCAGCTTCTACGCGACCAAGACCATGACGACCGGCGAGGGCGGCATGCTCTGCACCGACAACGCGGAATGGGCGCGGACCGCCGGCATCCTTCGCCTTCATGGCATCGACCGTGACGCGTGGGAGCGGGTCAATTCGCCCCGCTTCTGGCAGTACGACGTGGTGGAGGCGGGGTACAAGTACAACACGACGGACATCGCCTCCGCGATCGGCCTCGTGCAGCTTAAAAACGTGGAGACGATCTGGGAGAAGAGGAAGCGCATCGCGGAGCGCTACGGCGAGGCCTTCGGCGGCCGCGACGACATCAACCCCGTCGCGGTGCGTCCGGACCGGGTTTCGTCCTGGTACCTGTACACCGTCGACCTCAACCTTGAATGCCTCTCGATCGGGAGGGACGAGTTTATCGGGCTCATGCGGGACCGCGGGATCGGGCTCTCCGTCCACTTCATCCCGCTCTACGAGTTCACCTATTATAAAAAGCTCGGGTACGACGGAAGGGACTGCCCTAACTGCGCCTGGGTCTTCGACCGGACCGTGTCCCTGCCGATCTTCCCGGGCATGACTGACGGGGAGATCGATTACGTGATCGGCAACGTGACCGGTCTCCTGGAAAAAAACCGGAGATAACGCGGCATGGGATTATTCTACACGATACGCGGGAAAAAAATAATCTTTCCGGTCCTGGACGCGGTGATCGCGGCCGGGTCGTACGCCGCAGCCTGCCTGATCCGTTTCTATCCCGATACCGATTACTACAGGGAATATATCGGGCCCGAGTACATTGTCCTGCTCGCCCTGCTGTACGTGCTGTCATCCTACCTGTTCCAGATATACCGGATGATGTGGGCCTACTCGAACATCTCCGACATGTACCGGCTCCTCATGGCAAGCGCCTCCGGGTTCATCGTGTACTTCGCCTGCCTGCACGCGGCCGACATGCCCTATTCCATGGCGGTCCTGGTGATGACCTTTCTCATCACCACGCTGCTCTGCTCGTTCTACCGGATCGTTATCAGGGACCTGTATTCACGCAGGGCTGCCGCGGGGGAGGCGCCGGTCCGCAGCCGGCGCGGCAAGAAGGTGCTGGTCGTGGGAGCGGGCGAGGCGGGCCGCGTCATTTTATCGGAATACATCAAGCGGGGCCTCGGCAGGATGATCGCGGGCTTCGTGGACGACGACCCGGAAAAGGTCGGCACGATCCTGAACGGCAAGATGGTCTTCTGCGATACCGGCGGCGCCAGCCGGCTCGTGCGCGACCGGGCCGTCAGCGAGGTCATCATCGCCATGCCGTCGGTGGGTTCGGAGAAGATCAACCGGATCGCGTCGCTTATCCGCCGCGACCACCGGTCCATCCCGATCAAGGTGCTGCCGCACGCCTTCGAGCTGGACGAGCGGAAGCCGCTCTCCATCTCCCTGCGTGACATCGGCATCTCCGACCTGATCGGCAGGGAGGAGGTGAGGGTGGACGCGGGCGCCGTGGAGAAGAAGTTCGCGGGCAAAACCGTGCTCATAACCGGCGCGGGCGGGAGCATCGGGTGCGAGCTCTGCCGCCAGCTCCTGAAGTACGGCATCAGGAAGCTCGTGGCCGTGGGGAGGGGCGAGTTCTCCATGTACAACCTGATCAGGGTGCTGAACGAGGACGCCGCGTTCCTCTCCGGCGGGACCGGGATCGAGTACCGCATCGCCGACATCAAGGACCGCCGCCTCCTGGGGGCGATCTTCGACCGGCACCGGCCCGACATCGTGTTCCACGCGGCGGCGCACAAGCACGTGCCGCTCATGGAATTCAACGAGGCGGAGGCCGTGCAGAACAACGTCGGGGGGACGATGAACGTTCTCGACCTCGCGCTTGAATACGGGGCGGCCGAGTTCGTCTTTATCTCGACCGACAAGGCCGTGAACCCGACCAGCATCATGGGCGCGACCAAGCGGATCGCCGAGATCATCACCGGCCACTACTACCGGGAGCGCGGCCTGAAGACCTCCATCGTCAGGTTCGGGAACGTGATAGGGAGCCGCGGCTCGGTCATACCGCTCTTCATGGAGCAGATCGAGCGGGGCGGCCCGGTGACCGTCACGCACCCGGACGTCACGCGCTACTTCATGAGCATACCCGAGGCGTCTCTCCTGGTCATCAACGCCGCGGCCTATTCGTCCGGGGGCGAGCTCTTCGTCCTGGACATGGGCAGGCAGTACCGGGTCGCGGAGATAGCGAAACGCCTCATCGAGTTCTATGGCTACCGCTCCGACGACCAGATACGGATCGAGTACACGGGCCTCCGCCCGGGCGAGAAGATGCACGAGGACCTGTTCTACGAGGACTCGACGCTCGTCAGGACGCAGAACGAAAAGGTATTCATCCTCTCGGAGAGCGGCGGCACGGACACCGCCCGCATCGAGCGCTTCATGAAAAAGGACCTGCCGCGCGTCGCGGGGATGAGCCCGGCGGAGATCAGGGCGCTCATCAAGAAAATAGTTCCCGGGTTCGAGTCGGACCCGGAGAGCGCCGGAGCGGCGCAGAATAAAAAGCTTATCAGCTGAGAGCAAGACACGGCATTATCCCATGGTTTCTGCCGCCCCGGGATGGATATGTGCGCATTTTCCAATTTCATCATATCCCGGCGTGGCCGGCGGATAGAATAAGCGGCACTACAATCATCAGGGCGATACATAATGGAAGAAATCATGTGGAAGTGTGCGCTTGCGTCACTCATGATCGCGGTATCATGGAAGTTGATGCTCGAGCCGTTATGGGAGTCGTTGCGAGATGATATAAATCTGGACAGGGCGAAGAAAGACCTGCCTGTCCTTGCTAAAGAACTGAAATTGTCGCATACGAAGGGTGATGGGTTCGGCATATACCATGGTTCGTGGAACAATCATAAAATACGAATCGAGCCGAATCATTTCCAGGCATCCATATGCATGCAGGTCAAGGGCGATCCTCAGTTTTCCGCGGTACACATGGGGGTTTCCTCGAGAATATTCCATGTTAACACGCTTTTTCACCACTTGAAGAAACTAATTATTGCGTTCATCCCCGATTATCCGGTTGCCCAGAGCGATTATCCGCCGTTCAGTTTCGAGGATGGAGAGCTGGATGCCTATTTTCAGGAGAGGAGGCTCCTCGGTGACGGCGGAAAAAGCCTGGTTGGCAACCCTGAATTCAAGAATGCGTTGAAAGACTTCATAAGCAAAAACAGGACAATTGTTAAAGACATGGTTGTCGGGCGGGAAGCGGGCTGCTCTCTCTGGCTGGGAGGCTCAACCGGGAAGACCAGGTTGTATTCGGTGACCGGGCGGCAGGTGAAAGAAATGCTTCCGGAAATGCTGCCGGTGGTCGAGGTGATTGAAAAACTATGCATGAAGTGACAGCACCGTCGCGTCCCTTTCTCGCCCGGGAATAATTTTCCGGCAATCGTTGACGTGCCGGGTCATCTTTGCCGCACGCGGTGAAAAATCATTCCTCCGCACTGCACCGATACCAGCATTGTTCGTTGTTGACTGCTCATTATTTCACCTTTCCGCATCCTGGTTAGTGATCAGGTGCCTTACCAGCATACGCCGACCAGAGCGGGCCCTGATCCGCAGGATACTGCCGAATGGATCAGCCATGTATCAGTTATACTGCCGCTGCTTCCGGTCGTTCCGTTTGAAGCGGTCGAAGTCCAGTTGGTGCAATTCCAGCCATGGAGCCCGCCTTCTGATGTGGCGCCGGTCCAGTAGTTGCTTACAAAATTTTCAACCACACCGGCGTCACCCAGAGACGTATTTATGGAACCGTCCAGAAGATCGGCGCGGTCGTTCGCGATCACCGTTCCGTCAGGGCTCTTCACGGGCAGGTCGGCCGGGATGCCCAGGTCCCTGATCTCGTCATCTGCGGCAACGCTGATAAAAGCATGAACCTCCCTGCAATGCAGGTTCGAATACGATGCCTGGTATGCGGCCAGCGCAAGCTGGTCGAGGTCAGCCCGGGAACTAGCGTCGGTTAGAAAATCGCCGTTATGCGATGATGATACCTGGAAGAGATAGACGGCCGGCTCGGACTGGCCGGCAAGCCCCATGATCAGCGGGTTTATTTCATTGCCGGGGTCATGACATGAGGTGAAGTTGATCAAAGCCGGAAGGCATATCAATAATGCCGAAGCTGCCGCGATGAATTTATTCATGAAAGCCTCTTTATGGTACTTGAGTAAAATATGCATGATTCGGCGTATATAAGCCCCTGGCGTGAGCAATATACTATGACCAGCAATGAAAATATACATTCACCGCGTTGGGTATGCATCACCCAAAAGTAGTAGATTGGGGAAATAATGGATTTTGAATTAAAAAAATGAAATGGCGACAATATGAGGAATTCCGATGCCGTCTATTGCCTCACGGTTTCGATGAGCGTGTGCGGGAGCTCATTGTGCGGCATCGATTCGAATATCCGCCGTGGGTCGTTTATATTATCTGACGGTAAGCCCCGACCGGAAATGAACGGTATTTTCCTTGACAGTCGCGGAAAATACGTTTTTATGCTTATTGCCATGTCATGTTGAATCATGGCCGCATATATGCAATAAATAAATCGACAGTGTACATTTAATAAGGTTTTCCCCCGCCTGCTGCGGTGAGAAAGCCGCATTGCATGCAGAAAACAATTTTGTTCACAGTATAATTGATACGATTCGGGTGCCGGGTATACAATGTTCGTGATGTCGATTTTATCAACAATTTCCTTTGTCACGTATATTTATGTGGGCGCCTTCGTGTTATACTTGAATTATAACTCGAAAATAAACAGAAATTTCTTCTATTCCTGCCTTGCCTTCTCCCTCTGGAGTTTTTCATATATCTTCCTGAATATGGCGCTGGCACCGGAACAGAGGGTCTTCTGGCAGAAAATGAGTTTTTGCGGTGCCCTGGTTTACGAGATATTCACATTAAGATTTTTTCTTTTTTTGACTCGTTTCGATGAAAAAATAAAGCACAGGGTTCTTGTAAATGCGCTTATCCTGGTCATCCCGGGCGTTTTCTTGTACCAGAATATTGCCTACAACGCCATTGTTAATGATTTTCCATATGGCAAGTGGTATGTCATGGCGCATGTCTACGCAAACAGTTATAATATGATTGGGCTTTTTCTCGTATTTGTCTGGGGCAGGAAATCAACGCGCAGAATGGAAAAAAAGCAAGCGGCGATTATCGTGAGAAGCGCCGTGGCGGTTATCATCATAACGATTATCTGCGATTACGCCATGGGGTTCATGCGCATACCAACCCTCACGCCGTTTCTTACGCTGATCTGGTGCTATGCTATTGTTTTCGCAATGGCCAGGTATCGTCTTTTGAGTATTACGCCTGAGATGGTAAGCAGGTATATAATTGATCACATCGATGAATTGATCATTTTTTTACATGCGGACTCCACTATAGCTGCAATTAATGACAGGATGAAAGAGCTGTGCGGAGGCGATTCTCTCGTTGGCAGCCATGTTTCAAGCATCATCCCGGAACATGGAAAAATTCAGGACCGGATTCTGCTGTTGCTGTCGGACCAGACGAAAACCTTCTCTGCGCGGCTGCATTTCTGCCATGGGGGAGAAGACTCACGGATGATGGACGCGCGCTTCAGTGTCATCACGGACAAGCTGGGGGACAGCCTGGGATTGCTGGTCATAGCGAAAGAGCTGCGGGAACTGAAGCACCTCGGGCACCTCTACACAATAACGGCGAGGGAGATCGAGATCATCCACCATGTTACCTATGGGGCGTCCAACAAGGAGATAGCTTCGTATCTTGGTATAAGCGAGAACACCATGAAGCGTCATATCACGAATATATATAACAAGCTCAATGTGAACAACAAGATGGGACTGCTGCGGCTTCTCGACGACCTGAATATCTCCTACGAAGATCCCGGTAATCGCCGCGATGCCGCGAAGGGATTTTGAAATGTCTACCTGTGCGCATATTCCATGATATCGTACTGCGTTGCCGTGCGTTTGCCGGGCAGATAAACGAGCATTCGGGCCAGATCCGTATGAGGATGCGTTGAAAGACAGGAGGGGACAACCATCAGGAACGGTTTATAGCCGGAAACCGTGCGTCGGGTTAAGGGGATGCTTCCGGAATGCGGCCGATTGCGGAAATGACGGGAAGAATGGGACGGAAGCGCTGCTTCCTGCCGGAACAACAGACGATCCGGCGCATTAAACCGGGTCATGACTGGTGGACGCTAAGCGGCCCGTTCCCGAAAAAGTTGTACGGCACAATACAGGCCGAAGCCGAGGAATCCCAGGCCCATTAAAATGAAGATATAATTCTCTTCGCCCCCCTCAGTCTCCAGGACGGATTCTTCCGGAACGCGCGGATTGTAATAAACCTCGGCACTTCTTCCCGCGCAATATTTTTTCGCTTTCTCACTCCAGTAATCCCGGTCGCCTGTGTGGGGCCCGAAGTTAAACCTCCGCCCCCGGTGCGCCACTCCGGCGACCTCGTATTCATATTCCATGTCCAGGTCGTAGGCCACCGTTTCGCCCAGGCTGCTCTGACCGTAGCGCCCGCCGACGGATGAGCTCCGGTGCTTCGCCACGCGGCATTTTACAAGCTTACCCGTTGTCGACGGCCAGTCGGCGCTGTCATCGGCAGCCCTGATCAGTAGAATGAAGTAGCCCAGGGTTGCAATGCCGCCTGCCAGGCAGAGCAGGGCCAGGACAGAAAGGGGTTTATTGGCCAGAACCTTTTGAAGCATTATTTCTTTTCCCGCGCCTCCTTCAGCTCCCCGGCCAGGGTCTCGTCATAACGGTCGGTCCAGAGGCCCTTCCAGAGGAGCGATCCGTCGGGATTCAGCACTCGTAAATCCATGAGCTTGTAGGCGCACAGGTGGATGGAACCCTGCTCCGACGCCGAGATCCTTTTTGACCAGGTGCCGATGGAATAATTATGCTTCGGCGCATGCGGGCCGGCCAGGAGCCGGAAGGAGCCGTCGGTCCCGATGCGCGCCACGTGGGGCCAGTCTTCCCCGCCGATTTTTTTCTTATGCCAGAAGATGATGCATATGGTGCCGTCCCCGGCGATGCAGAAATCCTCTATTTCCCTTATTGCTTTCTGTTCCGGACGTATCAAGCCGAGGAATTTTCCATCGCGGTCATAGCGCGCGGTGACGGCGCTTGCCGGGTCCATCATGTAAAGGATGCCGTCCGGGCCCGCTTCAAGCAGCGCGTTTTCCGGCGGCTGAGCCGGGCAGTCCGGCATGGCGTCCCATGCGGGGACCGTGCGTTCAAGGCCGGCGTTGTCGCGGCCGGGCCAGAGGGAGATCCGCTTTCCCGTTTTATCGAAGCGGCGAATTTCCCTGAGGCCGGTCTTGCTGTTTAATTGCGCGATTTCTTCTGCTGTCAGCGTATGAGGGCCTTTTTCCCGTATCCGCTCCGTGATTGTGCCCCCGGGCGGGCCCTCCTTCCACGTGCGGTATACCAGGAGCGTGGTATCGCTGCAGGCGGCGACATTGTAATTGTCCAGTACGGAAATAAGGCCCGGGTCATCCACGTCGTTTCCGATAGTGTTGATTTTTTTTCCCGTTGCGGCGTTGAAGGAGAGCACTATCTCCGCGTCGTGGTCCATGATCCAGAGCGTGTCCGATGCGCCGACATAGAAAAGGCGGGCATATCCCGTGCAGGGGATACCGCGCACGATCCACCGCATAAGCCCGGTCTTCTCGACGCGTCCGAGACGGTATTCGCTCTCCTCTTCCCACAGCAGGGCCGTGGTGTCATCGGGCATTCCGGCCAGGTCCACGAACTCGTTGATGTCGAGGGGCAGCATGGCTTCGGCGTCCCCGAGGTCGATGATAACGTACCATGGGCGTGCGGTCTTTACCGGATGGAGGCGCATCCATATGTCGTCCGGTACCAGGAAATCACCGTTGCAATAGGCGCACCGTACGGTGCGCCTGGATCCGTCCAGGGGCAGCGGACTGCCGCAGTGATAGCAGAAGATGGAGATGGATACCGCGCCCCGGAGATCCTCTTCGTCCTCTTCGGGCGCAATCTCATCCACAAGGAGCCGCGCGAAGGGCAGGACCCTGTCGAACCATTGGGGCGGCCTGCGAACGCTCGATATCGTTCCGCACCCAGTGCAGGTGGAAACGGTATCGCCCTCGTCGACGATTTTAATCAAATCACCGATGTCCCGGGCTCCATTGCATGTCCGGCAGCGCGGGGCTTGCTGCCCGAAACTCGAACGATAGCTGCCCATACCGGCCATGATGCCGGTCGCCCAGGAATCCGAACCCGGTTTCATGCTGGCTGCTTCCAGGAGGCGGGGCGTCGCCACCGTCTGCCAGATTCCCACCGGCATTTCGGCAGTAGAGTTGCAGTGCGGGCAGAGGACGCTCTCTGCGGCCCGGTTTACCGGCAGGGGCCGCTCGCACCGGGAGCAGGTGATTGACAACTCCAGAAAAATCGATTTCATTGACATGTGTCCGTAACCTTCGATTCCGGGAATTACCGGGTTCGGGAAAAACACCCGCGAGCATACATTCTTCATTCATGGAAGTCAATTATTATTGTTGTATTATTCAACGGTCTTCCGGAGGGGAGAAACGGACGGTGCCGCAGCTTTCAGATGGAAACGGCGAATTTCGTAAGTCGGAGGGGTAGTGACAGGGCCGGCTGCGCGTCTTATGAAATTATACCATTTCGTTCCAATCGACCCTGGTATTTGATGAATGGATTGTAGTGTGCCGGGGATACAGGCTTTCGCCATGAAATAGCACTGAATGTGTGTTTGGTGATAATCAAACCGGAAATTTTCACGTGCCCGACCAGAGTATATATCCCGGATGCCGATTCGATTCAGGACGGAAGAGGGCCCTGTCTTGGCCCATGCTGCGCCGAGTCTCCTGACGCCTGGCGGTGCGGTACCGCTTCCGCTTAATGAATCGTGGGACCGGTACTGATTTTTTTTGCAGCTACTCGTACTTCATCGTAGTTGTTCCCGGCCCTGATACAGGTCGCAAAAGCCCGGTCTTCGGCCTCTTCCAGGCTGGAAGCCTTCAATTCGGTTTCCAGTAAAATCTCTCCGCTCTTCCTGTTTGAACATGTCGTGCTATATGTGGATGTACTATCGTTCATTTTATTCCTCCCTGTGAACTCCCGGAGCCAGCGCCTCCGATAGTATAGTTATTTAAAATATACTAAATTACCGTACGGTTGTCAAAAATATTTTTTTGAAACAACTACGTGTAAATCGCAGGGAGGGCCTCAGTGTCCAATACCGGCTTGACAACCCCCGGTTTCCGTGCCTACACTCAATGCAAAGGCTTCTATCTCCGTGAAATGGGAGGAAAACACTATGGTCATCGACTGCCATTACCACCTGGATGAGCGTTATCTTGCTATCGACGAGCTGATAAAAAAGATGGATGAAGCCGGGGTGGAAAAGACCGCGCTCATGGGAGCGCAGATTGACCCCTACCCGGAGCCGTCGCGGTTCCTGATATCGCTGCTCCTCCCGATGCTCACCATCCGCGCCCTGCGTCCTGTCGGGAAGATGTTT
>Ga0209606_1005698_pt1 | contig 10646 bp, 9 predicted proteins | sample AD_UKC057_MetaG_FD_184412 | JGI IMG/M metagenome (GOLD analysis project Ga0209606, IMG submission 184412) | Active sludge microbial communities of municipal wastewater-treating anaerobic digesters from USA - AD_UKC057_MetaG (SPAdes) (version 2) | ecosystem: Engineered > Bioreactor > Anaerobic >...
AGACCGTAAAGTGAATTGAACAACATTTTAGCTCCCAAAGAATTCTATGATTTGCGTGAGAATCAATGCCGAATTTAAACAGAAACTCTCTTTTTGCTTACCTATTATTTTCGCTTTTCGCTTTTGTCAAGTTATAATGACTTGTTACAAAAAAATTTCAGAATTTATTTATTTTCTGTAACTGCGTAAAGTTTTGCTTTTACCGGATCCTTTAATTCGATGAACAACTTCTCCATAACCGCCTTTAAATCAGCATCTTCAGACTGAGGCAAAACAAACGGTTCAAGTATATCAGCGGCTTCACGGTAAAGCGATTGAGAAAAATACAGCAGTCCGAGATTAATCGATGCTGTTTTTTTTATTTCCGAATCAGAGGTTTCAGATATAACCTCTTTGTAAGCAGAAATAGCATCCGTAAACTGTTTGCCTTCCGCAAAGGATTTTGCAATTACCAGTTTTGAAAAAGAATCTTTCATATTCATTTTCACAAGATAATCCATTCCACGCTGGACAGCTCCGTTTACAACAAGAGTCTGCGCATAAAAATAAATGTCATCCTTATATCTGATCATCAACGGCTCACTTATAGAATCTATGAGAAGAAAAATCTGGTTTGCCGGATAATAATCCGAATAATATGAAGCCTTGGCGAGCATTATTCTCGACTCATCATCAAGAGCTTTCTTTCCTCCCAGCGCTTCAGCTTTTCTGAAATATTTAATTGCAGCAATAAATCCTGAAACTGCTTCCGGGGAAAGCGTGTCTTTTTTTGAATTTACGATCATTGCCCCGAACTTTCTCGGAAGCAGTGATTCTGAAACGATAAATGACAATTTTGCGGAAACAATAAATGCTTCCGGATTCATCGGGTCATCCTCGCGGAACTTGGCGGCTTTTTGAAGAGCAGATTGAATTCCGCCGTTCTTTTCATAAGCAGACGTGTCCCTTTCGCTTACGGAAACTATTTCCGTAAGTTTATTAAAACCCGATTTCCAGAACATCAGCTGAGTTCTGTATTTGTAAGCAAAAAATACGGCAGCGGATACAAAAAAAATGATAACAAACAGCTTCAACATCCTATTGGATTTATTCTTGGTTCTATACTTATAATACATGACAACCTTACTTTTTTAATAAAAATTCAATCTTTGACGCGAATCCAGGATCATCACAGACAAACAGAAGCGGATATGTTAATGAGTCAATATAAATCAGAGCCGATTTCTCAAGAGAAATAATATTTTTGATTTTATGAATATCGTATCTGAAAAGTTTTTTAGCATCGCGCAGAGTAAGCGATGCAGACGACAAAACAAGTTCACCTGAAGCAAGTCTGCGGAGCGACTTATACTTTCCAATCTCGGAATATTCAATTGCTTTTTCGGATCCCGGAGAAATTACATTGTCTCGGTCCTCATAAATTGAAACGTTCGGGATGGAATTTTCTTCCGGAGCAACTGAAGATGAAACCGCCGGAAAGGATTCAGCATTTTTTTCTTTTAGTGACGTTTCGGTGTCACCGGACGTATTATCAAATAATACTTCTTCATTATCCTGATATACGGATAATGTCTTTTTTTCAAGCGACGAAAAGGATATGACTACAAGTAATATTCCAAGTAGAGCAAGAAGCACCGAAAGAAATAGTATCAGCATACATCCCCCTTGACTCTGTTATGTCTCCAATGAATAAAGCGTCAAGAAGAAATTGCTACCGTATTTTCCAAAGTGCTGTTTTGAGATAAGGATTTTCAGAATAGGGAAAATCTTCTGCTTCATTTGCAGAAAATATCAGTTCATAATTACCCGGATGCATCGAGAGAAAAGTCTTCATATCGGTTTTGTGAGTATTAACTGCACTGAAAACATAATCCGATATTTGCGACAAATCGCGGAGATATGAACTCAAATCCCTTTCTGCAGAAAAAGAACCCTTTTGACTTCTGGCAAAAGTCGGAGGATCAATAATCGAAAGAGAAAAACGAACACCCTTCTTCTTATAATACTTTATAAGATCAGAGCTTTTCCCTTTTACGAAATCCCTTGAATCGACATTTACACCATTTAATTCATAATTGCGCATTCCGCGGGCAAGAACCGGTTTCGAAATATCGACATTGACCGCACGGCGCACGGAATTTTTAAGCGCATGAAGAGAAAAGACGCATGTGTAGCTGAAAAGATTAAGCACAGACTCAAATTTCGGATAATAATTCAGAAGCTCTGTTCTTGCAGAGCGCATATCAAAAAAGAGACCGGTATTCTGAGAATTGATTATATCGACTGAAACATCAAGGCCCATGTGCCTTACAACAATTTCTTCCGCCGGGAATTCTCCATCAAGCAGAATGCTCTTCCGCTTGGCTTCTATATCGTCACCCTGCGAAAGACGTCCTCTGTTTTTAAGAAGAATTCCTCTGACCGGAATCGAATATCCGGAACACACATCAGGTATAAATTTCAACAGCTTGGAAGGAAGATCCGAATCTCCCTCAAAATCCTGAATCAGAATAAATCCCGCATAATAATCAGCGGTACACGGATATAATCCGTCACCGTCTCCATTAATAAGACGGAAAACCGTTTCTTCTGATGAAAAAAAACCAAGGCGTCTTTCAAACGCCTTTTTTACAAGTTCCTGTGTCTTCATTATTATTGAATGGGGGAAATCCCCGTAATCATTCTTTGTAGCTTATTGCGAATTTATTGCCGTCTGGATCGGAGAAAATTATTTTAGATCCTTCTTCTTTATCTTCAACTTCCTGAAAATCAATCTTCTTATCTTCAAGCTCATCAGCAACATCATCAAAATCCTGCATGTCGATGTTGAAAGAAACATAAGTATCCGGATTCGGATTAACGTCTGCGCTTTCTTTCAAGCGAAGCTTGATATCGCCTATCATAAGATAAGCTTCAGTCTTATCCTTTTTTTCAACAGTATCGAAATAGAAAACATCTCTGAAAAATTCAAGAGACTTTTCAAGATTTGATACTGCCAGACTGATATGATTTATTTCTTCAACTATTATCATAATTTCCTCTCCAAAATGACTCCGCATATTGTCTCAAAAATGCGCCCTTAATGTCAATAAATAAAAACGGGCTCCCTGAATTTATTCAACCGTTACACTTTTCGCAAGATTTCTCGGCTGATCGACATCACAACCGCGGGAAACGGCAATATAGTATGCCAGCAGCTGAAGCGGAACTGCCGAAAGAACCGGCGAAACTGCACGTGAAACTTCAGGCAAATATATAACATGATCAGCATGTCTTTTAATATCTTCGTCGCCTTCAGTAGCAATGGCAATAATATGACCGCCTCTTGCCTTAACTTCCTGCATATTTGATATTACTTTATGATAAACCTCATCTTTCAGTGCTATAAATACAACAGGCATTTCATTGTCTATCAGGGCAATCGGACCGTGTTTCATTTCTGCGGCAGGATACCCTTCTGCATGTATGTAAGAAATTTCTTTCAGCTTTAACGCACCTTCAAGCGCAACAGGGAACTGGATGCCGCGTCCGAGATAAAGAAAATTTTTAGCGTCTTTATACTGACAGGCTATATTTTTTATAGCCTCCTTTTTTTCGAGAACTTTTTCAATCAGAGCCGGAAGATTTTCTATATCACGGATAATACACTGTCCTTCCTCACGGGTCATATTGCCTCTTCGAGACAGAAGAAGTGTAAGCAGTATCAGAACGGAAACCTGTGAAGTAAATGCTTTAGTCGAAGCAACCCCTATTTCATGACCTGCATGAATATAAACTCCTCCGTCACTTTCTCTCGCAATTGTACTTCCGACAACATTCGTAATTCCGAGAACCCTGATGCCTTTCGATTTCGTCTCACGCAGTGCGGCGAGAGTATCAGCGGTTTCTCCGGACTGACTGATTACTATAACAAGATCATCTTTGAAAAGTATGGGTCTTCTGTATCTGAACTCAGAAGCATATTCAACTTCAACCGGTATGCGGGCAAATTCTTCAATGAGATATTCTCCAATCAGTCCGGCATGCCACGATGTTCCGCATGCAATAAAGATAATCCTTCCGATCTTAGAAATATCCTCCGGAGAAAGATTCAATCCGTCAAGCCTCGAATTCCCGGCATCCATAATAACACGGCCCCGAACGGCGTTTTTTACTGTTTCTACCTGTTCATGAATCTCTTTGAGCATAAAATGCTCATATCCGTTTTTCTCAATTCCGACGAGATCCCATTCTATTTTTTCGACATTCTTGACAATCGCATTGCGGTCTATGTCAAATGTTTCAAAAGTTCCATTTTTGATATCTACAATTTCACCGTCTTCAAGATAAACAACTTTGCGGGTATGCTCAATGACGGCAGAACAATCAGAGGCAAGCATTATTTCGTTATCACCGATACCTATGACGAGAGGTGAACCTTTCCTTGCTGCAAGAATTCTTCCGGGATTATCTTCTGAAACAAGCGCGATACCGTAAGTACCTTCAATCTGCTTTAGAGCAAGAATAAAAGATTCCAGAAGGTCATTTCCCTTTTTCATGTAGTGGTCAACAAGATGTACCACAACCTCAGTATCAGTCTGAGTTTTGAAAACATGACCGTTTTCAGTCAGTTTCTTTCTGAGAATTTCATAATTTTCAATGATACCATTATGAACCAAAGCAAGCTTCCCGTCACATGATGTATGCGGATGAGAATTTACATCAGAAGGAACACCATGAGTCGCCCATCTTGTATGAGCTATTCCGGCAGATCCCTTCATTTGATTGATATCAACGAAACTTTCAAGTTCGGATATTTTACCCTTTTTTTTACTTACCTTTAACGATCCGTCAACGACGGCAATTCCGCTCGAATCATATCCCCTGTATTCGAGACGTTTGAGTCCGTTTATAAGAATTTTACCTATTTCATTATTTTCTTTATTTCCGACATAACCGACAATACCGCACATAACTCCCCCTTCGGAAAAATAAACATATATTCTGCGAAAAAACCAATTCTAAAGCAAGACGCTTTTTAAAAAGCAAATCATTCACTTCTGCCAGATATGCTTTTTTCTGACAAACAAAAAATGCAATAAATAAATTGATCCTTATTCTGTATACTCATATTTTATAAACGGGGTTTGAGCAGTAGCAAAATGCCTAAACTACTTATGTTCAAATAAAATAATTTCTGCAGAATCAAAGAAAAGAATGAGGTCATCCTTGCCCGGAGAATCGGCAAGATAAAATTTGCGAAGTCTGCCTTTAACGGCTGAAATTCTCCCTCCAAACCACATAACTCCGGTTTTATCAATTTTAAAATCTTTTAGCAAATCTGCATTGATCTCCGCATCAATTACAAGGCCGGATTTGTAGCCGAACCTGACCTTTATTCTCTTATCAATTCCTGATTTTTCTTTCACAACGGCAAAATCAGGGGTCGTTTCGACATCAAGCTTGTAAACCGAACTTAGAAAAGAAAGAAGCTCCCTTCTTCTGTAATTTCTGCTGCCGAAAAGGCCGTCTTTCCATTCAAAATATCTTTTTTCAATTTCTATATATCTTTCTACAGGCGTCAGGGAATTCTGCTTTGAAAGAAGCGGAAGAACCGCAAACAAAAATATAACAAATACTTTGCTTATTCTCATATGACAAAAATCAGAAATAAAACGATTATAATTATGACTGCTGCTCCGGCGACAATACCGATCAGCAAAGAACGAGGCGAAGTGGTTTTAACATCATGATTTATGAAATCTGCAGTCTTTATACGAATATCCTCTTCCTCATAGGTTTTACCGTACAAATCCCGGGTTAATTTAACATAGACGGTAAAACCGTTTTTTATATCTCTTTTAACCGAATATATTTCAGCAGAGAGAGGACTTATTGTTCCGTCATCCTTCATCAAACCAAGATTATTGATAAACTTCATTCCTACAGGGGAATTTTTATCCAGCATGACATTTATCATATCTCCCGGAAGAAGCTCAGAGATTTTCTTTCCCTTTGTCGGAGAAAGTATAAGAGAGATATCGATTGTTTTACGGTAGTTTTTATCATCAGAAGCTGATTCGCTTTTTTTACCGCTGAAAAGCGGAATCATAGAATTCAGAACAATTGAATTGATTTTCCCGAAACGGATACTGCAACCGTCAGCGGATTTATTCAAAAACGGAGATAAACATTCGGTAAAACCTTTCTCGGATTCCTCAACTACAGACGCACACAAAGAAGAGACATCACCGGAAGCGAAAGGACGTAATTTTGCATCTTCATTTTTTTTGACGGACGAATAAAAATCCGCAAAAAAATCTCCAGTAGAAATTGCGGCAATATCCGGAGAATCTATTGAAAGTGCCGATGCAATCATCTTCTTATTCTGATTGCTGACAAAAACTGCTGCCGCAAAAGTCTTTGAATCTGTTGCAAGTGTATACGAAATATCCTGAATGCCGTTCTTGACTATTTGTTCAATTGCAGAATTATCATTGCCGTATATATTGTGAAGAAGAGCCGTTTTGGAAGTAACGGTCATGGCCTCAGACTGATGAATCGCGTCAATTTCAAGAAATTCCGATGCCGATACGGTTTTGAATTCAGCATTGATTTTGATATCATCAGAATTAAGCACATTAGCAATTATGCGTCTGAATTCAAAAGCAACCGCACCGGTGTCTTTATTGGCTATTTTGGATTTTATGTTCCCTATTTCTTCTTCATGGAATGCTGACATAAAAGCATCATGAATTTTCTTATCATTTCCGGGAACTATATCAAAATCCCTTTTCGCTTTCTGCATCATGTAATAATTCTTTTCTACGGATGAATCAAACTCGAATTTATAAAGCGCATCTCCTACAATATTAACGGAATATACTCCTGAGAAAGCATTTTTATCCGATTTGATAAAAGCAATAGTAATGCCTGAAATATTATAGTCTGCGGCAAGATATTTTATAAATCCGCAGACATTACCTGATTCGGCTGTATTCTTAATTGTCACCAGTTAAACCTCGTTTAATCAAAACTAAAATCTCCCTTTGCAAAAACAGCGACACAGGCATTCACTACATCAGGGTCGTAATATTTCCCCTTGTTCTTAATTATCTCATCAATGGCCGCATGAATTCCGAGAGATGCGCGATAAGGCCGGTGAGATGCCATTGCCTCGACAACATCAGCTACCGCTAAAATCTTGGATTCAATCAATATTTCATCAGATTTAGTTCCGTCAGGATATCCGCTTCCGTCAAGCCTCTCATGGTGCTGACGGACGATCATCGCAACCGGCCACGGAAATTCAATATTCTTAAGAATTTCATATCCAGACTGAGGATGATTTTTTATCAGAGAAAATTCTATGTCAGAAAGTTTACCCGGTTTTGAGAGAATTTCAGCCGGAACAGATATCTTTCCGATATCATGAATAATTCCGGCCATCCTTAGTCCGTCTTTTATGTCATCCTTCAAATTCATGTAATCCGCTATCTTTCGGGCGAGCTCGGTTACTCTCTTCTGATGACCCGCAGTATAAGGGTCCCTTGTTTCGACAGTCACCGCCATTGCCTGAATAATTCCGCCCATAGCCTTTCTAAGCATCATAAGAGTATTTTGTATCTTGGCTTCATTCTTCGCACGCTCTGTTACATCACGGAAAACGAAAATTCCTCCGCTGAAAGAAAGAGTCTGTGAATTTACCTTATCATACTGATATTCAATATCAGCGGCTCTCCCGTCAGGTCTTTCGTAACGGCTCAGACAAAGAGTTCCTTCCTGAGGAAAGGTTTTTTTATCAGTTCCGTCTGTGCCGAAAATATCATAGAGATTTTTATTCTCAAGATCACCTTCACTTAGTCCTGTAATATTACATGCTGCAATGTTTGAGAAAAAAATATTGTAATCATCATCTGTTACTATGACTCCGTCGCCTATGTGCTTCAAGACAGCCGAAAAAAGAACTTCTCTTGCACCTGCTGCCATTTCGGCTTCTTTTTTATTAATTGCCATTTCAACAGAAGCAAAAAGATCGTGCTCAGCAAACGGCTTAAGAATATAACCGTAAGGTTCAGCAACTTTGGCACGTTCCAAAGTTTCCCTGTCTGCATAAGCCGTGATAAAAATCACCGGAATGTTGAAATTTTCCTTAACTGTTATCGCTGCGCTAATTCCGTCCACTTCGCCTTTGATGCGGATATCCATAAGAACAAGATCCGGCCGGTGCTTTTCTATTTCAAAAAGAGCATCCTCTGCATTTATTGCGCATGCAGGTATTTCATAACCTTTAGCCGAAAGAAAAGCACTCATGTCGGCGGAAGAAAGAACCTCGTCTTCAACAATTACTATCTTACGTTTTTCACCAGCTTTTCTTTTCGAATAAAAGTTAAACATCAGACCTCATATTTTGGTGCTTTGATTCTGCTTTCAGGCGGAACGCTCTCAGTAATCCAGCAGTTTCCGCCTATCTGACTGCCTCTGCCGATAGTTATCGGCCCCAGAATCGTTGCATTGGCATAAATTATAACATCATCCTCAACTCTGGGATGACGGACAGTTCCTTTAACGGGATTACCGTTCTCATCAAGCGGAAAACTCTTAAAACCGAGAGTTACTCCCTGATAGAGACGTACATTATTTCCTATAACTGAAGTCTCTCCGATAACAACACCTGTTCCGTGATCTATAAAGAAACGCTCACCGATTTGAGCTCCTGGATGAATATCGATTCCGCTTTCAGAATGCGCGAGTTCAGAGATCATTCTCGGTATGAGAGGAATTTCCATCTTATAAAGTTCGTGTGCAATTCTATGACTCGTAAGCGTTTTAAGGCTCGGATAACAGAATATCGCCTCACCGGCGCTTCTCGCTGCAGGATCACCTTCATATGCCGACATAGCATCCGAAGCGAGAATCGAACGGATTTCAGGGAGCTTCTCTATAAGAAGTCTTGCCGCTGAAACAGAACGGTCCTCACAGTAATTGCAGTCACGGGACGCCTTCTCAGGGCAGTCAAAACAGAATCCGCGCCTGATCTGCTTGGTTAGCCTGCCGTAAATTCTGTCGAGGGCAGCGCCGATCTGATATTCCACATTTCCTTCTATCACATCCGGACCGAAATATCCCGGAAACAGCACCGATCTGATATCATCAATAATCTCAGACAGAACAATTGACGAAGGCATGGGAATACTCTTGCTGCTGTGATGATAAACCATCTCAATATTTTTGAAATCTGAAAGTTTTTCCGCAACACTTCTAATAAACATTCCGCCATCCATAAGAACACTCCATCATAATCATATAAAACGAATAATTCAATAAATTAATTGCCCTAATTGTTTCAAGGATAAATTAATTGAGGCTTCATCCCCAAGTAGTAAAAAACCCGCTTTCGCGGGTTTCGTTAAAGATCAAGAATTCTGCACTCTCCGGGACGGATGAAAATCCTTTCCGTTGTTCCCTTATTTTTATAAACAACATCGACAAAGGTATTATGCATAACCGATGAATAAAGAAATGCCTTGTTGTTATCATAAAGAAATAACAGTACATTGCTTTCGCCTTTTATCATGACAGGAAAGTCCGCCATGAACTCGCTTCTGATTTTATTCAGAACTTCAGCCGGAAGCTTTAATATATCCGCAGGTGAATGAGGTATATTAAGCAAATAAAGTATTCCTTCACCCCATTTCTGCTTAATCAAAACAGGAAAAACACCCGAATCGTCTAGACCTACAACGGTATTCCATCCGTCGTTTACCGGCGAAAAGATATCACTGTAAAGAGCACTGTCGCTTGAAGGAAAATAATTCTTGAATCCGCAGATGTCTATCTCATGCGCATAGTTATCCGCCTTGCGGACATTGGCTTTTATTCTGAAAGGTTCAGCTCCCATCTTCGAAGCTTCGCGCCAGAAGCCTGTCGTAGTAATGACCTTTCCGCCCTTGCCGAGAGTTGCTTCCATCTTCTTTACGATGTCTTTATCCTTTGCAGAAGACTCGGTAAGAATCATTATACGCGAATCATCATACTCCGGAGAAGGCTCAATAGGAAGACCCATGTGACCGAAATAATCCGTAATATATTCTTCTCCGTAAGAATCGAAAGGAATGTAGGCATTAATTCCGTAAGGTTTGCCGAGTTTCGCCATATCCTCGTCAAGCCTGTCGAAAACATAACCCATGCCCGGAACAAAATGATCATAGATGTGACTGTAGCAGAAAAGCGTTATTTCCTTTGCGCCTGAAAGAACTGTAAAAATTCCCTGCTCTGTATAATCGAGATGAGTATAACAGTCAAAAGCGTCATACCAGCCTCCGCCGTTTCTGCCCGGTGCGGCGTTTTCAAAATAACGCATGATAGAATAACTCATATACCGCGGAATATTCTGCTGTGTCATCTTATGATCGCGCGTTTCTGTCCCTGTATAAATTGAATCAAAAATATTGCGCTCATTTTTAGGGTTATATCCCGTAAATGAATGATAAGGATACCAGTTCGGAAATTTAATAATCACATGACACGACGGATTAACTTCTTTCGCAGTCTTCATTATGATATTTTTTGAAACATCATTTTTGAGATCCATGCGGTATTCACGGAAAGTTCTGTTTCCCTTAGCTTCGGCGCATTTGTTGCATCTGCAGTCAGTAAAATAAAAA
>Ga0209606_1005699_pt1 | contig 10645 bp, 3 predicted proteins | sample AD_UKC057_MetaG_FD_184412 | JGI IMG/M metagenome (GOLD analysis project Ga0209606, IMG submission 184412) | Active sludge microbial communities of municipal wastewater-treating anaerobic digesters from USA - AD_UKC057_MetaG (SPAdes) (version 2) | ecosystem: Engineered > Bioreactor > Anaerobic >...
GAATACTACGATGCTTCTCGCGTTCGCTTTGGGGTGCTGCGGGTGCTTAACGATGATGAAGTGGCGGGAGGCGAAGGATTCGGAATGCATCCCCATGACAACATGGAAATAATCACCATTCCGCTCGAAGGGAAATTACAACATAAAGACAGCATGGGGAACACCTCGGTAATCGAAAGCGGCGAAATACAGGTGATGAGTGCCGGCACCGGTATTATGCACAGCGAGTTTAACCCCGACCCCGAAATACCCGTAAAATTATTGCAGATTTGGGTTTTCCCGGACGTAAAAAACCACACACCCCGCTATCAGCAAGCCAAAATAGACACTGAGGCATTAAAAAACCGGTTGCACACCATAGTCAGTCCCGAAACCGGCAACGGAACCGTTTGGATACACCAAAACGCATTTTTCAGTCTTGGAGAAGCCGAATTCAATCAAACATGGCGGTATGTTCTTAACGACAAAAACAATGGCATGTATATTTTTGTCATTGAGGGCAGCGCAAAAATTGACGAAATGCAACTGCATCGGCGTGATGCAGCAGGTATTACTGACACCAGCTCAGTTGAAATTGACGTTGAAGGCGGAACCCGCTTATTATTGATGGAAATACCAATGTGAAACGCCCTGTCATGCTGAGTATTGGAACGGGAATCGAAGCATGGACAGGGGTTGCGGAGACAAGACAACTTCGGATTCACCCTTCGATACTTCGGTAGACTCATTTTAAAATAACGCTACTACCAATGACGTATTACTAAATTTGGGAATACAGGAGACAGAATACAGAAGGGGCTTTTCGTTGTGCTATTGAATTCTGCTGTTCCGATGTAGATTGAAAACTCCAGCCGAAGAGAATGCTTTATAATTGCCAGTCGCCCCTTCTGAATTCTGTATTCTGCCTTCTGTATTCTTACCTCTTATTACAATTTCTATCCGAAAATATTCGTCAGGGTTTATTACATTTGCACGAAAATATCTTGTACCCTGAAACGGATTTTGCCTATATTGCTTATTTTCACACTGACATTGCCTTTTAGCAGTACGTATATTTATTTTAAACAGCGGCAATATGTCATTAAAAAAAGTGTAAAAAGACAAATAAAGCGTGGCGTCTCCGAAAAAGATCTGGTGTTGCTGAAAATTCCACTGTGGCTCGAAAACACCGAAAACGAGCAATTCGAGAGAATTCATTCCAAAGAATTTCGCTATAAGGGCGAGATGTACGACATTGTGAGAAGCGAAAACCATGGCAGCGAAACCTGGTATTATTGTATCTGGGACAAGGAAGAAACCGCACTTTTTGCTCAATTAAACGAGCTTTTCGAAAAAGCCTGGGGAAACGACCGGTCGCAACAGCAAACCAACGAAAGGTTGAATCAGTTTCTTCATTCAATTTTCGACAATCACGAAGACTTTTGCATCTCAACCCATACAGGTGATGATTTGAAATATCCTTCCGAAAAGGATAAAATCATCACGGGTAACCGTGAGCCCGCTGCCCCGCCACCTAAAATTGCCTGACACAGTTTGTGGTAATCCACAATTATTTTCTTAGGTATTATTAAAATTTTTAATCACATGAAGCAAATTATATTGTCATGTTTGCTGTTGGTGTTTGCTATGGTTTTGCATGCACAAACAGTAAGCATTTTCGATCAGGTAACACGCCAGCCTGTACCCTGGGCAAGCATTACAAATCAGGGGCAAACCAAAGGTGTGGTAACCGATACACGTGGAAAAACAGATTTGTCGGTTTTCTCAAAAGACGAAATTGTAGAAATCAGATGTGTTGGTTACAAAACAAAGTTAATACGCATTGCCGACATCGAAAAAGCCGGATATAAAGTTTTTTTGACTGAAGACTTAATCTCGTTGAACGCAGTGGTGGTTTCGGCCAGTAAATGGAAACAGCCCAAGCGCGAAGTGCCGATGAAGATTTCGACATTGAACAGCAAAGATGTGTTGTTCGGTAATCCGCAGACAGCCGCCGACATGATGACTCAGACCGGTGGTGTTTTTGTTCAGAAAAGTCAGTTGGGGGGCGGTAGTCCGATGATTCGCGGATTTGCAACCAACCGTCTGCTGATTTCGGTAGATGGTGTCAGAATGAATAATGCCATTTTCAGGAGTGGCAATTTACAGAATATTATTTCGATTGATCCCTTTGCTGTCGATAAGGTAGAAGTCATTTACGGTCCCGGATCGGTGATATATGGCAGCGATGCCATAGCCGGAGCCATGAATTTCTTCACGCTGACACCCATGTTGTCGTCGTCGGATGAAGCCTTGGTGAAAGCCAATGTTGTCGGGCGTTATTCCTCGGCAAGTTTCGAAAAAACAGGTCACATCGACCTCAATGTCGGGTTTCGTCGCTGGGCTTCGGTGACGAGTTTCAGCTACAACGATTTCGACGACCTGATCATGGGAAGCATTGGCACTGATGAATACCTCCGCAATATGTATGTAATTCCCGGAAATGGAACCGATTCAGTTGCCATTAACACAAATCCGCGTAAACAAATCGGCTCGGAATATCATCAGTACAACATCATGCAGAAACTGCGCTTTACCCCTTCCGAAAAATGGGATTTTAATTACAGTTTCTACTATTCGGCTACAGGCGACTATGGCCGCTACGACAGGTTAATCCGACCCAAAGGCAGCACATTGCGATCAGCAGAATGGTACTATGGTCCGCAAACCTGGATGATGAACCATGTAAATCTGAACCATATTGCAAGTTCAGGTATCTACGATAACCTGAGCATTCACCTGAGCCATCAGTTGTTTGGCGAAAGCCGTTTCGATCGTGACCTGAACAAAACCATCCGGCACGAGCGATACGAAAAAGTTAACGCTTATGCAATCAATGTTGATTTGGAAAAAAAGGCTGGCGAAAAACACCGGCTGCATTACGGGGCTGAAGCAGTGTATAATCAGATTGGATCATCGGGTATTGAGCGCAATGTTGTCAGCAATGAGGCCGAAACCGGACCTTCGCGCTATCCTGACAATTCTGACTGGTCATCGTTGGCATTGTATGCAGGGTATCATTTCAAGGCAAGCGATAAGCTGAACATTCAGGCGGGAATGCGTTACAACCACTACCTGCTGAATGCCGTTTTCGATACTACATTCTATCCGTTTCCTTTCACCGAAGCCCATTTGAACGATGGAGCGCTCACCGGCAGCCTGGGCTTGGTATATTCGCCAATTCCAACCCTGCAAATCATTCTCAACGGATCGTCCGGATTCCGGTCACCCAATATGGACGATATCGGAAAGGTTTTCGATTCAAGTCCGGGTTTTGTAATTGTACCCAATCCGGAACTTGAGGCAGAATATGCCTGGAATGCTGACCTTGCAATCGCAAAAACATTCGGTGATTTTATGCGTATCGACATCACCGGATATTATACCTATCTCGACAATGCCATTGTAAGGCGTAATTCCAGCCTGAACGGACTCGACAGCCTGATGTATGATGGCGAAATGAGCAGGGTTCAGTCCTTGCAGAACGCAGCTTTTGCAAGGGTTTATGGCATTCAGGGAGCACTCGAGATTAAACTACCTGTGGGTATAGGCTTCTCGGCTTCGCTGAATTATCAGAAAGGAACCGAAGAGCTTGATGACGGCAGTACTGCACCTTTGCGGCATGCAGCCCCTATGTTTGGTTCGGGACACCTTACCTATACCCGTAACCGTATGAAATTCGATTTCTATACGCTGTTTAATGCAGAGGTAAGCTATGAGGAACTGGCCCCCGAAGAACAAGGCAAAGATTACATCTATGCAATTGACCAGGACGGAAACCCTTATTCTCCGGGATGGTACACGCTGAATTGCAGAGCGCTGTATCAGATTACCGAGAATTTTTCGGCAACAGCGGGAGTCGAAAACATTGCCAATATAAGGTATCGTCCGTATTCATCGGGTATCTGTGCGCCGGGGCGAAATTTCATTGTATCGGTAAAAGCTTCATTCTAAATGGCAGTGAATAATTAAAAGAGGCGGCAGTAAAAGCTGCCTTTTTTTTTCGCAGGATAGTAGCTAAGCGCCGAAAAACCGTATCTTAGCGCAACAGGAATTGAATCGTTACAGAGGCATTATGATTGATCAGGCGACCATTGATAAAATCGTTGATACAGCGCGTATCGAAGATGTGATTCAGGACTTTTTACCCCTGAAGCGCCGCGGTGTTAACATGATAGGCCTTTGTCCGTTTCACAACGAAAAAACGCCTTCCTTTACCGTAAGTCCTGCCAAAGGGATATTCAAGTGTTTTGGTTGCGGAAAAGGCGGCAATTCTGTGCACTTCATTATGGAACACGAGCAACTCGATTGGCTGGGTGCCATTAAATATCTGGCAAAAAAGTACCGCATCGAAGTTGAAGAGCGCGAACTGAGTGAAGAGGAAAAACTTCAGGGCAGCGAGCGCGAAAGTATGATGATTGTGAATGCTTTTGCTCAAAAATATTTTTCAACGACACTTACCGAAAACGAAGAGGGGATTGCCATTGGCCTCAGTTACTTCAGAGAGCGTGGTTTTCACGACAATATTATTGAAAAGTTCCAGTTGGGCTATTGTCCCGATGGCAGGAATAAGTTTACTGAGCACGCCCTGAAGAATGGCTATAAACTTGAGTATCTCGAAAAAACAGGACTGACAATTGTAAAAGAGAACTTCACTTCGGATAGGTATAGTGGCCGTGTTATCTTTCCCATTCAGGGAATTTCGGGTCGGGTAATTGCATTTGGCGGTCGTACCTTAAAGACCGATAAAACGGTTGCAAAATACGTTAATTCACCCGAATCACTGGTTTATCATAAAAGTCAGACCCTTTACGGGATATACCAGTCGAAGAACGCTATTATCCGCGAAAACAAAACCTACCTGGTCGAGGGTTATACCGATGTAATTTCGTTGCATCAGGCCGGAATCGAGAATGTGGTTGCCTCGTCGGGAACCTCACTTACACGCGAGCAAATAGCGCTGATTCGTCGCTTCAGCGAAAACGTAACCATTCTGTACGATGGTGACCCTGCCGGGATAAAGGCATCGTTACGGGGTATCGACATGTTGCTCGAAGAAGGACTCAACATTAAGGTTTTGCTTTTCCCTGACGGTGAGGATCCGGACTCATTCGCGCGAAAGCACAACTACACATCTCTGATAAAATATTTTGCTGAAAACGAACAGGACTTCATCCATTTTAAATTGAAGTTGTTGTCGGAAGATGCCATGAACGATCCGGTGAAGCGCAGTGCAATGATTTCTGACATCGTGAGGTCGGTTTCGGTTATCGGCGACAATATCAAACGCAATGTTTATTTACAGGAGTGCAGTCGCTTGCTTGATATCGATGAAAGTACCCTTTTCAGAGAAACAGCCAAATATCGCAAAAAACAATTTGAGGATAAGCGCAAACAGGAGGAACGAGAAAACCTGAGGAATCAGGTGAACATCACTCCTCCCCTGCCAGGATTTGTAACCGATGAGTATTGCGAATCGCATGAAAAAGAACTCATTCGCCTGTTGCTATTATTCGGAAATCACAGAATTTTATTGCGTTTCAGCGAAGGCGGTAATATGCACGAATGCGAGATTAGCATTGCCGACTATATTATTCAGGAAATAAGGAACGATGAACTGGAACTGAAAAATTTGATTTATCAGAAAATATTTCTTGAGGCGGAAAAGCTGCTAAAACTTGGAAAGATTCCCTCAGCCGATTTATTCGTTAAACATGCAGACCCTGATATCAGTATCAATACGGCAAATATTTGCACGCAGGGATATGAATTGAGTACCATTTGGGATAAGCGTTACAAAAAGTCGGAACCCGAAGAAAAGCAACTCAGTGAAATTGTTCCCAAGCTGATTCTCACTTATAAAAGAAAAATTGTTGAACAAAATCTTGATAAAAAGAGAACCGATTTAAGGAAAATTCAATCCTCAGGAGATCTAGATAAAATCAGCGAAATTTCAACCGAAATAGCGCAACTTGATCACTATAAAAATCAGATTTCGAAGATGTACAATCAGGTTATTCTCCGATAAATCTGTAAATCATTAAAAAAGGCTGCCCATTTCGGACAGCCTTTCTTCATATTTTCAGGGCTTAATATACCACAGTAACTGTTCCCGTTCTCGGTTCTTCACCATTAAACAGGTTGATAACGTATATATATGGGCCGGCGGGTACCGGATGACCATTGTAGGTTCCATCCCAGGGTTCTTCGCTGCCTTTGGCTTCGAACAAGGCCTGGCCCCAACGGTTATATACCTGAATGTAAGCGCTTGGGAACATTTCGATATGGTCAATAATCCAGGTATCGTTTATACCATCACCATTCGGAGTAAATGCATTCGGAATTTTAATGCAATCTACAGGGAAGTCAGTGAGAGTAACAGGTCCTATTTCCTGCTGGCATCCTCTTGCATCAACAACTGTTATCATATATTCCCCTTCGACAAGACCGGTTATAAATTCAACCGGAGAAATTCCTTGCGACCAAACATACTGATAGGGTTCAGTACCACCAGTGGCAGCAATTTCAATATAGCCATCCCAGTTTCCGATACAGCTGGGTCCGGTAGCAACGTACGAAGCTGCCAGAGGAGCCGGTTGCGAAACAACAGCAAACGTATCAACAACACACGAATTGGCATCCGTAACTGTAAGGTCGTAAATGCCTTCGTACAGGTTGTTTATATTCATATCGGTTGTAGTGAAAGTATCGAAATGCCATTCATATGCATACGGAGCAGTACCACCCGACACATTTAGCGAAACTGAGCCGTCGTGTTCTCCAAAGCAACTGATATTGCCTATTACCATGCTGACAGTAACAGGATTTTCAGGCTGGTTCACCACAACATTTCCAATCATTTCGCAATTGTGAGAGTCGGTAAGTGTTAATACATAATTACCGGCGGTGAGGTCAGTCAGGTTAGCCGTTGTACCTCCATTCGACCAGAAATAGGTATATGGTGATGAACCGCCTGCAGCTGTGACAGTGGCGGTACCATTGTTACCACCATAACAGCTAACCGGGGTTGAGACCATATTGAGAACAATAATGCTTGGTTGAGTAATCATGTGAGATTGTGAACCCGAGCAGCCCCATGAGTCGGTTGCGGTTACGCTATAAATACCCGCAGGCAGGTTTTGAACGCTTGCACCGGTAGCTGATGTCGACCACAGATAAGCAACCGGAGCAATTCCGTTTATCATATCGGCAGTTAAAATAGCATTTGATTCACCGTTGCAAAGTATTGGCTGTGTTTCGGTAATGTGAACAACGCCATTACCCTGCATACCAACATAAACCACCGACTCAATAGTGCAACCATGTGCGTCTTGAACCGTAACATAATATGTACCAGCAATCAACCCGGATACCTGCTGACCTGTATGGCCACCTGTCCAGTTGTATTGGTATGGCAATGTGCCACCAACGACGTTTGCAGAAACACTACCCAGGCTTATACCACACTGAACAGGTTGCGAACTCGTGGTAACAGCAAGTGGTTCAGGTTGAGTAATGTTGATAAAATCACTTACGGTGCAACCATTGGCATCGGTAATGGTAACATGATAGACCCCAACAGGCAGGTTGCTGGCTGTGGCCTGATTTGAATGGTTCGGATCATCCCACAGATAAGTGTAAGGTCCAGTTCCACCCGAGGGCTGTGCAATTGCCGCTCCATCGGAGTCACCATAGCAGCTGACATTCTGGACATTAATAAACTGAACGTCAAGAATATTAGGTTCTGTAATAACGAATTGTTCATTTGCAGTGCAACCGTTGGCATCAGAAACAATCAAAGTCCAGGTTCCGGCTGGCAGTTGGTTGTGATACGACAAATGTGAATTATCGTAATTCCAGGTATAGGTATATGGTAGTGTTCCACCGCTTACCGTTGAATTCACACTGGCATTTGATTCTCCATTACATAATACATGATTATTGATAACAACATTTGCATTTATGGCAGCCGGTTCCGAAAGCACTATGCTGGCAAAAACCTGACAACCATTAACGTCTTCAACAGTAACCGAATGCATGCCGGCTGGCAGATTAATTGCTTCCTGTGAGTTTTGCGATCCTGCAGATACACTCCAAGTGTAGGTATAGGGACCAATTCCTCCCGAAACAACCACCTCGGCTGAACCATCTGATTCGCCATTACAACTAATGTCTTGTCCGTTGTAATCGGAAGTAACACTAATTGTCGATACCATTGCCGGCGGATTAACCAATGTAGTCCCGGCCTGGAACGAACATCCGTTAAAGTCGCTGACAACAATATTGTAATTTCCGGATGGTAAATTCGATATTGTGTAATTCGTCAAATTCGTTGTCGCACTACCACTACCCCAGTTTATGGAGTAATCAGGAACACCACTGCTTATCAAAATTGCGATGGATCCATCTGAACCATCGTGGCAGGTCGGGTTTTGTGTGCCTGTGATTGTAAACTGAGGTATGTTATTCACCGTTGCAATAAAATTACACGATGCAGAATAACCATTCGGATTTGTCCATGTATAGGTAATTGTATGATTACCAACACCTACTGCAGGATTAAAGTAGTATTGACCACTTACCAGACTTACACCCGTTCCGCTGAATACTCCCAATAAAGGATCTTCACCTGTTCCTGATAATAATTGTAAGCCTTCGTTGACGCAAACAATAATCGGGTCAGGACAAATGATAACCGGGAATAATACTTCAACCTGTGTTACACACGTGTGAGTATTGCCACATTGATCAGTTACTGTCCAGTTAATAGTAGAAATTCCAATATTAAACAAGCCACTTGCATCACTGCCTGTTCCTGTTCTATTGGTTGCACCGGTTATCGTCCAGCTGATATTAAAGCCACCGCTGCAATTATCGGTCGCAATCAACTGAGGAATTGAATACACATCTCCGGGTAATGCATCAAATGACTGATTTGGCGGGCATACAATGTTAATTACAGGATCGCTTATAGTGTAAACATACGACCAGTTGGCAATATTCCCGGCACAGTCAGTATAAGTATAATTATAGGTCCTGACCCCAGAACATATCATTGGGTCGGGATTATTTACAACCCCCGCAAGAACAGCCGTAATGGTATTTCCGCAAGCATCAACTACAACCGGTGGCATCGGGGCAACTGCTTGGGCCATACATGCTACAACTGAAGCACCATTAGCCGGAACTACCGGAGTTGTACTGAAGTCAACGACATAACTGTAGGTCCAGTTATGGGGATTACCGGCACAATCAGTATAACGATACACCCAATTCATTGTTCCCTCACAAGATATTAAAGCAGGAGAACTAATAAGGACTGGTGTTATCACATTGCCACAGGCATCGTTGACTGCCGGCGTTACTGGCGCTACCATCGCATCGGCAGGACAGCTTACCGTACTGCCTGCATCGGCCGCCGGTATAAAGTCAGGAATGTCGATCGTGTAGGTGTAAACCCAGTTGTGGGTATTGCCCGCACAGTCGGTGTAGCTGTATACCCAGTCCATCGTGCCTTCACAGGCGATCGCGGCAGGTGTGCTTACCAGCGTCGGGAGGACGGCGTTGCCGCAGGCATCCGTTACTGCCGGGGTAGCCGGGGCTACCAAGGCATCGGCAGGACAGTTCACCGTGCTGCCTGCATCGGCCGCCGGTACAAAGTCAGGAATGTCTATCGTATAGGTGTAGGTCCAGTTGTGGTTGTTGCCCGCACAGTCGGCATAGTTGTATACCCATACCATGGTGCCTTCGCAGGCAATCGCAGCAGGTGCACTTACCAATACCGGTACTATGGCATTACCACAGTTGTCGCTTACTGCCGGGGTAGCCGGAGCTACCAAGGCATCGGCAGGACAGTTCACCGTGCTGCCTGCATCGGCTGCCGGTACAAAGTCAGGAATGTCGATCGTGTAGGTGTAGGTCCAGTTGTGGTTGTTACCTGCACAGTCAGCATAGTTGTATACCCATGCCATTGTACCTTCACAGGCGATCGCAGCAGGACTGCTTACCAGCGTCGGAAGAACGGCATTGCCGCAGGCATCCGTTACTGCCGGGGTAGCCGGGGCGACCATTGCATCGGCAGGACAGTTCACCGTGCTGCCTGCATCGGCCGCCGGTATAAAGTCAGGAATGTCTATCGTATAGGTGTAAACCCAGTTGTGGGTATTGCCCGCACAGTCGGTGTAGCTGTATACCCAGTCCATCGTGCCTTCACAGGCAATCGCGGCGGGTGCACTTACCAATACCGGTACTATGGCATTTCCACAGTTGTCGCTTACTGCCGGGGTAGCCGGGGCTATCATTGCATCGGCAGGACAGCTTACCGTGCTGCCTGCATCAGCCGCCGGTACAAAGTCCGGCATGTCAACCGTGTAGGTGTAGGTCCAGTTGTGGCTGTTACCTGCACAGTCAGCATAGTTGTATACCCATGCCATAACTCCCTCGCAGCCTGCAAGCGCCGGACTGCTTACCAGCGTCGGCGTTATCACATTGCCACAGGCATCGTTGACTGCCGGCGTTACTGGCGCTACCATCGCATCGGCAGGACAGCTTACCGTACTGCCTGCATCGGCCGCCGGTATAAAGTCAGGAATGTCGATCGTGTAGG
>Ga0209606_1005704_pt1 | contig 10637 bp, 13 predicted proteins | sample AD_UKC057_MetaG_FD_184412 | JGI IMG/M metagenome (GOLD analysis project Ga0209606, IMG submission 184412) | Active sludge microbial communities of municipal wastewater-treating anaerobic digesters from USA - AD_UKC057_MetaG (SPAdes) (version 2) | ecosystem: Engineered > Bioreactor > Anaerobic >...
GTCGAGAGACTCCTTCCGGATAGCCACGCCCCTGGCGATGGTCAGCAGATCGCCCACAATGGCGGTGGCGCGCAGGCCTCCCTCATGGATCGTCTTGATGATCCGCCGCTGCTTTTCATCCAGACTACGCTGAAGAAGAAGGAGTTCCGGATAGGTGACGACAGCCGAGAGAATGTTGTTCAGATCGTGGGCGACGCCGCCCGCCAGCATACCCAGGGCTTCCATTTTTCGGGATTGCAGCAATCGGGCTTCCAGCTCCTTTTTTTCCCGATTCATGATGATCCTTTCCGTTACATCACGGATGGAGCCTCTCGCTCCCAGGGGCCTGCCCGATTTATCGTAGTAAAGGTTGTTCATGAATTCCATGATCCGGACGGCGCCGTCTTTGGTCATAATGTTGATTAATCCTGAGCCGCTTCCTTGAGAATGCAGACTATGGATATAATCTTCAAAGCCCTGACGGTGTTCTTCCGGAATTAAATCCCGGATGTTCTTTCCTTTGAGTTCATCCGGAGTATACCCAAGCTTTGCCACCTGACGGTTGATGTCGGTGAAACGTCCTTCGAGGTCGTGGATATACAGAACATCGGAAACATTATTGAAGATATCTCGGTATTTTTCTTCGCTTTCCCGCAGGGCCGCGAGGGCGCTGTCTTTTTCCCGGCGGATGACGTTAATCTTGTCCGTGATTCCGAGAGACAGGATGAGGATCATGGCGCTGGTGCCGATGCTCAGGCTGGCGTCCGACATGGCGATTTTGGGGATGACGCCGTAGGCTCTCAAGACTTCCATGCTCATGAAGACGAAAAAGACAATCCACGAAACAATGAGAAAACGTGCGGGTCTGGAACCACGAAACGCCAGGATCGAACCGGTGGCCAGCATGGAAGTGACAGAGAGCAGTCCCATCATCATGGAAATCTGGGTTGCATACCGGTAATTCAGCAGAAATGGGGTTGCAAGCATAAGGATGCCCAAAACGCCGACCGCCTTGAGGCTGTAATCGAATAAGGGATGTTTTCGTTTCAGATTCAGGAAATAGCGGGTGAATAATGTGCCCCAGATCCCGCTCATGAGCAGCGAAAAGGGATGGGCGGCATTTGCCCATTCCGTATAATCCGGCCAAAGGTACTGGAAGGCGATGCCGTTGTTGATGAGGGAGTAGGACGTCATGCTGATGGCAAACAGAGAAAGAAAAATGTAACTGATTTCCCGGAACGAAACAAAGAAAAGAAGATTGTAAAAAATGATGGAGATCATGGCGCCATAGAAAAACCACAGGGCGACGAGGGAATTGTTCCGGTACCGGGAGAATGCGTCTTCCGACCACAGGGTGATGGGAACGGTGATCGATCCTTCGCTTTTGACGCGGATGATCCAGGTGGAGGATTCTCCGGCATCTATTGTGACGGGGAAAAGAATGCTTCTGTATGCGACCGGCCAAAGGTGAAAGGGGCGGCGATCGCCCGCCGAATATACCTTGTATCCTTTGCTGTCCGGCAGATACAGATCAATTTCATCAATGACCGGATAATCATAGGCAAGGAAAAAAGATTGGGAAACTTGCGGGGTGGCGATGGCTTTGATCCGGAACCAGAAGGTTGCGTCCGAATAGCCGAAAGTGGGATGTTCGATCGAGATATCCCGGAAGCATTCGTCAAGAGCCGGTGAGGCGATTTGATCGATCGTCAGATTGCCTGTCGGGTCCTTGCAGACCTGTAGAATGCCTTTCAGGTTGCTTTTTGCAAATTCAGGATCGATGACCAGTTTCCTGGCCGCTTCGGCATCCCGGGGCAGAAACAGGACAAGCGCGGCAAGTAAGAGCAGGAGGCCCGGCACTTGCTTCAGAAGGGAGTTTTTTTTTGTGTCCATCGTCGTTTACCCACCGGATTCTTTATATCAAATCAAGGGGGTTTTCGCATGACATTTTTCTTTCCCCAAACGCATTTGTTGACTATAATGCTTCAAAGGAGGTTTTCCATGAAACTGAATTTGGGCAAAAATCCATTCCCGGACAAAAATTCTCCGGTGAGGCTTGTCGTTTGCAGGAGGATGGAGATTTGACCGCAGTCCGCCAACCGTTGACCGACCATCGTCAAGATATTACGAATCTGGAAGGTGATATTCAGAAGGCCCTGGAGTCCGGATTTCCCTTTCTTGTTTTTCCCGGCAATCTCGAAAGCCGTTTCCTTGCCGATACGCTGGACATCCGCAAAAACCGTTTTTTTATCATGGCGGTCATTGCCATCTTCATTTATAACCTGTTTCTCATTACGGATAAGGAGATGCTCCCGGACATCTATCTGACGGCCTGGAAAATCCGTCTGGGCATTGTCACTCCTGCCATGGTGATCGTTCTTTTGTTGATGAGTCGGCGGACGTTTATTCATTTCCTGGATGTTTTTGTCGATTTTCTTATTGTTCTGTCTTGTGCCAGCATCATCCTCATGTTGGGACTAAGTCATCATCCCAATGTTGTCCACTACCACACCGGGGTCATTCTCATTGTGATGTTCGGCAACATTGTGGTACGTTTGCGGTTCTGGCATGCCTTCAGCGTTTCGTGGATAGCATTTCTGCTGTATGTCCTTTGTGTGTCCCATATTACCCCCATGCCGCCGCCCGTAATGATCAACAGCAGCGTCGTTCTGTTTGCCGCCAATATCATCAGTTTGATCGCCAATTATCAGATGGAAAACGACTTGCGCCGGAATTACCTGCGCAATCTATTGAAGGAAATCGAGACCATTCGACTGGAACAGGCCAAAACCGAGCTTGAACATCTTTCTTCGTCGGATGTTTTAACGGGTCTGGCCAACCGGCGGCATTTTGATGATTTTATCGACACGGAATGGCGCATGGGGGTCCGGTATCGCACACCGTTATCTCTTCTGTTTATCGACGTGGATGATTTCAAGACTTATAATGACCACTATGGGCATCAGGCCGGAGATGTATGCCTCCAGAAAATTGCCGCCGTTCTCCGGAAAAGTGTCCACCGCTCCCATGATTTGTGCGCCCGATATGGCGGTGAAGAATTTGTGGTTCTTCTTCCCAATACGACCCGGGAAAACGCCCGGCAGATCGCTGAAAAAATTCGAACGAGCGTTGAGTTGGAATATCTTCCTCATCAATATTCCCGTGTTGCTTCTTATGTTACCATCAGCATCGGTGTTGCCGCCATGACTCCGCAAACAGACGAAAACCAGCAGATTCTGGTGGAGATGGCCGACAAGGCTCTGTATAAAGCCAAAGAACTCGGGAGAAATCAGATTTATGTTTTTTTTAGCCCGAACCAGAAGACATAATCTGTAATCCTGTCATGATCTTATAGGCCTGCTGCAGTCCGTGGAGGCCAATCGAACAAAAAAGTCCGGGGAATCCTTTTTTCCGTTTACTTGCCCTTTAAAAACAAGGCTGCGTCCCTGGCGGTGATTTCGGGAATCTGTTCCATCGGAATATGCCCCGCTTCGTCATAAGCAATCGTGCGCGCATGAGGAATATCGCTTTTAAAACGATGCATGAGGCTGATGGGAATCCATTTGTCCTGTCTGCCCCACAGGATCAGCGTCGGGATCTTGATGGTTTTTATATCCGGTGATTCCTTGTTCATTTTTCCCTTCATCGTCTCAAAAAATTTTACACTTTCTTTTCGGTTGTCTTTGTACATCATCAGATCATAATAGCGGTCGATGGTATCCTCCGGAATCCGGCTGTTTTCCCCATAAACATCACCGACGAATTTAGCGACAACGAACCTGGGGGTCACCAGGGGATAGAGATTTTTTACCACCGGCGCGGTCATAAGCCGGACGGCCAGCGGCGGCTCAAACGGATACCCGCCGCCATCAATAACGATAAGCTTGTCCACTCGGTCCGGATGCTTTACGACAAAATTCCATGCCAGGAAACCCCCGTAAGAATTCCCCGCGATGTTCATTTTCTGCACATGCAGGGCATCAACAAATTTTTTCAGAAATTCTATGGTGTCATCCGGCTGGTAGCCAAAGTTTGAAGCCCCGGTAAAACCCCAGCCGGGAAGATCCAGACGGATAATGCGGTAATCATTTTTCATTTCCTTCACCCAGCCATCCCAGGTATGCAAAGAGGACTGAATCCCGTGAAGACACAAAAGGACGGGACCTTGTCCCTCGTCACGATAATGAACGTTCAGGCCGTCAATATTGATGAATTTGGATGTTTCCGAGATATACTTTTGTTCAATTTCTTTTCCGGATGGAGAGCAACCGGACATTAAAACAAAAAAGGCGATGGCATAAACGATAAGTAATCCAGGTATTTGAGTTTTTCTCATGCTTTCCTCTTTGCGATGGTTTTCTTGCTATAAGTTCTGAATCAGTTGAAGGATTTCCTCATTGGGAGGAATGTCCGTCATGGAATGGCCATAATGCACGAAGCGGACCTTTCCCGTGCGGTCAATCAACATTTGCGCGGGCAAACGGCCAAGTTTGAAAAGTTTCACTTCCTGACCGTAAAGTTTCAGAACACGGTGATCCGGATCGGGCAGACCGACAAATGGCAGATCGTGCTTTTCCCAATAGTCCCGAAAGATTTCGGGTTTTTCCGGTCCCGCGACCAGAATGTCCGTGTCCAGTTTCAAAAAAGCGTTGTAATCCCGGCGCAACTGCGCCATGTGCGCGCGGCAGAACGGTCACAGAAACCCCCGGTTAAAAACGACCAGAACATTTTTCTTTCCGGTGTAATCCTTCAGGGACACGCTTTTGCCGTGAAAATCGTTCAGCGTGAAGTCGGGCGCCTGTGTGTTGAGTTCGACTCTGGGCATCTCAAAACCTCCTTGAGGATTTTGAATGAATTTCAACACAGTCAGAGCATAATATCAACAACCTTTTCTTGGTTCTTTTTCTTTGTTCTGTTCCGCCAAAGTGATAATGTCCTAAAATAAGGCCGTAATTATTTTCTGAAGGAGGGAGGTAATTATGGCTTGAAAGGATATAATAGTCATGATCAGTACAGAATTGAAGCGGCTGAAGTTTATACAATTGGCAATAGACAGAGAAATCACCGAGCAGACAGTATCAACGATGATAGGGGTAGTGAGCGACAGAACCGGCGGTTAGTTCATGGATTGCGGGGCCTGCATTCAAAACGCAGAATATGCGACGAGACGATGAGGAAGTGGCTGATAGAGGCAGTTTTGTGGCAGAAGTAACGCAAGCGATCTGTCCACAGGCAGTGGAGGCCCAGTAGGTCCTGCTTTGGCGAGATGGTTCAATCGGACGGTTCTCATCATGACTGGCTGGAAGGTTGGGGTCCGGAGCTTGTATTGATGAATTATATCGATGATGCCACGAACACCGTTTTTGCAAGATTTTACGATTATGAAGCGACCCTGCTGGCTATGGACAGCTTCAAGCGTTACGTCAAGATATACGGTCTTCCCGTTAGCGTTTATCTTGATCGTCACACGACCTACAAATCATCAAAGAAACCTACGGAATGGGATGAAGTTGAAGGCACGGAATTTCTCAACCAGTTTGAGAGAGCGCTCAAGGAGCTTGGGGTGGACGTCATTCACGCCTTGTCTCATCAGGCAAAAGGAAGGGTTGAAAGGCTTTTTGGCGTGCTTCAGGATCGTCTCGTCAAAGAGATGAGACTCCGGGGCATCAAGACAAAAGAGGAAGCCAATGCGTTTCTTGAAACGTATTGGCCCCGATATAACGAGAAATGCAGGGTGTGCCTGGCCAATGAGACCGATGTTCACGTCGGGCTTCCTGATCATTGCGATCTGGACAAGTATCTCTGCATCAAACACCAACGGACTGTCCGGAATGATAACACCATTGCCTACAACCCAAAGCTTTATCAATTAGAGAAGAACGATGGCAGGAAGGTTAATATTGAAGAGAGAATCGACGGTTCCCTCTTATCATCAGCAGGAACACAGCTTTACATACAAAGAAATAACCAACCGCAAGAGCAAAGAAGGCTGTGGATATCTCCATTTTTGTTTTGAATAGAACATTTCTAAATTGGCTTGACTGTGGCGAAAATCTCCTTGACACACAAGAGACGGCTTAATATACTTCAGCCACAAAAAGGAAGTTCTTATCAATTCAATGTGTTCGAAGGTTCATTAACAAGGCCAGAAGCTGAACGCCTGCGGACTGAAAGGAGAAGAATTGAGTCGGATATGAAGCGGGCAGGACAAGACGGAATCAGCCTTGATGAGATGACCCGCTTTGATCAGGAATTGAGCCAGCTCCGGAGGGATATTTCTCGGGAGCGTCAAAGATACGCAAGGGCGTCCTTATCGGCGATACTATTAGGAGCTGCTTCCCAAGCAGCGGACTGGTTTTGTGGTTGAGCCGGAGCGTGTTTCTTCCATGGATTGTGAGGTCCACCGCCTCACCGTTGCATGGGGTAAACATAAATAAAAACTTAAGACTAAGGAGGAAGGCATGAAAGGAATTGCAATGGTTGTTGTTTTAACAGTGTCTATGTGTTTATCGGCCACATTGGTATTTTCCGGTAGTGTTACCAGTCCCGGCACTTCCAGTCCCGGCACTTCCAGTCCCGGTCTTTCCAGTCCCGGCCTCTCAGGCCCCGGTCCCAAGAATTTCTGCAACACTAAGGCTGGCTTCCACTTCAATAAATACAATGGAAAAGACTATTGCGTCTACTGTGATGAGAAGGCGGGCTTTCATTATACAAAATACAATGGGAAAGACTATTGCGTCCGCTGCGATGAAAAGGCAGGCTTTCGTTATATGAAGTACAATGGAAAAGACGATTGCGTTCGCTGCGATGAAAAGGCAGGCTTCCGTTATACGAAGTACAATGGAAAAGACAATTGCGTCCGCTGTGATGAAAAGGCAGGTTTCCGTTATGACGGCAACAAAAACTGCGTGAAATAATTTGGTAAGTGGGGAGGATTTCAGATTCCTCCAATTCACTTCTTATTACCCGGCGGCTGAAGGTTGTGCTTCAGCCGCTTTTTTCGTCAGAAATGAATTAAGCAGTCGTTCCTGGAAAGCGCAATTTATCGGAATTCGTGTCCACCCGAGAGGCATGGGGTGGTCCGACCGGTTAAAAATTGAGCGTAAACAGTTTGGCCGGTTTATCTTGTGCCGATTATACGATGATTTCCGTATCTTCGCGACCGCTCAAGTCCCCGCCGATTTCTTCGTCGATCATTTTCAGCGCCCTCTGCATGTGCTCGATATATTCCTGTGCGGTAAACATCTCGCCGTAAGAGCGGGTAAACGAATAGATGCAGACATTTTCCTGCTATGCCCGCCGGGTAACGGTGATGGCATTCTCCAATTTTTTCCGAACCAGCTTTGCCGTCTGTACCGTGTGAACCGTAAAATAATCCCAAAGCACGACGGCATTGCAAAACTGCGTTGTCGGCCGGTAATTGCATAGGTTGCTCGAGACATCATGGATGGTGCCTTTTGGATCGTCAGCTTTACAACCAGTTTATCCTGCTTCTGCACGTGCAATTCACCGCGGCGCAGGCCGACCTGCCACTGCACATTCATGGACGCCTGCTGGCCGACGACTTCGGGAGCGGCGGCAAGCGGTTTTTCCGGGTCGATAAACAGCTCATCGTCGCTTCTCAAACTCGCTTGCAGCATGATGGCGCTTTTCAATGAATAGCGGTCCACTCCACGGGGTGGAGTTTTGTGAACAACTAATTTTGGGGGAAGTTAGTCAGAGGCGGGTTGTGGAAGATGAAACGGAAATTCCTTTTTCAAAAAGATGCTTTGCTTGGTCCATCGCCTTAAAAACGGCATGTTTGATTTTGCGAAATTCTCGGGCATCGGCGACGGCTTCCGGATGTGCTCGCGTATATCGGACGGTGGACAGAGCTTCGGTCATGAATATGATGGCGTCTTTACAATAAAATTTTTTCCGTCCGGCAGTCGCAAAATTCCAGGACGTTGTCGGCTCCCTATCGGGCCTGGCGATACACGGCGGCCGCCGTCCGGTGCGAAGGTTTATCGATCGCCATACTTCGGAGCACCATCGTGCGCAGCGTCCGCGCTACCATGTCCTTGGGGTTGATGAAGAGAATGATTCGGGGGATCTCCGCCGCTTCCGAATAACGTTTTCGATAATAGAGCGTTTTCGCGATCTCAACCCCGAGCATGGAATTGTGAGGATATTTGAAGAACGTGGTGATCGCATTCTCCTCTGTCATTTTAGAAGATGCGGAATCCACGTCTTCCGTGGGCCAGAGCAGCTGATTCAGCTTTTCGATCGAAGCGGTAGTGTTTTGCAGTGTCTCGTCGTTGAGCAGATCGGACACAAAATCGAAATAATGCGTCGTCTACAGGGAGGTAATCCACCAGTTAAACAGCGATTCGCCGCTGTTTAACCCGGGTTCCGCGGGTTTCTGGCAAAGCAGGACGCGGATGTTGCTGATGAGCCGTCCTTGCCGCGCATAGTCCGACAGGTGGATCACCGGATTTTAAAAACGACCAGAACATTTTTCTTTCCGGTGTAATCCTTCAGGGACACGCTTTTGCCGTGAAAATCGTTCAGCGTGAAGTCGGGCGCCTATGTGTTGAGTTCGACTCTGGGCATCTCAAAACCTCCTTGAGGATTTTGAATGAATTTCAACACAGTCAGAGCATAATATCAACAACCTTTTCTTGGTTCTTTTTCTTTGTTCTTGACACCTATGGGGCATCTTCCTATACTCACCACCATGCGGTGGCTCTGAATAGACTTTTTTAATGAAAAACCATTCATGACAGGAGGCAGAGTGATGAAAAAACAGAAATTTTATCAGGTGGTTCTTTTTTTCATGGTTGCATTTTTTTCCATCTTTTCCGTGACATCGCCGGTTTTTGCGGGTAACGATGAAGCGGCTGTGGACAATGTCCGTCTAGCCTTCAACGCGGCTTATGTCAAAGGCGATGCCCAGGCCATGGGTGCTCTGATTGATCGCGATGCTGTCTGGATGCCGCCCACCGGTGAGCAGGCCATTATTGGCGCGGACAAGATTGTCGCCCGCTACAAGAAATTTTTTGAGAAAATCCGTTCGGCTTTCGAACTACAGCCCGGTGCCATCCAGATCAGTGGACAGTGGGCTTTTCTCCACGGCGCCTGGCACAGAAAAGATGCGGATAAACAAAGCGGCCAAAAGATGATTCATGGCGGCTATTATCTGATGGTTTTCAAAAAGCAGGCAGACGGAAGCTGGAAAATTGCCCGCGACATCTGGAACGATTCCCGGAAACAGCCATAGGCAGCGCAGATAAGGTCCTGTATTTTAAGTTATTTTGATGGATAAGAATGGAATGGGGTTCAAAGGACGGTTGATGATTTCCACAAAACGATGGTTTTTATGGCTATTGATGATCGCTTGCGCATTTCCTGTCTGGGCCGCCCCCCCGCCCAAAATATCCTGCCTGGGTCAGATTGTTGCGGGAGAGAGAACTTTTGTCCTTTCCGCACCGGAGGGTTCTGTACTGGGACAATTGCTGGTGAAGCGGGGGGACCGGGTGGCGCGAGGCGCCGAACTGGCGCGCCTGAGGGATTTCGACACACAGGCGGCGGCGGTCGAATCCGCTAAGAAGGAAATCACTCTGGCCCGGGCGGGTCTGACATTGATTGAACGCGGGAAAAGACCGGAAGAGGTTGAAGCGCAACGAGCCGTCGTGGCGGCCCGGGAAGCGTCGCTGAATCTTCACCAGGCCAAAAAAGAGCGCTACCGGCAGTTGCATGAAAAATCCATTGTTCCGGACGATGCTTACGAGGCCATTCTGTATGATTATGAGGCAGCCCGCGCCGATTTCATGCGTGAAAAGAATCTGCTCACCGGGATGCTCTCCGGACGCGCAGAAGAAATACGCCAAGCCGCCGCCCAGGTAGAAGTGGCCTTGGCCAACCTGCGTCTGGAACAGGCCCGCCTTGAAGCGCAGCGTATCCGGGCGCCGATTGCCGGAAAAGTTCTGGCGATTAAAGCCTATCCCGGAGAGGCCATCGGCGAGGCGGGAATTTTAGACCTGGCCGATACCGACCATATGATGATTCTTGCCGAAGTGTATGAAACGGATATTGCGCGGGTGCAAATCGGCAGCCGCGCACGGATTAGCTCCACCGTTTTTGCAGGGGAGATGGGGGGAAAAGTTGTGGAGATTGAGCGGCAGGTCCAGGCCGGACGTGTTTACGCTCTTGATCCGCGCCGTCATGCCGACCGCCGCATCGTACTGGTGCGCATTCAACCCGACCACCCGGCGCGACTGGTTTCCTATACGCACGCCCAGGTGACGGTTATTTTAAATGCCCAATGAAATTTAGATTTTATGGGATACAATCCTGGTGGATGCCGGGTGGAATTCCCCTGGCCTGGCGTCAGTTGAGCGGCGATAAAAAGCGTTTCGCCACCGCACTGGCCGGTGTTTCCTTTGGCGTGGTGATCATGCTTTTTCAGCTGGGGATTTCGCAGGCTTTTGATAAAATGGTGATCCGACCGATTGTGTCGGTAAAGGGAGATATCATTCTGATCAGCCCGGATTTTCAGTATTTGCTTTCTCCGGGTGGATTTCCCGAAAGGCGTCTTTACCAGGTTCTGTCGGATCCGGAGGTGGAAGCGATCTATCCTTATAACATTATCTATGCCAAGTGGCGCAATCCGGAAAGCG
>Ga0209606_1005710_pt1 | contig 10625 bp, 7 predicted proteins | sample AD_UKC057_MetaG_FD_184412 | JGI IMG/M metagenome (GOLD analysis project Ga0209606, IMG submission 184412) | Active sludge microbial communities of municipal wastewater-treating anaerobic digesters from USA - AD_UKC057_MetaG (SPAdes) (version 2) | ecosystem: Engineered > Bioreactor > Anaerobic >...
GGTAGTAAACGTGCCCGGGCGAGATGCCGAAGCGGTATTGCAGTTCGCGGACCAGGCCCACCAGGGCCACGTACTGGGGCCTGCCGGGGGGAGTGGAGGAGAAGTCGCCCAGGACGCAGATGCCGACGCTGATGGCGTTGAAGTCATAACCGGGCACGTTGATGTGGCTGCCCTCGGTCTGGCTCTTCCACAACTCGGTCGCCCCGACGTAGCAGTGGCCCTTCTCGTCGGGCGGGTGGACGATGAAGTGGCAGCGCTGGGGCAGGGAGGACTGTCCCGCCGAGGCATGGATGACCAGGTTACGCCACTTGAGGGGCTGAAGAGCCGTTCGGGTGTCGTAGACGGCCCGTCCGGGAACGTCCTGGGCGTCGGACATGGCGGCCACCGGAGCAGGGACGGGGCGGAGGGGCGCAGGCGCCACCATCATCAGAATGGCTGCCCCGACAAACATCGAGATGATGAGTGCCGAGATCGTCTTGATCGTCCTTGATCGGGCCATATCCAGCCTTTGTGACTAAGAACGTGTACGCGCTTCCGAAAGCAACTTGACTGCACTCTACGAGTTTTATCGGCAGAACGCAAGAAAGGCTTGGGCCGAAAACAGGGTTTTCGACGGTTTTTTGGCGTCTCGGCAAAAAAAGACTTCGCGCGTCTAGGTAAGGATACCCAGTTCAACCAGGGCCCGGCGGGCGGCTTCCTGCTCAGCCTCCTTCTTGTTCATGCCCCAGGCGCTGGGGAAGTGACGCCCGTTGACGGTGACGGCGATCTCGAAGCACTTGCTGTGGTCGGGGCCTTTCTCGTCCAGCAGGTGGTACTCGGGCGAGCGGCTGCAATGCGACTGCGAGTACTGCTGAAGAATCGACTTGTAGTTGCGGGCGTGCTGGTCGTCGAGCACTTTCTGGATGCACGGGCGGACGTGCTCGAGCACGAACGTCCGCGCGGCGTCCAGCCCGCCGTCCAGGTAGATCGCGCCGATGATCGCCTCCAGAACGGCCGCCGCGATCGACTGCGGCAGGCCCCCGGGGCGCTCCATGCCCTTGCCCATCGACAGCAGGGGCATCAGGTTCAGTTGCTGGGCGATGATCGCACAGGTCTGCCGCGAAACGACCGACGACTTGATCTTGGTCATCTCGCCTTCCAGAAGCTCTCTCTGGCTGGTGAACAGTTCGTCGCACACCACCAGGCCGAGCACCGCGTCGCCCAGAAACTCCATGCGCTCGTTGCTGTCCAGACGGGTGGGCGCCACCGACGCGTGGGTCAGGGCCTGGGCGAGCAGGGAGGGGTTGCCAAACTGGTAGCCGATGACGTCCTGGCACTGCTGAAGACTCTGCGGGTCCACGTGTACCAATTCCTCGCGGGGCCGACGGCGAAAACGGTCGTGGCGGGACCTTCCAGCCAGGGCGGCTTTCGCCGGCGGCTCACAGCCGATGGCATTATAAGACCTGTTTGTCCCCAAGGTCAACCCGCCGCATGACTTATATGGACAGCCGACTCGACGCCCCCGCAAATCGCCGGACCCGACGAGACCTGCTCTTCGTACTACTCGTATTGAAGTCGTTTCCCCCAGCCGATACGATAGACGGAAATGAGCGACAACAAGACAATCAAGGGCCTGGACCTGGCGGCCCTGCGGATCATCCACTATCCCGATCCGCGGTTGAGCGAGATGGCCACGCCGGTGGAGCAGTTCGGCCCGGAACTGGCGGCCCTGGCCGACCGGATGTTCGAGCTGATGTTCGAGGCCCGCGGGGTGGGGCTGGCGGCGCCGCAGGTGGGCCTGACGATCCGGTTGTTCGTATGCTCGCCGACCTTCGACCCCGCCGACCGCCACGTCTACGTGAACCCGCGGCTGATCGAGGTGGACGGCAAGCAGGAGTCGGAGGAAGGCTGCCTGAGCCTGCCGGGGGTCTCCTGCAAGGTCAAGCGGTACCTGTCGGCGACGGTGGAGGCCTGTGACCTGGAGGGCAACGTCTTCCAGGAGAGCGCCACGGAACTGCAGGCGCGGATCTACCAGCACGAGATCGACCACCTGGACGGGACTCTGCTGATCAACCGGATGGGCACCGTGGCCCGTATGGCCAACCGCAAGGCCATCCGGGAGATGGAGGAGGAGTTCCAGTTGAAGTAGCGCCCCGCGAGGCCCCGCCTCGGGCCTCGGGTCCGCGAGGTGCACAAAAATCGCCCACCCTATTGGCGTACGACCCGCGGGCGAGTATCCTACATCCCCTGTATGACTGCCAAGCCGAGCAACACTGAGCAAGAACTGGTTTCGATTCGCGACACCGTCGAGTCGATCTGGATCGCCATCGTCCTGGCCTTCGTCCTGCGGGCGTTCATGATCGAGGCGTTCGTCATCCCCACCGGATCGATGGCCCCCAGGCTGATGGGCGAGCACTGGGACCTGACCTGCCCGAGTTGCGGATCCGACTATGCGTTCGGCGCCGCCAAGGACGCCCCCTACGGGCGCGGGGACAAGCAGAGCCCCGCCGGGACGCGATGCCCCAACTGCGGCAGCACCGAGGCGGGTTCGGACTACATCAACGGCGGCGACCGCGTCCTCGTGCTCAAGTACCTCTACCAGTTCCGCCAGCCCGAGCCCTGGGACGTGGTGGTCTTCAAGAACCCCCAGAACAACCGCGAGAACTACATCAAGCGGCTGATCGGCCTGCCGGGCGAGACCATCGAGATCGTTCACGGCGACGTCTTCTTCAAGCCCGCCCCCGACGCCGCCTGGCAGATTCGCCGCAAGCCCGCCCTGGCCCAGCAGGCCATGTGGCAGGTCGTGTTCGACAACGACTACCGCCCGGGTCAGAAGTGGCAGGAGCGGGGCGCGCCCCCACGGTGGCAGGCCCCGCCCGAGCAGTGGGACCAGCGACAGGGCGGGCGGGTGTTTGTCGTTCGCGACGGCGGGAGACAGGCCCAGCTCGAGTTCCAGGCCGACCGACGGGACTTCCTGCCCCTCTACGGCTACAACTCTCTCACCCTGGAAAGCGGCTCGATGGACCAGGGCGCCGACATCTGCACCGACCTGAACCTCTCGACCGTGATCATCCCCGCCGCCGCCGACAGCGGCGTAAAGCTGATGCTGACCAGCTTCGACCACGAGTTCACCGCCCTGGTGCAGGCCGATGGGACGGTCGTGCTCAGCCACCGCCTGGGCGAAGGCCAGGAGGAGGAATGGGGACGAACCCGCCTGGAACCCCTGCCGCTGGGGCAGGGCACGCGGGTGGCCCTGACGCACGTGGATTTCCGCGCTGCCGTCTGGGTCAACGGCAAGGCGGTGCTTGAAAGCACCGACGCCCAGTACGCTCCCGACATCGACGCCCTCCGCCAGCGGATGATCGAGGCGGGACTCCACCGCCCGTTCGGGTGGTTGCGGGAACTGCCTTCCGCCGAGGCGGTCAAGGACTGGCTGTTGCGGCTGGACCCGGTGCTGGTGCGGCACTGGACGGCGTCGGCCCTGCCGCAGGAGATCGCCGAGGCGTCGGCCAACGACCCGCGGGTGCTCCGGATGTGGCTGAGAGAGAGTTCCCCGCGAACGATCATCGGCGTGTTGAGCCGGTCGGAGTATTCGTCGCAGGCGCGAACGATCGTGCCGGCCCCGCGGGTGCGGATCGCCGCCCAGGGCGAGGGCCTGCAACTGCACCACCTCAAGCTGATGCGCGACGTATACTACACCAGCCCGATCCTCTCGTCGGAGTCCAACGGCCCCGAGGGCCAGTACGCCCAGAAGCTCGGCGTTCAGGCCGGGATGCCCGGGTGGGGGACGACGGGCAATCCCATCCGGCTGGCCCGAAACGAGCGAGATGCGGACATGGACGAGTTCTTCGTCCTGGGCGACAATAGCCCCCAAAGCCTGGACGGGCGGCTGTGGGTGAAGGCTGCCCCCTCGCTGCGGCTCTACGACAACCAGAACAAGCCGCTGTACAATCTGGGCACGGTGCCGCGGTACAATATGATCGGCAAGGCGTTCTTCGTCTACTGGCCCGCGGGGTATCGAATTCCGGGTCTTCCGGGGTTGGCGGTGATTCCCAATGTGGGCAAGATGCGGCTGATTCGATGACGAAATTGGGCCAACTAATGCCGGTTATCCACAATGGTCTTGTCGCGACTCTCGCGTTGTGATAAGGCCAGGGCGAGAAGCTGGAACTGGGCTGCGGCGGGTGGGCATTGAGGCCGACTTGGCGCAGCCAAATCTGTAAGATATTTCGTATAAGTAAGTTAAATGGACTTCGACCGGTGTGCATGCGGCGAAGGTTCCACAGATGGAACCCCTAGGCGGGTCAGTAAATCCCCCTAGGGCCAAAGCGGTTGTGGCAGTTATCCACAACTTGTCCACAGTCGTGCAGTCAGGAATAATCGGAATGATTCTTCTGGAGACCAGCAACCTGGTCAAGCGTTACAGCGGGCGGGCGGTCGTAGACCACGTCTCGTTCGTTGTCCGCCAGGGCGAGATCGTCGGACTGCTCGGGCGAAACGGTGCGGGCAAGACCACCACGTTCCGCATGGTCATCGGAATGGTCACGCCGGACGACGGCGCCGTGACGTTCGACGGGGTGGACATCACCCGCATGCCCATGTACAAGCGGGCCCGCCGGGGCATGGGCTACCTGTCGCAGGAGCCCAGCATCTTTCAGCGGCTGACCGTCCGCCAGAACGTGATGGCCATCCTGGAGACGATGAAGCTGTCGCGCGCGGTGCGGCGGGAGCGGTGCGAACAGCTCCTGGACCAGTTCGACCTGCTGCGGCTTCAGGGCCAGCTCGCCCGGACGCTCTCCGGCGGCGAGCGCCGCAAGCTGGAGATCGCCCGCGCCCTGGTGACCAACCCGACCATGATCCTGCTGGACGAGCCGTTCAGCGGCGTGGACCCCATCGCCGTCGAAGACCTCCAGCGCGAGATCCGCGGGCTCAAGGACCGCGGCATCAGCATCCTCCTGACCGACCACAACGTCCGCGAGACCCTCACCGTCACCGACCGCTCATACATCATCGACAGCGGAAAAGTCCTCCGCGAGGGCTCCCCGCGCGAACTCATCAGCGACGAGTTGGTCAAGAAGACCTACCTCGGCCACACCTTCCGCGGCGACGAGTTCGACATGCCGCACTTGCAGAACAGCAGCCAGTAGCCGGCTTGCCCGCTGAAGCCTCGGCGCAGGCGGGTAGCCCGTAGGCAGCAGTCGGTAAGCCCTCGTGTGTACGTGATCGCTCGCGGCCGGCCGCCAGGTCCGCATCCCGCACTCCGGACCCCTGGGGCCGGCCCTCCGGGCCGCAAGCTTACTGGAGTTCCTCGTTGATCTCCTGGACGCGTTGATCGATCTCGCTCATCTCGTCGCCGGTGAGTTCCAGGTCGGCCGCCGCGGCGTTCTCGCGGACCTGCTGCGCGTTGCGGGCGCCCACCAGGGCGGCGGTGATGCCCGGCTGCTGGATCGTCCAGCGGATCACGAGCTGGGCGACAGTCGCCTTGTGCCCGTCGGCGATGGGGCGGAGGCGGTCCAGGAAGGCCAGCACCTTGCGGCGTTTGTCTTTCTGGAACAGCGGGCGGGAGGCGCGGTGGTCGCTTTGGGGGAACTCGCGGTCCATGGTGACCTTGCCGGTCAGCAGTCCGCGCTCCAGCGGGCTGTAGACCACCACGCCCACGTTGTGCTCGCGGCACCAGGGCAGCACGTCGGCCTCGATGTCGCGACGCAACATGCTGTAGGGCGGCTGGGCGCTGGCGAGCTGCGTTACCCGGCTCGCCGCCTCCATGTCCGCCGCGCTCATGTTGCTCACGCCGGCTGCGCGGATCTTGCCCTGGTCTTTCAGCTTGTCCAGGGCCTCCATCGTCTCTTCCACGTCCGTCTCCGGATCGCGCCAGTGGTACTGGTAGAGGTCGATGTGGTCCGTGCCCAGCCGCCGCAGGCTCTGCTCGCACTCCCACAGCACGCTCTTCTTGCGCCCGTTGTGGACGATGGTTCGCACGTTGCCCTTGGCGTCTTGCGTCTGCCACGGGTTTCGCCCGTCGGGCGTGTCCCACCGCAGGCCGAACTTCGTCAGTACCTGCACTTCGCTGCGCCCCACGCGCTCCAACAGCCGGGCGACGATCGTCTCGCTGTGTCCGAAGCCGTACACGGCCGCCGTGTCGATGGTCGTCATCCCGCACCGCACAGCCTCCGCCAGCGCGCCCAGCGAGTCCTGGTCGTCCTGCGGGCCCCACATCCACCCGCCGATGGCCCACGCGCCGAACGTCACCGCCGATATCTCAACGCTGCTGTGTCCAAGCTGCCTGTATTTCATGTGGTGGTCCTCTATCGAGATCGCAGGCTCAGCGAACTGCCCTTGATGCTCAACCCGTTTAGCGGCGGAGCTTGCTCCGCCCTGTCGTCCGATCGGGCGGGTGCGACGTGTCGCTACGGCGTCGGCGGAACGTGTTCCGCCCGCGCGCGGGCGCTGAGGGTTTCGTTCATCGAGCCGCTGCGGAAGCCTTCGAGGTCGACGGTGACGTAGGTATAGCCGAGCTTCTTGAGGGCGGCGGCGATCTGCGGCCCGGCGGCCACCAGGCGGGGCAGGTCGGCGGGGGGCACTTCGACGCGGGCGACGGTGTCGTGGTCGCGGACGCGGCACTGCGCGAAGCCGAGGTCCTTGAGGACGTACTCGGCCTGCTCGATCCGCCCGAGGCGCTCGGGCGAGAGGAGCTGCCCGTAGGGCACGCGGCTGGCCAGGCAGGCCATCGCGGGCTTGTCCCAGGTGGGCAGGTCCAGGGCCCGCGAGATCTCGCGGATGTCGGCCTTGGTCAGTCCGGCCTGCATGAGCGGGTTGAGGATGCCCAGCTCTCGCCCGGCCTGGAGGCCCGGGCGGAAGTCGCCGGTGTCGTCGGCGTTTGCACCGCTGGCGACGGCTTTGAACTCCCGCTGGAAGGCCAGCTCCTTGAGCCGCCCGAACAGGTCGGTCTTGCAGTAGAAGCAGCGGTTGGCGGGGTTGGCGGCGTAGGCGGGGTTGGCCATCTCGTGCGTCTCAACCTCGACCAGCTCAGCCCCGATCCGCTCGGCCAGCCGCCGGCCTTCGTCGCGTTCGCGCCGGGCCAGGCTGGGCGAGACGCCCATCGCGGCCAGCACGTTGTCCGCGCCCAGCGCCCGCACGGCCAGCGCCAGCAGCAGCGTGCTGTCCACCCCGCCGGAGAAGGCCACCACCACGCTGCCCAGCTTGCGCAGCGAGGCCTCGCACGCCTGCCACTTGCGCCGCACGTCGTCGCTCACGTTCTTCGTCACGTCGTCCATGTCGCTCCCGCTCCGCTTCAATACTACGCCGGGCCAAACGCGTCAGCCGACAGGGCATTGTAGGTTGTTGGGCCGCAGAGGCACAGAGGACACAGAGGGCTGAAAGACAAAAAGAACGCAAGAAGGCAACCTGGACGCCGCGCCCCTGGAGGAATCTTCCAGTGTCTGTGTTCCCTGTGCCACTGTGGCGGCCTCCCGCTTGCAAATCGGCAATCGCCAATCGACAATCGTCAGTCGGCAGCATCGGGAGATAACCATGAACAAGCACATCCTACATCTCGGCTGGGTCGTCCTGATGGTTTCGCTTTCCGCCGCCGCGCCGCCGAAGCGCGATCCGTACCCGCCCCCCAGCGGTTCACCGGGCGACGAGATGATCCACAAGTACCTCTCGCACCTGGCGACGAAGATGGAGGCCGACTGGCTGGTGGGCACGAAGGAGATCTTTGGGGAGGACGCGATCACCTCCCGCGAGGACTGGGAGAAGGCGCGGGTCGAGTGGAAGCGGGAGTACTTCCACATGCTCGGCCTGGACCCCATGCCGCCCAGGACCCCGCTCAATCCGACGATCACCGGCACGATCCAGCGCGACGGATACGTGGTGGACCTGCTGCACTTCCAGAGCCGCCCGCGCCTGTACGTCACCGCCAACCTGTACCGCCCGGCCAAGGTCAAGGCGGGCGAGCGCCTGCCCGCGTTGCTGTACGTGTGCGGGCACTCGGGCATGGGGCGCTCGGGCAACAAGACGGCCTACCAGTCGCACGGCATCTGGTTCGCCAAGCACGGCTACGTCTGCCTGACGTTGGACTCGCTTCAGCTCGGCGAGATCGGCGCGACGCACCACGGCACGTATCGCTACGGGCGGTGGTGGTGGCACTCGCGCGGCTACACGCCGGCCGGCGTGGAGTGCCTCAACGGCATGAGGGGTATCGACTACCTGATCAGCCGCGACGACGTCGACGCCTCGCGCATCGCCGTCACCGGCATCAGCGGCGGGGGGGCGGCGACGTTCTGGATCGCGGCCGCCGACGAGCGGGCCCGCATCGCCGTCCCCGTCAGCGGGATGGCCGACCTGGAGTGCTACGTCAACCGCTGCGTCATCAACGGGCACTGCGACTGCATGTTCCTGTACAACACGTTTCAATGGCCGTGGACGCGGATCGCAGCCCTGATCGCCCCGCGGCCGCTGCTGCTGGCCAACAGCGACGCCGACCCGATCTTCCCCATGTACGCCAACGATCGGGTCATCAACCGGCTGGAGCGGGTCTACAGCCTGTTCGGCGCCAGCGGCGACGTGGACGCGTTAGTGAGCGTCGGCGGACACGCCTACCGCCAGGACCTGCGGGCGCAGATCTACCGGTTCATCAACACGCACCTCAAGAACGATCCCCGCCCCGTGACCGACAGCGAGGAAGACCTGGTCGAGAAGGAAGGCAACAAGAAGAAGTACCCCATCGAGCCGGAGAAGCTCCGTGTCTTCCCGCAGGAGTCGGACTTCCCCAAGGACGAGCTGAACACGACCATCGACGAGCACTTCGTGCCCGTGGCCAGCGTGCCCGCGCCGGCGGAAGGGAAGTTCGATGAATGGAAGGCCGGCCTTCAGGCCGAGTTGAAACGGATCGCGCTGCGCGGCTGGCCCCAGCGCGTCCCTGCCGGCAAGCCGTTGCCGTCGCCCACGAACGCGGCGGATGAGCGTCTGGAGAGCCAAGAGCATGTCGAAGTGCGAATCAGGCGGACCGACCCGGGCGCCGCGGCGGGGAAGGAAGGCGCCCAGTCGATCCAGGCGGTGAAGATCGAGCGGATCGTGCTGGTAGTGACGGGCGAGGGGGCCTTCGAGAGACCGAGCGAGTGGGTGCGCAGCCTCTGTCGGCCAGGCGACGCCGTGTACCTGCTGGCACCCCGCGGTGTGGGGGCCACGCGGTGGACGCGGAAGAACCCGCCGAACTACGTTGAGCGGTCTCACGCGCTCCTGGGAAGGACCGTAGACACGGGACGCGTATGGGACGTGGCGGCGACAGCCCGCTGCCTTCGCGCTCGACATCCAGGCGAGTTGCCGGTCGTCGCATTCGGCGAAGGGTCCGACGCCCTGTTGGCCGCCTACGCCGGGCTGTGGGAGCCTGAGATCGTCGAGGTTATTCTCCGCAACCCGCCCCTCAGCCACATGGACCCGGCCGCCCCGCAGTTCCTGAACATCCTCCGCGTCTGCGACGTGCCGGACATGCTGGGGATGCTGGCGCCCAGGCCCCTGACGATCTATCACGCCAAGGGCCAGGATTGGGCGAAGGTCGCCAAGATCTACGCCGCCGCCGGGGCGGCTGACAAGCTCAAGCTGCACGCGTTGCCCGTGGAGTGAGCCGGGCGGTTCGGCCTATTTCGCCGCCACCTTGTGGTCGGCGGGGATCATGACCACCCGGAAGCCGACGTCGTGGACGGCCTGCCACGGCTGATACGCCAGGCGCGCGGCGGATCGGGCCCAGGCGGGCTTGTCCGCCCAGCTTCCTCCGCGGGCCACCCGCAGGCCGTTGCCCTGGGCATCCTCTCGCCCGTCCGAGTCGCGGTAGGGATACGGGCGGTAGAGCGACTGCGTCCACTCCCACACGTTGCCATGCATGTCGCACAGGCCGAAGGCGTTCGGGGCGTACTTGCCCACCGCGGCTGTGATCTTCTCACCGTCGTTCCAGCGGTCCTCGCGCGGCAGGAACGCCTGGAAGGGGCTCGGGTTGCTGACCGGCTGGGGGTTGACGCCCTTGACGGCCAGCAGCCTGATCGACGCGTCGGCCAGGTTGGCCAGGCGCGAGAAGTCGGCGTCGATCCGGCCGTACGACATCGGCGTGTCCGTGCCGGCGCGGCAGGCCCACTCCCACTGGGCTTCGGTAGGCAGGACGAAGGTCTTGCCGGTCCGCTCGCTCAGCCAGCGGCAGTACGCCATGGCCTGCCGCCACGAGATGCGGATGACCGGCTGGGTCGGCCCGTTGGCGGGATAGCCCGGGCTGTTGTGATCTTTGTGCTGCTGGTCGATGAAGCGGCTGTCGTGGCTCGCATCGAAAAGGGCGTACTGGGCGTTGGTGATTTCGAGCTTGCCCATGTAGAACGGCTTGTCGATGCGTACGCGGCAGGGGGGCTGCTCGTCGGCCCAGCCGGCCGGGTCGCCCATGACGAACTCGCCCGCGGGTACGAGGACCATCTCAAGCTTGAGGCCCTCGCCCAGATCGACGCTCAGGGCCGCCGTGCCGGCGGCCGCCTGTCGCTGGCGGGCCTGGGCGGCGTCGAAGGGCCAGGAGGCCGCCTTGATCTGCGGGGCGGGCGGCTGGGCCTGCGGGGCGGGCTTGACGAAGGCGGGCGGCTGTACCGGCGAGGCGACCTGTTCGGGGTCTT
>Ga0209606_1005725_pt1 | contig 10602 bp, 12 predicted proteins | sample AD_UKC057_MetaG_FD_184412 | JGI IMG/M metagenome (GOLD analysis project Ga0209606, IMG submission 184412) | Active sludge microbial communities of municipal wastewater-treating anaerobic digesters from USA - AD_UKC057_MetaG (SPAdes) (version 2) | ecosystem: Engineered > Bioreactor > Anaerobic >...
TAAGAATTAAATCCCCATCCGCGTCTGATATTGGAATTGCTCCATCTGCCGCCCCCGTCGTTTGCTTTAGTGTCGTAAACGCCCCGGCAGCAGGCGTTGTCCCGCCGATGGTCGCCCCGTCAATCGTGCCGCCGTCAATGACCGGACTTACAATCTTCGGCCCTACGATAGTTTCAACGCCGTTTATGATTAGCATAGGATCACCTCCCCGACCACTTCACTAAAATGCCGTAGGTTTTAGTTCCAGCATTAGCCCAGGCAACGACTACCTTGTCACCAGGCGCTAATTCGATGGGCCGGTCCGGCTGCCATAGCAAATTCGTGACGGCTGTCATATCTTGCGTTAAAAGAACAACGTCATAAACTGCGCCCGCCGCTGCATCCAGCGTAACTGTCAAATCACCGCCCCCCCCGGCGGCGGAAAGATGAACGCTCACCAAGTCAAGGGCTGCCGCGTTCGACGGCGTAGCGGTTACTGCAACAACTGCGGCCCCGGTTGCGGTTTGGGTAAATACTGCCATTTCATCCTCCTAATATCCGGACTAAAGGCGGGGCGCTCAGTGGGCCGCCTCCGCCTGAGAAGGGGTTAAGTTTACAGAGCCGCTTCCGCGTATGCTCCCGTGCACATCGGAACATAGAAAAGGTGAGCTGTTGCCGCAATGGTTCCTGCCTGTGTCGCATCGGAAGCCAACATGCCGATGGAGCCAACCGTAAGCACACCCGCTGCTGATACCCCGCCGACGATATGCATCTTACCTGCCGCCTCAACGTCAGTCAGCCCGGCGCTGTCGGTGATGATTGCCGCCGTAGCTACTGCACCGCCGACAAACACGATCCTGCCATAAGCTCCAAGGTTGGCAATGCTCGCGCACTTCGCGCACATGGCGTTGACACCGATGGCCGGGGTCGTGAATGTGCAGTTAAAAAGCACCTGCGTTGCGTTTGCATCTGCAGCCGCCGTCAGCTCGATGAAGAGCTGCTTGATCCCAATCCGGCCGTAGATATTGAAAAGCTCCGTCTGAGCCTTATCGGTAAAGTTCGCGGCGACCAGAACGCCGCCCGTGGTTTCGACATGGAGACCGCAAATAAGATCCCCCACGACATCGCGTGTTGAAGGACTGTAATGTCTGGACATGTTTCCCTCCTTTGGAGATGGCCGGGGGCCGATAAGACCCCCGGCCAGTTAAGGGTTAGGCCACCGCCGTCGGAGGTGCCGATTGCTTGTACCGGAACCGGTCGAGAATGTAGAGGACGTTGGCGATGTTACCCGCGTTGCCATCCGCAAATGTCGGATGCAGCCAGCTTCTCCCGGAGGTAAGTTTCGCCGCCGGGAAGTAGAACATCCACAGGCAGTTGTTGCCCGCCGTTTCACCGTCAAGCGTGAAGGTCGCTGCCGCAGTAAGGGCCGTGATCGCGTCGCTGGTCTGGGCCGTGATGTTCTTCCACCCGCCCCAGCTTGCCGTAACGGCGTAGGTCCCGGCAAGAGCCACCGCCGAAGTTTCCCCTTCTCTGAGGGTCATGACGAGCTGGTTCGCGTCGACGGCATAATCTTCGTGGACAATGATCCAAACGCCGTCCGCGTTGGCTACATTGACAGGGTCGCAAGTCGCAGCGATTGCGTTGGAAGCCGCAGGCTCATGACCTTCGATGATCGGGAATGTTTCAGGACTGAAATTCATTTCATGCCTCCTTTTGAGGTGCCGGGAGCCTGAGCCCCCGGCCTGCATGGTTAAACTGCTATTTGTTGATTGCCGGGAAATTCCATCAGTAATGAAAAGAACTCCCGCCACCGTTCACGGTTTGAATTTGTCTTGCAATGGCAGGTATGGCAAAGCGCGACAAGGTTTCCGGGGACTATGTTTTTCTTGTCATAGTCAATATGATGAACGGCCATCCGTTCCTTCCCTTCCAACTTGCCGCAGATTTGGCACGTCCTGCCGTCTCTGTTCCGGATCGCCTCGCGTAACCGGAAATTCCATGTTACCGGATAGGGCTCAAAAGACTTTCCGCCCCTCCAGTTTGCATTGTTACTACCCGCCTTGTTTTCGGAAATCCACTTGCCTTGACAGGCTACGTTGCAAAATGACCTTGCATATAGCCGCGTATAGTTGGGGGTTTTCTTTAAATTCTTTCCGCAATAGGCGCACGGAACTTCCACCCTTTCAACATAACGCGCATTAAGCTCCCCCGTCTTGCCCGCCAGATGGACAGCTGCCATGCACTTTGCATTGCAAAATGAATCCCGATAGAGCCTTATTTGATATTCGCGTCGGCGAAGAATCTTATTGCAGGCCGGATTAGCACACCGCACTTCGATCTTGCCGCCCTTCCACGCGTGATGATCTTTCCCGGTTCTGCGAAGTTGACAGCCACAGCTTTTTACTCCACCACCCAATAAATCACTTGTCCGGACTGCCTTTTCTCCGCCGCATTCACATAGGCACTTCCACAAAAGATGTTGGTACCTATCCCTGCCCGCCGATTCCACTACCGTCAACATCCCGAAGTGTTGGCCAGTCAAATCTCTGCGTTGCCATTCTGCTTTACAGGTGAAATTGCAGAAATTGTGTTCCTGAATCAGCGAAGGATACCGCTCCAACTTCCCCCCGCAATGCGTGCAATGGATGGTGACTTTGTGCTTCTCTCTCGGTTTTGCACCGCCGTTAAACTTATCAACTTGAAGTTGTGGGCGGGCTGGAATGCTGAATTTCTTCATCAACCATTGAACGCCGCCACTTGTGGGTAGGCCTAACGAAGCGGCACATTGTCGATACGATAGGCCTTGCCCTACATAAAGATTTTCAAGTTGCTGTTTCGTTATGCTCACGGTCAACCTCACCTTGCGGCTAAAGTCACGAAGTGGCTTAAGGCGTCCGAACCCTTGTAGGGGGTAAGCGCGGAAGCACGAACAGGTTGGCCATCACAACGGAGTACAAAACGAAATACCGACTCATCATAGTCAAATTTCACATGGATCGACATGGCGCTCTCGATCCCGCCCTTCTCCGCGAGGATGTAATTGCTGAAATCCCCGAAGATGATGTCGCCGACATCGCCCAGAGCGGAGCACTGCTCGCAGGCAATCACAGGTCGACCAAACAGCGTCGCATACGGCGACTGTGAGGCCCCGCCCGCAGGGAGGTAAACCGGGACGCCGCCCGTGCCGACTGCCATCGCCATCTGCATCAACTGCGGTTCCGCCGCCTGGTTGATCAGCCAGATCGCATTGGGCCGGGACTGCGCGAAAAGCCGCGCATACATCTTCACGACGTTCTCCCAGACGATCGTATCCGCGCCTTGCCCGCCTTCCTTGGCAACGGTAACGAGGCACCCGCTGTTGAGGATGCCCAGAGGCTGGCCCGCTCCGGTTCCCCGGATGATCGCGTCATCCAGAAGGAAACCGAACTCTGCCGCGAACGCCTGCCGGATGAACGCCTCCAGAGCCACCGCATCCGCCAGCAGCTCATCGGTCGCGAAACAAAGGCCGATCAGCTTGTGCAGGGTAAGCTCGATTTGACGGAACTTCGGCTTGCTGGCTGTTTTCTGGGCGGCCTCATCTTTCCAGTAGCCCAGAATCCCGCCGCTTCTGGTAGAGGCGCGGGATGTTTCATCCACGCCGTTGATCTTGATCCCATTGGAATTGCCGGAGATAGTGATCCGACGGCAACGGCTCGGCAGGATCCCCGTCTGAAAGACATCCTGCAAAAGCCCGGACTGGAAATCGGTCTGAACGAGGAACCCACCATCCGAGGGGGTCGTTTCGTTCAAGCCCGTTGCCGCTCGGAAAAGCCGAGGGTCGATCTGCCCGCCGGGAACGGCCGCCCGGACGACTGCCGACATCTGTTCCCCAAGAGAGCCGAACCTTTCTTTCCTATCCGGCTCGGGTGCCTTTGCGCCCATCTGAACGGTTGCGGCATGGGCCGCCGGTGCTTCCAGATTTGCGCTGATTCGCGCCTGTCGCTCCTGGACATTGACGATCTTTTGCAGGTCGTCAACGGTATCCAGGATCTCGGTTTTCAGCGCGATTTCCGCCTCAGTCAGTTCGCGGTTTTCCGTGGCGCATTGTGCGTCAATGTCCGCCGCTTTCTTCATGAGGTTTTTAATGTCCTCTTTATACTGACCCAATGTTTTCATTATATTTTTCCTCCTGTTGTCTGTTTTGATGGTGCTGCGATCTCCGCCCTGGTCAGCAAGTCAGACACCTTGTCCACTTTCGGTTTTTGAGTCGGCACAACGTCACGAGGTGCCGCAGGAGGATCAACGTCACGCTGATACCCCTTGAACCCTTCCGCCAAAATGGTCTTTGCCTGCTTGTGGGAAAACCCTACGTCACGCAGGGCCTTCTCCGCAGACTTCACATCCGGTGGTTCCTTCTTGCCGGTTATTGTTTCCGGGATGTGCTTAAATCCCGCCTTAGCCATAACGGGGGCGAACTTGACGCAAGCCGCCATGTCCATCTCCCCGGAAATCTCATCGACAAAGCCCATCTCTTTTGCTTCGTCCGCCGTGAACCATGTTTCTGCATCGAGAAGGGCTTTGATTATGTCAGCGTCTTTTCCTGTCTTTCCGGTGTAGGCCGTGACCATCGTTCCGCCCACTTTGTCGAGCGTGTCGGCAAAAGTCCGCATATCCTTAGCCGTTCCCATGACCATTCCGGATGGGTTGTGGATCATGTAAAGGGCATTTTCAGCCATGACGATCTTGTCGCCGGCCAGGGCGATAACGGAGGCGATGGAGGCCGCGATCCCGTCGATGTAAGTCGTGACATTGGCCGGGTGCTGTTTGATTAGGTTGTAAATGGTGATCCCGTCGAATACGGCCCCGCCAGGCGAATTGATATGAAGGTCGATCTGCCCGGCCTTGATTGCGGAAAGCTCTTTCTGGAAATTCTTTGCCGTGACCCCGCCCCCGGTCCAGAAGTCCTCCCCGATCTCCTCATAAATCCACACCTCGGCTTTGTCCGCCTTATTTTTGATCTCATACCATTTCATGTTGCACCCCCTATTGAGCGGGAAGTTGTAGCAACTCTGCGCTCTTATCCTTGCCGTTTCCTTTCCCCGGCGGCGGTTCCGGTGCCGGTAACTGCTTCGGCTCTGGCGCCTTGCCTGCATTTTCAAGCGTGGTGAAATTCAGCGGGACAAGGTGAACGTCGCCGCCCGGTATCGGGTCCATGTCCTCTTTCTCGCGGACCTCATTGATCGAATAGACGCCCCGATCCAGCATCGCGCCATAAAACGCCGCCCGGCTTGCCGTATCGCCTCTTAAGATCCCTTCCGCGTTATGCTTGAAATAAATGCGTCCATAGCCGCTCAGGTTCTTGTCGGAGGGCGTCAAGAGTTGCATGTTGTAATTGGCTTCGAGCCGGACCAGCCATGGAAGGATGCTGTCAACGTAGAAAGACGTTTGCTCTGATTCGATATTCGAGAATGATGAACGGGTCAGGTCTTTCAGCTTATGCGGCGGCAGGTTGAACCACCGCGCCACTTCCGGGATTTGAAATTGACGGCTTTCGATGAATTGGGAATCCTCCGGCGGGATGCCGACTTTTTCAATCTTCATCCCATCTTCCAACACCATGAGTTGATTTGAATTCCCCAGACCCGCGTAAACTTCCGACACCGCCGTCCTGAAAGCCTTCGGGTCTTTGAGCTTTGTCGGGTGCGTGATGACGGCGGACGGATGAGTCCCCTTGCCGAAATAGAGGCTGCCAAACGTCTCCATCGCCATGCCCAGGCCGATGGACTTCCGCGCCATCGCAATGACGCTATATCCCATAAAGCCATCATACCCAAGGCCGGGAACATGAAGGATGCGCTCACGTAGGAGAGTTACGGGCGGCTTGCCGTCCATGCGGATTTCATAGACAACACTTCCCCCTTCCATGCTGGGCGTTACCCTGTCCGGTGCGATCGGCCATAGCTCTATGACTTCGCCGTATCCGTTCCGGACAATTTCAGCATAGCCGTTTCCCCAGGTCAGAACGTGCGCCATGAGGCATTCCCGGCCCGCCATAGCGGTCATATATGGATTCCATTGATCATGCATGACGCGATACAGGCGGCGGTTGTCGATGATATTCTTTGACTTACCCTTCCGCTGCATGAGATGGAGAGGCATGGCTCCGATGGTGCCGGAGATAAGAGAAACGGCATTCCATACGGCGCTATATGTCAGAGCCGTTGACTCGGTGACGTTTTCGCCGGATAGGGATTGCGAACCGTAAAGATTCCAAAGCGAGGGATTCCATGCCTTGTCATCTGACAAGGATAGATTCTTGATTATGAATTGCTTGAACCGTGAAAAGATGGACAATACAGCCGCCCTTTTTCAAGTTTGGCTACATTGTGAAGGAAGGAAACGTAAAAAAGAAAGTGACGGATGGAAGAAAACATAACGGATGGAAAATCTGGACGGTTTTTTTAGTCCAAAGGCTTCATAATGCCTAATTCAATAAATTTCTCTAACTCTTCCCTCTTGATCCTGATCACGCCGCCATATTTCCCGGCAATCAGTTTTCCGTGATCAATCCAGAGATATACTGCCGACCGCGAAACGCCGAATAAGTCCTTTACTTCATCCACCCTCAAAAATGGTTTGTCCGGAAGATCCTTCATTGCATCTCCTTTGGCTAATAAGCCATCCTCTCACGTATTTGTTCAGCCGTTAGGCCGTCGTAAGCTGATCCCCGCCGCCGCGCCTCCGGGTTCATAGCCATCAGAGCGCAGCAGTTGAAAGCCGCCATCAACGGGTCGATCTTCCCGGTTCCGGATGCCTGCTTTGTGATGCTGATCGCATTCCCTCGCGGCTCCACCCTGGCATTGCCGACGCACCACGCCATCAACGCCTGTCCGCCGTGGACCAGGGACTTCTCCGCTACCTTGCGTTCAAGCGTCTTGATCGCGCCGTTTAGCCTCCACCCCTGCGGGATGCCGACGATCCGGTCATGCTCAATGGCGCCTTCGCCCTTTTCGTCGCCCGCTTCAAGCTCATCGACAATCGCGCCAATCCCCGCCTGGTCCACGCCGATCCGGTCCAGCAGCCCCGCTGCATCGCATCGCCTTACAATATCCCCGGCCTCTTTGATGTCCTGTCCGATCTCGTTGACAATGATCAGATCGCCGTCCTTTTCAAAATCCCGGTATCGGGCCGCCTCTGACTTCCGCCGTTCGAGGGCAATCGGGTTGCACCAGGCCCGCGTCCAAAGGAGCCAGGTTCCGGCCTCCGCCTCGCGCCCCATAACGGCAAGCCCTAAAAGGTCATCCAGCCCGCCGCCATCAATCCCTATGACCACCACTTCGGAGCGTTCAAGGATCATGTCCAGCGTGACATCCCCCGCCGCCGCTTCCCAGAAGTCGGCACCTGCCCACCGCTGCGTTTTCAAGGCAAGCCCCATCTCCACGTTGAGGTGCTTTGCCAAAAACCCCTGCATGGACTCATGGCCATCATTCTCCGCCTTCTTGAACTCCCGGATGATGAATTGTTCATCGACTGATGCGCCTAAATTGGGGTTGCTAACATAGAACATCTTCGGGTCCAGATGCTTTTTCTCTTTTAGGATTGCGTCGGGGAATTCGTAAATTATAGGTAAAAAGTGCGGATCGTCGATCTTGCCGTCACGGACGCCCCGGGCATAGTCCAGTTTTTGCTTGAATACGCCCGCCGGGGCTTCATCTGACTGCGTGGACAGGTAGATAATAAAGCCCTCGGGACGGGATGCCAGCCCGCCCGTTGCCTCCCGGAGCATGTTCTCCGCATTCGGGCGCTTGCCAAAGAGCCATAATTCATCGATCAATATCCCCGTTGCCTTCTTGCCGCCGACGGTCTCATTATCCGCCGCAACAACTTTCAAGACGGCGCCGGTTGTCCTGTGCGTGATTTGACGGTAGTGCTCCTGCACCAGCATCAGATCAGACAGATCAGCGTCCGCTCTGACCATATCGCGGGCGGGAATGAATGAGTTCGACGCGATTTCGATTGTAGGAGAGAGGATCAGAAATTCAGCCGACTCGCGCCAGTTGCGGATGAGCGCCGTCAACATGATCGCGGATGCAGATGTGCTTTTGCTGTTCTTCTTACCGATAAGTAGGAAAAACTCTTGAATCAGGCGGCGGCCCGCGGTCTCATCCGTTCCGCCGTTCTCCTTTCCCGGATCGTAGGCCCCGAAGATCGAGGCTACGAAATCAAAGCACCATTGCCGCCCAGCCTCGCCCAATGTCGGCTTATTCAGCACATCGACAAGGCGCAGCTCCTTGAACACCGCAAGGGCAGCGTCCGCCTCTTGTGGGAACAGAGGCGGGAAGGTTATCAGCGTTTCCCGGTTCATCACCCGGCGCTCCCAATCGGGGCAGGCGGTTGTCCATTCCGTCATTTCACCACCCTAATCGGCGGCGCACTCGGGCGGAACCGCCCTTCACCGGCAGCCTTCGCACGCTCCGCCTTCTCGTCCTTCTTGCCCTTCGGGGCATCCGTCCCTCTGAATACGATCTCCGCCGCCCTGATCCTCAACGACGGGTCCATGTCCGGATCGTTCCAGACCGTCCGCAAATAGTCGTAGGCTTCCAGGTCTAACTTGTCCGCTGTCGGCTGTGGCTCCCCTATTTCCGCCTCTAATTCCGCGCCCAGCTTGTCCATGTGGCGTTTTTCCGCCACGGACAATGTTCCCCCTTGACTAACCCGCTGCAAGTAATCCTGATAGATTTTCGCCTTTGCGCGGGTGCCGTAGGAGAGCATGGCCCTGATCTTGTCCGCCTCCTCCTGCGCCGCAAGCTCCGCCTCAGCCCGCCGCGATCCCTTCCGGGGCTTCGTATCCTTCTGCCCCTTTTTCCGTCCGGCCCCCGGTCTATAACCGCCTCTAGCCATTATGAGCCTCCTTATCTTGGAGCGTGACGGTCGGTGTAATATCGCCAAACTCAACAACCCCTATATCAGCCGTCGCCTTTTTTGCATCGCCTTTAATGAACACCAGCACGTTTTGATGTGTCTTGCCTAACTTGCGCCCTGATTCAAATTGACGCCCTACACGAATTGGCAGGGAACCGACAGCCGTTACAAGTATGGCCTCGTTGTAAAACTTCAGGCCGCAATCCGTAAAAGCCTTAATTGTATCCGGCACAAAGCCGTAATAGTTGCCTTTCTTGTCCCTTACCTCGCCCACAACAAAGCAGGCGAAGCGGTTATCTTTCAGCATGGCGCAACTTTTCTTGATTATTTCCCGGTATGCCTCAATAAAATCAGGATATGGCATAGTGGACAGGTCTTGCGGGTCATCACTGTAAACTTCAAGGTCTGCATAGGGAGGGCATGAAAAAACAAAGTCTGCCTGAACGCCGGGACATAATGCGTCAATGTTGCGGCTGTCGCCTACATTCCAAAGTGGCTGATTATCTCCGCATATCGCTTCCGCCTGCTTCCTGTTGGCCTCAATCTGCCTTACGGATAAGTCCACTCCCACATACCAACGGCCCAATTTAGCCGCCACAATGCCCCGAACACTTCCGCCAGCGAATGGGTCAAGGATTAAGCCGTCCGGAGGACAGAACCAGCGATAAGCGAGTTCACAGAGAACAGGGTCGAAGATTGATGTGCCTGATTGCCCCGCGTCACTATTTTCAAAACCACCTGCGTATTGCATGGCTTTGTCTGATGATGATGTATTGCTTTTTATTTTCTGTTTCATAATAGCATTCAAAGAATCTTGCGACGAGTTACTCGTCGCAGTGGCCCTCTTTGTCGTCATACTATAACGCCCCCCCGTTTCAGTATGTATTTTTCATTTGGTGCTATTGCGCCTAGTGTTTTCATGTTATCGGCCTGCCTCGTCCATCGCCTCTTTGGTTTTTACTGTAGTCACAGGCCGGGCGTGGGCTGCCTCCCGGACTTGCCCCCCCCGCTTGCCTCTGCCTGTCAAACCGTTCGGCCTGTCCGGTCGTCCCGGTATAGTTAAGCGTTCCATCTGCGTTCCGGGTGACAGTTGGCGGGTGGGGTGGGGTTCCGTGCCCCCCCCCTCTGCCAAGTTCTGACTTTATCCCTAGCGCAATCCATGCCGCCTTTCTGTCTTGCCACCATCCCTCGCGGGCGTTTAATACGGAAAAAGGCGGCACCCCGAAACGATCTGCAAGGTTTCCACTTCCTGTTTGTTGACCTCCATCACCACCACCCGGATTCAACCAATCATCCGGCAAATCTACCCCCCAATCGACAAGGGGCAGGTCATCCCATGCTGACAGTAAATCCATGTCCCATTCGCCAAATTGAGAATTGTCTTTAATGACAAACTCCCGCTTTTGCTCCGGGGTCAGGCCGGTAACGATCTTGGCCGTGCATTCCTTCGCGCCGATTTTCTTCAAGGCGAGGTATCGCATATTCCCGCCCAGGACCGTCATGGTCTCGTCAACCACAATCTCCCGTAATTTCATCATTTCGGGGAAGTCCTGCAAGGATTTGACGAGGCGCTCCATGTCCTGATTGGAAATACGGCGCGGATTCTCTTTATTCAGCTTGATCGTGCTCAATTTTACCGTTTTTATCGAGATTTCAACCATTTCGTCACCATGAAATTCTGTGTTTGAAAATCAAAACCGGAAATTAATTGTCCGCATAGCA
>Ga0209606_1005727_pt1 | contig 10601 bp, 7 predicted proteins | sample AD_UKC057_MetaG_FD_184412 | JGI IMG/M metagenome (GOLD analysis project Ga0209606, IMG submission 184412) | Active sludge microbial communities of municipal wastewater-treating anaerobic digesters from USA - AD_UKC057_MetaG (SPAdes) (version 2) | ecosystem: Engineered > Bioreactor > Anaerobic >...
TCACAGACCGTGTCACGGGGCAGGTCAGCCTTGGCCGGGACGGTGATGTGGTGATAGGCGCCGTACAGCGCGGGGCGCATCAGGTTTGCCATGCAGGCGTCGAGTCCGACGAACGTTTTGTAGGTCTTTTTGACATGACGCACACGCGTAACCAGGTAGCCGTACGGGCCGGTCACCATGCGGCCGCACTCCATGTAGAGCTTGATATCCGGATGGCCTTTGGCGATCAGCCGCGACGCATAGGCCTGCCGCACGCCCTCGCCGACGCGTTCGAGGTCCACCGGCTCCTGCTCGGGGCGGTACGGAATGCCGATACCGCCGCCGATGTTGATGAAGTCGAAGACGATGCCCACCGCTTGCGAGATGTCGGCCGCCAGATCGAAGAGGATCTCCGCGGTGTCGATGAAATACTGCGGGTTCAACTCGTTCGAGGCCACCATTGTGTGCAGGCCGAAGCGTCGCACACCCTTGGCCTTCAACTGATGGTAGCCCTCGAAAAGCTGTTCGCGCGTAAAGCCGTACTTGGCCTGCTCGGGATTGCCGATAATCGCGTTGCCGCCCTTGAGAGGGCCGGGGTTGTAGCGGAAACAAACCAATTCCGGCAGGCCGGCACTCGCCTCGAGAAACGGGATATGCGACAGATCGTCGAGATTGATCACCGCGCCCAACGCCTTGGCCTTGACAAACTCATCGGCCGGCGTGTCGTTCGACGTGAACATGATCGACTCGCCGGTCACGCCGATCCGTTCCGAGAGCAGCAATTCAGGCAGCGAGCTGCAGTCCATGCCGAACCCCTCCGCTTTCAGCAGCTTCATGAGGAACGGATTGGGGCACGCCTTGACGGCGAAATATTCGCGAAAGCCGGGATTCCACGCAAACGCGGCTTTGAGACGGCGCGCATTGGCGCGGATGCCGCGTTCGTCATACAGATGAAACGGCGTGGGATAGGCCGCGGCAATCTTTTCCACGTGCTCCAAGGTGAACGGCACTCTCTTGTCAGCCATCGAAACGTACTCCAAATAAGATAAAAGATGGGTTAGTATACGTGTTGTCTTTGATGGGAATCAACCGCTTTCTTGATCGGGCGCGACTCCTTCGCGATTGCTCTTGACTTTAAACGCCGCGCCGTTTACAAACGCATGATCTTTTATCAGGAGGTATTTGGCATGACATCTCGACGTTCCTTTTTCAAGCAGGCCGGCCTCGGATTGGCCGTGGCGGCCGCCGCACCGGCGCTGATGACGGAGCGGGCGCACGCGCAGTCCCCCGCCGGCCAGGGCGGCCACCCGCAAGACACGTTCCGGCTCGGCATCGCCGGTTACACGTTTCACAAGTTCAAGCTCGACCAGACCCTGGACATGCTGAAGCGCGTCGACGTGCACTATCTGTGCATCAAGGATTTCCACCTGCCGTTGACCAGCACCGACGAGCAGATCGCGGCCTTTCACGAGACCTGCAAGCAGGCCGGCGTCACCGGGTACGGCGTGGGGCCGATTTACATGGGCAGCGAGCAGGAGGTCAACAATGCGTTCGCGTACGCCAAGCGCGTGGGCGTCAAGACGCTGGTCGGCGTGCCGTTCAAGATGATCGACAAGAAGCGCGTTTCTTCGCCCGAGCTGCTGGCCCTGATCAACACGAAGGTCAAAGAGTACGACATCAGGTACGCGATCCATAACCACGGTCCGGACATGCCGGAGCTTTTCCCCACTGCGGAAAGCGCGATGGAACTGATCCAAGACATGGATGTGCGCGTGGGGCTCTGCCTCGACATCGGCCATCAGCTTCGCGACGGCAGGGACCCTGTCCAGGCGATGCTGACGTATGCCGAGCGCGTCCACGACATTCACATCAAGAATGTGACTGAAGCCACCAAGAAGGGCCGGGGCATTGAGATGCCGCGCGGCAAGATCGACATGCCGGCCTTCGTGCGGGCGCTGCGAAAAGTCAAGTACAGCGGCGTTTGCAGTTTGGAGTACGAGAAGGACATGACTGATCCGCTGCTGGGCATCGCCGAGTCGATCGGCTACTTCCGCGGCGTCATGGACGCTACGCGGGGCTGAGGTTCGCCGGAACGTCACGCCAAGCCGCGCTCGAGGACCATGGCGGTGCGGCAGGGCAGGTAGACCTTAATGACGGTGCACAGCTCGTTGCCGCGCATTTCTGTCAGCAGCTCGAACGTCTGGCCCGGCTGGATGCGTCCCTGCCCGCCGAAGCGCGGCTCGTCGCTGTCCATGACCAGCCGATAGGCGCCGGGCGGCACCAGCACCGGGTAGTCGGTCACCGAGGCCTCGCTGTGGAAGTTAAAGAGGAAGACCAGCGCCCCGCGCTCAAAGACCAGGAGCTTGTCGGTGTCTGACACGAAGAGCCGGCGGGGCACGGTGCCTTCCAGCGCGTGACAGTCGCTCACCAGTCGGATCATGGCCTCGTCAAATTCGCCGAGGCACCAGTAGTACAGGTCGGGGTTATCGCGCAGCGCCCATTGACGGCGCGCGTAGTGGTAGGAAAACCCGTTGCCCTCGCGCGGAAAATCGATCCATTCGGGATGGCCGAATTCGTTTCCCATGAAGTTGAGGTAACCGTGGCCGGCGGTGGCCAGCGTGGCCAGGCGCGCCAGTTTGTGCAGCGCCACACCGCGCTCGGCCTTAAGGTTGGCGGCCGCGCGCGACATGGCGTCATAGATCGCGGCGTCGACCAGTTGGAAGAAGAGGGTTTTGCCGCCGACCAGCGCCTGGTCGTGGCTCTCCACGTAATTCACGGTTTGCTCGTCGGCACGGCGGTTGGTTAACTCGTGCCAGAGGTAGCCGATGCTCCAATCCTCGTCGCGCACATCGCGCACCAGCCGGAACCAGCATTCCGGCACGCCCATCGCCATGCGGTAGTCGAAGCCCGCGCCGTTGTCGGCGAGCGGTGCCGCGATGCCCGGCATGCCGCTCACATCCTCAGCAATGGTGACGGCGTCGGGACGGACCTCGTGGATCACGCGGTTGGCGAGCGCGCAATAGATCCAGGCGTCCTCGTCAACGGTCGCGTCAAAGTACTGGCCGTAGTCCATGAAATCCACGCCCAAGCCATGGTGCAGGTAGAGCATGCTGGTGATGCCGTCAAAGCGGTAGCCGTCGACATGGAACTCATCCAGCCAGTAACGGCAGTTGGAGAGCAGGAAATGGAGCACGTCGGTCTTGCCGTAATCGAAGCAGCGCGAATCCCAGGCCTCGTGCCACCCGCGCAGTCCGTCGTGAAAATACTGATACGGAGAACCGTCGAACCGCGACAGGCCCTCCCGCTCGTTCTTGACGGCGTGCGAGTGGACGATATCCATGATCACCGCGACGCCGGCCTCGTGCGCCGCGTCGACCAGCGCCTTGAACGCCTCCGGCGTGCCGAACCGCGAGGAGCAGGCGAAAAAGCTCGAAACGTGATAGCCGAAGGAGCCGTAGTAGGGATGCTCCATCACCGCCATGATCTGGATGGTGTTGTACCCGGCGCGCACGATACGCGGCAGCACCTTCTCGCGGAACTCGTCGAAATTGCCGACGCCCAATTTGTCCTGGGCCATGCCGATGTGGGTCTCATAGATCAACGGCACGCGTTTGGGCACCGTGAACGACGGCACGCGCCAGACGTACGGGGGCGGATCCCAGACCTGGGCGGCAAAGAGCAGCGTGCCGGGATCCTGGACCACCCGCCGCGCATAGGCCGGGATGCGTTCGCCACGCCCGCCCTCCCACACCATCTCCAGCCGGTAGCACTGACCGTGGCGCAGGCGGTCCGCAGGCAACCGCAGTTCCCAGACATCACGCCCCGGCAACCGGTTGAGGCGGAACGCGTCGCGCATCTGCCAGTCTGAGAAATCGCCCACCAGCCACATCGAAGTCGCATGGGGGGCCCACTCCCGAAAGACCCATCCGTCATCCGCGCGGTGCAGCCCGTAATACTCGTGGGCGCAGGCGAATTCGGCGAGCGATCCCGGCGCGGACGCGAGCTCGGCGGCCCGCTGCGCGGCCTTTCCGGCACGCCTGCGGATGATTTCGGCATACGGCGCGAGGTAGGGGTCGTCCAGCAGACGCGCGCGCAAAGCCGACAGTGCCATAGCCTGACCTCCTCGATACAGGGTGAATCCCGCCCCTAAGCGAACGAACGCACCAGCGGACGCTTGAGCATCTTCTCGTAGATCTCGATGTAGCGTTTCGCGCAGGTCTCATGGTTGAACCGGGCGAGTCCTTCACGCATCACCCGTGCGACCTGGCTCTCGCGATCCTCAGCCGGACGGCCGTAGAACTCCATCGCCTTGTCCATCGCCCACTCCAGCCCGCGGCAATCGAAGATCTTGAAGACGAAACCGTTGCCCGTCCCGAGCGCCGCATCAATATGCTCAACCGTATCGTGCAGCCCGCCGGTATCATGCACCACCGGCAGCGATCCGTAGAGCTGACCCACCATCTGCGGCAGGCCGCATGGCTCGAAGAGCGACGGCACCAGCGTGAAATCAGAGGCCGCGAAACCGAGCTGCGAAAGCCCTTGGTTGAAATCGCACACCGCTAAACGCCCGTAGAGATCGTGGTGGCGCAGGATGTCGTAGAAAGGCTGCTGGAAGGAACCGTTCGCCACGATGGCGATCTGCACGCGGCGCTTCCAGTGGCGCGACATGAAGCGGTAGAGGATGTCGGCCAAAAGCTGCGGTCCCTTTTGGGCGGGGTCGAGCCGCGAAGGCCAGAAGAAAAGCGGCACATCGGGATCCTCCTCCAGCCCCACCTTATGCTGAAAAGCGATCTTGTTGGCGCGCTTGGCCTCGCGGTGCGTTTCGGGCGTGTAATTGACCTCGAGGTTGGGATCGACCGCCGGGTTGTCCCCGGCGTCGGGCGCGTTCAGGATGCCCGCCGCGCAGCCGGCCCGGTCTTTGTTGCGGATCTCCTCGCGCAGCGCGCGCGGGATGAAATCGTGCCAGCCGTTGACGATTTCTTTGAGGAAGGTCGGGCTGACCGTATTGATAAAGTGCGAGGCGAAGACCCCGCTCGCCTGCATGTCGATCTCATTCGAGTTACGCGACTCTTCGTAATTGTACGGCACGCGCGTGTAGTAAAGGTTACTCCAGAACTCGGCCGCGTCAATGCCCGAGTCCTCAATCTGCGCCAGCGTCAGATGGTGCGTGTGAATATTGTGCACCGTGAAGAGGCAGGGGATCCCCATGCGCCGCGCCGCGCCGGGAATCAGCCCGGTCATCCAGTCGTTACAGTGGATCAGGTCGGGTTGCACCGTCGGGATGATGTTGTTGATCACCTCGCGCGAGAAGGCGAGCGCCAGCTTGGGATTCTCATTCTGCGAATAACTGTAGACCGTGTCACGGTAATAGAAACAGCGGTCCTCAGCCAAATGGATGCGAGTGTCGGGCAGGCGGCTTTTGTAGACGCGCAGCTCGTCACTGATCAACTGCCCCACCTCCACATGAAACATGCGCCGATAGTGCGGCAGCGCCACGTGCACATCGGCGCCGAGATCAAACAGTGCCGCCACCAGCGACGCCGAAACATCTGCCAGGCCGCCGGCTTTGGCGGTCAGTCTGCACGCCATATTGCCCATGCCGGAAGGCAGGTAGGTGATTTCCGGGGTGACAATCAGGATACGCGGTTTGCGGTTATCCGTACCGTTGTTGCTGCTCTTCTGCTTCGCCATGCGTACACCTCTCTCGCGCACTAAAAACAAACCTGAATCATCATGGTGTCGGATCCGTCACCACCTTCACCTTGTCGGAAAGCTCCTTGATTTGCTGCCGCTCCTGCTCAAGCTTGGCGCGCTTTTCTTGCATCGCGGGCAGAGCCATGACCTTTTTATGCAGGTCAGCCTGCACGCGCGACATCTCATTTTGCAACTCTTGATACCGCTTACGTAGCGCTTCAATCTCTGGCGACGTATTGGCCGGATCATTCGGCGCCCGATTCAACTCGCCTTCCAGCCGGTGCGCGGCAATCATTCTTTCGGCGCGCTCAGCCATCCAATCGTTCAACTGCTTTCTCTGCGCCTCGGTGAGCTTGGAAAGATCCTGTGCCACCAGCAGGCCGGCCGCACCGATCAGGCACCCGGCCATCACGCAAGTCCAATATGCCGCTCGCATAATCACTCCTTTATTCAATGTCCGTCTCCAGTATATGGGAAAGAGTCGGTTTATGCAACACATGCCATCAGCGAAAACCCGCCAGTTTGTGCGTCTGAAACGAAAGCAGCCACTTTTTTGAACGCCGCCCCCGATTCAGACGGCCCAGCAGGCGTACGGTGTCGGCCACATTGATCTCCCCCGCGCGATCGCACGGGGAAAGGAAATAGTGCGCCGCCTCGATCCGGTCACGCATGTTTTCGCAGAACGCCTGCACGTCGCCGTCCACCACGATACGGACTTCATCGGCCTGCCGCACCATCCGCTCGTCGTCGTAGAGCGCGGCGTAGAGCGCCTTGGGCGACACCGCCAGATAATCGATGCGGCGCCGCCACGGTTCGGGCGGCGCGACCAGACCGTTCGTCTCGACGCCGATCCAGCGGCTCAGCAGCTTGAATCGCTCCAGAAGCCCGCCGAGCCCCGCATGGATCAACGGCTCGCCGCCGGTGATGATCAGTGCCTTGCACGCGAACGCCGCCACCCGCTCAACCACCTCGTCCTCTTCAAGCGTCACAAAGCTGTCATGGGCGGTATCGCACCAAGGGCATGCCAGATTGCATCCGCCGAGGCGCAGGAAGACGGCCGGCATCCCGGTGTTGTAGCCTTCACCCTGCAAAGATTCGAAAATTTCGACGACCTGTATCCCGACCGCGTCTCGCTTCATGGCCGCACACCTGCATCCCGGCGGTACTCTGCGCATGACTCGGGCGTCTCGAACACCCTGACGGCCACCACATTCACGTGCGCGGCCAGCGCGTCGTAGAAGTGCCGCGCCAGATTTTCCGCCGTGGAGTGGAAAGGCAACCCCGCGCTCTTCATGCCGTGCTTGGCGATCACCGCCGCGATCTCACACTCGCTTTCGCTGGCCTCGTTGTAAATGAAGGCGTGATCGAAGCGGTCCAGGATCACCTCACGGATCACCTGCTTGAGATCCTTAAAATCGATCACCATGTCGCGCCCGTCCTCCGCCTCGGCCACTTCCACGATCACACGGTAGGTGTGGCCGTGAAGATTGCGGCACTGGCCCTCATGGCGCGTCAGCACATGCGCCGCATCAAACTGGCATTGCTTGGACACCGTCAGCATGCTTTCTCCTTCTCAATGTTACTGTTGAGCGTTGAACGTTGAGAGTTGCGCGTTGAACGTTCTTCCGTCCTCATCCCTGCGTCCGACGCGCCCGATACGCCTCATAGCCGCGGCGGCGCAGCACGCAGCTCGGGCAGTTCCCGCAGCCGGCCCCGATCACGCCGTTATAACAGGTCAACGTGTGCTCCGCCACATAGTCCAGCACGCCCAACCGGTCAGCCAGCGCCCACGTCTCTTCCTTGGTCAGCCCCATCAGCGGCGTGTGCACACGGAACGCATAGTCCATCGCAAGGTTCAGCGTGACCGTGCAAGACTTGATGAAAATGTCGCGGCAATCCGGATAGCCGCTGAAATCGGTCTCGCAGACGCCAATGACCAGATCGCGGATGCCGCGGCCCTTGGCGTAGATCGCGGCGACCAGCAGAAAGAGCATGTTGCGTCCGTCCACCACGGTGTTCGGGCACGCCGCGCCCTCCGTCTGGCGGATCTCCGCCACCGGATCCAACAGCGCGTTGGTCGTGATCTGGCTGTACCACGCCAGATCGATCACCCGGTGCTCGGACACCCCGAAATGCGCCGCCACCGCACGCGCCACCTCGACCTCGCGCGCGTGCCGCTGTCCGTATTGGAATGTGATGCACGAGACCGCCTGGGCGCCACGCGCCTGCACGGCCTGCGCGAGGCAGGTGGTGCTGTCCTGTCCGCCCGACAGAATCACCAAGGCCTTCTCGCTGTTCATCGCGCCCCCGTGCCGCGCATGCCCTGGTGCGTGCGGAACCGTTCCTCCGCCAGCGCGGCGTACGCGGTGCCGGGCCGGCCGTAGTTCACGTAGGGATCGATCGAGATGCCGCCGCGCGGCGAGAAGCGTCCCCACACCTCGATGTACTTGGGCGCCATCAGCGCGCGCAAGTCTTTAAGGATCACGTTCACGCAGTCTTCATGGAAGTCGCCATGATTGCGGAAGCTGAAGAGGTAGAGCTTGAGCGACTTGCTCTCCACCATGCGCACGTCAGGAATATACTGGATCGTCAGGGTCGCGAAATCCGGCTGCCCGGTGACCGGGCAAAGCGACGTGAACTCGGGACAGGTAAAGGTCACCCAGTAGTCGGTGTCGGCATGCTTGTTGACAAACGTCTCCAGCAGGGCGGGGTCATACCGGTCGGCATAGGCCGTCCCGTTGCTGCCCAGCCGGGTCACGCCCTGCAACTCTTGCTTCTTTCGGCTCATGCGCTCTCCTCCTGCCCGACAGACGGCGTCGCACGCCCTACTGCCGGTTCCGTACGGCCATTATCCTGATTCGCGTCGGCGATTTCAATGGCGTTTTCTGGACAGACCTGACGGCAGATGTCGCAGCGGGTACAGAGCGAGGGATCGATCTCGGCACGCTCCAGCGGCGTGAAGGCGATCGCCTCGACCGGACAGTTCTGCGCGCACAGCGTGCAGCCGATGCAGCGCGCCGTCACGCGGTACACGATCAGCGCACGGCATTTGCGCGCCGGGCAGATGCCGCGCACGTGCGCCTCATACTCCGCGCGAAAATAGCGCAACGTCGAGAGCACGGGATTCGGCGCGGTCCGTCCCAGCCCGCACAGGCTGCCGTCGCGCACCACGCGGGCGAGGCGATCCAGCCGATCGACATCGCCGGGCTGTCCGTGCCCCTCGCAGAGCCGTTCCAGAATCTCCAGCATGCGCCGTGTACCGATGCGGCAGCCCGTACACTGGCCGCACGATTCGAGCTGTGTGAACGCCAGAAAATAGCGCGCGATATCCACCATGCAGTCCGTGTCGTCCAGCACCACCATGCCGCCCGACCCCATCATGCCGCCGGCCTGCGCCAACGCTTCGAAATCCACCGGCGTGCCTGCCAGCGACGCCGGCAGGCAGCCGCCGGACGGCCCGCCCACCTGCACCGCTTTGAGCGTGCGGCCCCCTCCGACACCGCCGCCGATACGCGTCACGATCTCGCCCAGCGAGAGCCCCATCGGCACCTCGATCAGCCCGCCGCGCTCGACCTTGCCGGCCAGCGCGAAGGTCTTGGTGCCCGCACTGCCGGCCGTGCCCACCGCGCGGAACGCCTCGGCGCCATGCCGGACGATCCACGGCACCATCGCCAGCGTCTCGACATTGTTGACCAGGGTCGGGCACGCCCGAAACCCGCGCTCTGCCGGATACGGCGGACGGAGACGCGGCACGCCGCGCCGTCCCTCCAGACTCGCCAGCAGCGCGGTTTCCTCGCCGCACACAAATGCGCCCGCCCCTTCGGCCACGCGCAGCGCGAGGCGTCGCCCGTCGCACAGCATGAGCCAGCCTTGCCGCTCCAGTTCCTCGATCGCGGCGCGGATCCGGCTCACCGCCAGCGGGTATTCGTGCCGGATATAGAGCACGCCTTCAACAGCGCCGACGGCATGCAGGGCAATCAGCATCCCCTCCAGCACGCGAAAAGGAAAGGACTCGAGCAGCATGCGGTCCATGAACGCGCCGGGGTCGCCCTCGTCGCCGTTGCAGACCACGTACGCCGTCTGCGCGTCGTGCGCCGCACGCGCCTGCGCGACCGCCCGCCACTTGCGCCCTGTGAGGAACCCGCCGCCGCCGCGCCCGCGCAGTCCGGCAGCCTCGATCACATCGATCACCTGCGCCGGCGCCAGCGCGTCGCGGCAACGTTCCAGAGCCGCGAAGCCGCCGCGGCGACGGTAATCCTCGTAATCCAGCGGCGGCCACTCGCCCGCGCCTTCGGTGGCGATCCGCTGCTGGCTCAGCCAGTAGCAGGCGTCCGCCTGATCGCGCACGCTCAGCGGAAAGCGGACCGGCGGCTCATCGCCTTCGCCCGCAAAGGCCTGCTCCGCCCAGGCCCGCACCGTCGCCTGCACGCGCGCCGCGAGATGCGTGGGCTTGACGTGCGCCAGCAGGACCGGCTCGACATCTTTGACGCGCACGCGCCCGTAGCGGAAGCGGCGCCCGTCTTCCAGCACCACTTCGAGCAGCGGCGCGTGAAACGATCCGCCCGTGCAGCCGACCTCGCGCACCGCGACGGGCAGGCGGCGGTCACGCACCACCCGCCGCACCTCGTGCAGCACAGCGGACGCACCGGCTGCGGCGCAACTCGAGCAGGCGCAAAGCCGCACCATAGCCCCCAAGCCGCTGGGAACCGCCTCCGCCACGGTGCCGCCGGCGCGTTCGCCGGCGCGCACATCGTTCAGCACCGCCCGGACACGCGCCGGCGTCACATGACCGTAGATCGTGCGGTCGACCTGCACCGCCACGGCCAGCATGCAGCAACCCAGGCAAGCCACCTTCTCCACCGTGAACTCGCCCTGCGCGTCAGTATCCTCGCCCGCCGCGATCCCCAGCTCGCGGCAGAAGGCCTCGT
>Ga0209606_1005737_pt1 | contig 10588 bp, 10 predicted proteins | sample AD_UKC057_MetaG_FD_184412 | JGI IMG/M metagenome (GOLD analysis project Ga0209606, IMG submission 184412) | Active sludge microbial communities of municipal wastewater-treating anaerobic digesters from USA - AD_UKC057_MetaG (SPAdes) (version 2) | ecosystem: Engineered > Bioreactor > Anaerobic >...
AATATACCAAGTGCTAATGTTTCTCCTTTTAATTATTCTGTTAATACAATTGGCAATGTTTATTTCAGAGCTCAAGTATCTAATAATTGCGGTAGTGTCATAAGTAATATTTTAACGATTTTATCTAATCCTATTCCCAATACACCTACTATCACTCAGATTAGTAATAATCCGATAATTTTGCAATCAAATGCTCCTACTGGCAATCAATGGTATAAAAATAATAACCCTATCACTGGAGCTACCAATCAAACATACATAGTTACAGAAAATGGTACTTATCATACTATTGTTACTATTAATGGTTGTCATTCTTTACCTTCAAATCAAATAACTATTAATAATGTAGGTATTAATGATTATAGTGATGATGAAATATTTATCTATCCTAATCCAGCACAAAATATTATTTACATACAATCGAATAAACCTATTATCGAAGCAAATATTATTAATAATTTAGGACAATTAGTTGCTACATCAGAGCAATCAAATTCTATAGAGGTTAATAATTTATCTAATGGTATTTATCAATTAATTATTAAAACTAATGATAATATCATAGTAAAACCTGTATTAATAAGTAAATAATAGTAATTTAGCTTGTATTATTTTACAAAAGCTCAGAACTTATCATTCTGAGCTTTTGTTTTTTATACAATTAATTTTTATAAAAAATTTTTTTAAAATAATATTCATTTTGTAAATAAAATTTATTTACTTTGCAATAAAGTTAATAAGATGAAAATTCGTTGGGCTATTTTGCTATCCATATTTATGTTTATACCAAGCATATATGCTAGTAATAGTGCTGATTCCACAAAGGCATCAGCTACAGAAAAGCTATCAACAGAAGAGATAATGGATGCGGTTTTTGAGCATGTACTCGATGCATACGAATTTCATATCATTACAATAGGAGAAAAACATATTTCTTTGCCATTACCTGTCATATTGATAGACAATGGCAAATTAGTTATGTTTTCATCTGCAAAATTTCATCATGGTCATCAACCATATTTAAATTATAAAATAGCTGAAGAAGGTCCTAAAGAAGGACGTATTGTAAAAATAGATAATGCTGGCAATATTATAGAAAATGCCTCATTGATAGATATATCGATTACAAAAAATGTATTTTCACTTTTTTTATCTGCCATTATATTATGTGCTCTTTTAATACCAGTAGGAAATAAATACAAAAAAAATCCTGATAAAGCTCCCAAAGGCTTTCAAGCATTGATGGATATGATATTTGATTTTATTATAAATGGAATAGCAAAAGACACATTGCCAGCAAACAAATATTGGAAATATGTGCCATATTTACTTACATTATTTCTTTTTATTTTATTAAATAATATAATGGGAATAATACCATTTTTCCCATTTGGAGCTAATGTATCAGGTAATATAGCAGTTACAATGACTCTAGCAGTCATAGCTTTGATAGTAATCAATTTTAGTGGAAATAAAAATTATTGGAGAGATATATTTGCTAATCCTAATGCACCACTGTGGTTGTATCCGATTTTAATACCTACAGAGATTATTGGAATGTTTACAAAACCTTTTGCATTGATGGTACGACTTTTTGCAAATATTACAGCAGGACATATTATCATTTTAAGTATAGTATCGGTAATATTTATTATTGGTTCAGCAGCAATGGCACCTGTATCAATAATACTAGACTTTTTTATGTACTTTATTGAACTATTGGTAGCTTTTCTACAAGCTTATATATTTACTATATTAACTTCTTTATTTATAGGATTAGCAATGCCACAACATCATGAGAATTAATAACCCCAAAAATATAAAAATATGATATCTTTATCAAGTATTGGAGCAGCATTAGTAGTAATAGGTTGTGCTTATGGTATAGGTACAATTGGTAAACATGCTATGGATGGTATAGCTCGTCAACCTGAAGCCTCTAATAAAATCCAAACTGCAATGATTATTGCTTGTGCTCTTATAGAAGGTGTATCACTTTTCGGAGTGGTAGTAGCACTTATTAAGTAAATAATTACTTTGCGAGGTGTTCGTTCACCTCGCAAAGATTTATTTTTTTTAAAAAATTTTAAAAACTATGTTAATAAATCCAAGTTTTGGTTTAGTATTCTGGACAACTATAACATTTATTTTGGTTTTCCTTGTCCTTAGAAAATTCGCATGGAAACCGATTATAAATGCTATCAAAAAGCGAGAAGAAACCATTGCAAATGCATTAGAACAAGCTGAAAAGGTAAGAAAAGAAATGGCTGACATGCAAGCTCAGAATGAAATTCTATTGCAACAAGCTAAAGAAGAAAGAGACGCTATAATATCAGAAGCTAGACAAATAAAAGATAAAATAATAGCTCAAGCTCAGGAACAAGCTCGTAAAGAAGCAGATAATATCATAGAAAATGCTAGAATAGAAATCAAAAATGAAAAACAAAGAGCTATCGAGGAAATACGAGTAGAGATAGCAGATATTTCTTTGAATATCGCTCAAAAAGTTCTAGAACATGAACTCCAAAATCCAGAAGTAAGTAAAAAAATCATTGAAGAACAAATAGAAAAAATAAATTTTAACTAAAAAAAATTATGAATGTAGCTCAACGTTATGCGAAATCTCTTCTAGACCTAGCCACTGAGTTAGATATCTCAGAGCGTGTATATAATGATCTTATATTGATAGATAAAATTTTGAGCGAAAATAATGATTTACGTATAGTTTTGCAAAGTCCAATTATTAGACAAGAAAAAAAAGAGAAATTATTTTCAAATATTTTCTCTGAATTTATTGCTCCTCTAACGTTGAAGTTCTTAAATTTATTATTACGTAAATCTCGAATTGTGATTTTTCATGATATTGTAAAAGCATATGAGGAATTTTATAATGAAGCTAATGATATTTTAAACGTTACAATAACTACTGCTCAACCTTTTAATGATGCACTTCTACAAAAATTAGAATTAAAGATAAATAATTTTTTTCCTAATAAATCATTGCAGTTTAATGAAAATATTGACAAGGAAATACTTGGAGGATTTGTTGTAAATTTTTATGATTACATGATAGATAAAAGCTTAAGGACTAGATTGATACAAGCTCGCAAACAAATAATGAGAAAAGAATATGAGAAAAAATACTAATTCAAATTTTTTATCGATTTTGAATTTAGAACCAATTAAGTAAAAAATTAAAAAATAATAAATATGTCAGAAATAAGGCCTTCAGAAGTAATAGCACTTATTCGTCAAGAAATAGCTGGGTTAGATCTCGAGAGTAATTTAGAGGAGATAGGATCAGTTTTGCAAGTAGGTGATGGCATAGCTCGTGTATATGGGTTAGGTAAAGTGCAATCGGGAGAGATGGTGGAATTTATTAAATCAGGTATCAAAGGTATAGTGCTTAATTTAGAGATAGATAATGTAGGTATTGTGGTATTAGGTGAAATAAGCGAAATAAAAGAAGGTGATAAAGTAAAGAGACTAAATAGAATAGCCTCCATAATGACTGGTGAAGGATTACTAGGGCGAGTAATTAATACTCTGGGCGAACCTATTGATGGTAAAGGACCTATTGAGGGAGAACTTTATGAAATGCCATTAGAAAGAATAGCACCTGGCGTGATATTTCGCGAACCTGTGAATGTGCCTCTGCAGACAGGTATCAAAGCCATCGATGCTATGATACCTATCGGTCGTGGACAACGTGAGTTGATCATCGGCGATAGACAAACAGGTAAGACTGCTATTGTTATAGATACTATTATCAATCAACGAGAAAATTATGAAAAAGGTAAACCTGTTTATTGCATTTATGTGGCTGTAGGTCAAAAAAGTAGTACTGTAGCTCAAACAGTTAAAATCCTTGAAGATAAAGGTGCTATGCCTTATACAGTTGTAATATCTGCTCCCGCTTCGGATCCTGCAGCATATAGATTATATGCTCCATATGCTGGTGCAGCAATAGGAGAATATTTTCGTGATACTGGTAGAGATGCATTGGTAGTGTATGATGACTTGTCTAAGCAAGCTGTATCATATAGAGAAGTATCTTTACTACTTCGTCGTCCTCCTGGACGTGAAGCTTATCCTGGAGATATATTTTATTTGCATTCTCGACTACTCGAACGTGCAGCAAAGATTATTAGAAATGATGAAGTAGCTAAACAAATGAATGATCTCCCAGAGAGTATTAGAGATAAAGTAAAAGGTGGTGGGTCATTAACAGCTCTGCCAATTATAGAAACACAAGCAGGAGACGTTTCGGCTTATATTCCTACTAATGTGATTTCTATTACTGATGGACAAATATTCCTAGAGACAGATCTATTCAATGCTGGTATACGTCCGGCTATTAATGTAGGAATATCTGTGAGTCGAGTTGGTGGTAACGCTCAATTAAAAGCTATGAAAAAAGTCGCTGGCACACTAAAAATAGACCAAGCCCAATATAGAGAGCTAGAAGCTTTTACTAAATTTGGAAGCGATCTCGATGCTGCTACTATGGCAGTATTAGATAAAGGTGCTCGTAATGTAGAACTGCTAAAACAACCTCAATATTCTCCTATGTCAGTAGAGAAACAAATAGCAATAATGTTTGTAGGTACTCATGGCTTAATAAGAAATGTCCCTATTAATAAAGTTAGAAATTTTGAAGAAACTTACCTTCATAAATTAGAATCTTTACATCCTGAAATTTTAGAAACTTTAAAGCAAGGTGTTATTAATGAAGAAATAGAAAATAAATTGACTGACCTAGCTAAAGAAGTATCTAAACAATTTGAAGAAAAAAAATAAATTATGGCTACATTAAAAGCTATTAAAACACGTATTAAATCTATTGAGTCCACACAGCAGATAACTCAAGCAATGAAGCTAGTATCTGCAGCTAAACTTAGAAGAACACAAGATAGAATAATACATCTAAGAGAATATTCAAAAATATTAACTGATTTTCTACAATTGGTATTTGATGAAGATAATGCCTCTATCTCTACTTTTTTTAATGAACGTACTGAAGGTAAAATATTACTTGTAGCTTTTTCATCTAATAGAGGATTGTGTGGCACTTTTAATGCTAATGTCGTTAGAGAAGTTAATAATTATGTAAATAGCCTCTCAAACGAAGAAAGAAATAATTTGGAAATAATAACGATAGGGAAAAAAGTTTTTGATGGCATTAAGAAAAACAATTATCCAATAATAGCTAAATATGATGAACTGATAGATAAATTAGATTATGATATTATTAAAAATTTATCTGCTCAATGGGTAAAAGATTTTATGGAGATGAAATATAAAAAAATTGTTTTCATACATAACAAATTTAAAAATGCTGCTCAACAATATGTAAATAATTATCAATTTTTACCTTTAACTTTTAAAAAAGAAAATAGCGACAATGACTTATTTATTTTAGAGCCAGAAAAAAATGAATTTGCTAAAATACTTTTACCTAAATATTTAAACACTATTGCTTACCAAATATTTCTAGATTCTTCTGTCAGTGAGCATGGAGCTAGAATGACGGCGATGAGTAAAGCCACTGATAACGCAAAAGAATTATTAAAGGATTTGAATTTACAATATAATAAAGCACGTCAAGACGCCATCACTAAAGAATTAATAGAAATAGCTAATGGTGTAGAAGCCCTTAAAGGATAATTGAATTGTTTTTTTGATTTATAAAAAATTATATGAGAGAGAGCATATTTGCAAATATGCTCTCTCTTTATTATGATAAAAATGTTTAACTTTTAATGTCATATTTTTTTCTTATAAACTTACATTTTTGTAATGATATATATTATTACAAAAATAGTTTAATAAAAAGTACCATGGTCGATTTTTGAACCTATTATAAAACAAAAAGATGAATATCAAAGTCGTTTTAGGGGTTTATAAATAAAAAATATTGCCATGACATACAAAGTTTAACAAAACAATGTAACTTGATTTTACACTCTTTGTTTAAGTATCGCCCATCTTATTAATCCTTCAAATATTAATAAAATAAAAGCTATAAATAGAGGTATATAATAAATATCTTTGTGAGATACAATAGTGCTATAATGAAATCTAGTTTTTTCTAATTGATCTATTTCTGCGAATATCTTTTTTAATGATTCATTATCTGTAGCTCTAAAATATTTGCCATCTGTACTTTGGGCTATATTTATTAATAAATCCTCATCTATCATTACATCTACATAGTCATATACTATTCTACCAAATGGATCTTGAAAAGGATAAGGAGCTTTACCTATAGTACCAATGCCAATAGCATAAATATGTATTCCCATATTTTGAGCAATTTCTGCCGCTGTTAATGGGTCTACATAACCTGCATTATTTACACCATCTGTTAATAGAATAATTACTTTACTATTGGCTTCACTTTTTTCTAATCTTGAAATAGCTATCATTAGACCATCTCCTATGGCAGTACCATCCTCTATTATTCCGGTTTTTAGTTGTTTTAGTTGATATTTTAATATTTCATGGTCATATGTTATTGGGCAAGCCGTATATGCTGATCCACTGAATGCTACTAATCCTATTCTATCATTTGGTCTTTTATCTATAAATTCTACTGCTATATTTTTAGCTGCTTCCAATCTATTAGGTCTAAAGTCTTGAGCTAGCATACTTCCAGATATATCATTAGCTATCACTATATCTATACCTTCGTGATCTACTGATGAGGACACATTCTTTAGTTGTGGCCTACTCATAGCAATTATTATGAATGTGAGTGCTAATAATCTGAGATATGGTAATAATTGGAATAAAATTATTCTAAAATTTTTTGTTTTTAATGGTAGAGCATTGATATGTGGCCAATTTATGTAATTATATTTTTTATAAGAACGTTTTTTTACATTCCACCACCACAATACTGGAATGATTAATAATAGTAATAGGACGTACGGATATTGTATTATTAGATTATTCATGTTGTTGATTCTTTAATTGCTCTTGTTCCCAAAGATATTGTGTAAATTTTTCACAAAATTCATAATCTCTAAATTTTTCTTCTATTGTAGGAGTATATTTTGCAAATTTTGCTAAATCAGATGTATTTAAAAAGATCTGTAAATTAATTAATAAATCTTTTGCATTGCAGTATTTATGCATCTCTATGAATAGTTCAGATGAGAGCATTTCAAAGGCATTTATATTGTACAATCTAAATAAAAATCTACGTAATACATCGGTAAGTTTCGTATAATACTCTTTTGCATTCATTTGAGTAATACCATTATTATCTTTTAGTTGTTGTAATGATTGCTTAACTTCTTCTATTGGAGAAATGTATGGATTGTATTTATAGGCTTCAATAGACTTTTTCTTTTTTCTTTTCTTATAAATTATAAAAATAACAATGAATAATAATATTGCTGCCACAATAATTAAAAGCCATATCCACCATTTACTTTGCGAAGGTGGCTCTGCGATTTCATAAATATCTTTAATTGGTTTAAAAGCTTGGGATGTATCTATCGGCATAGGTACTACGTTTATAGCTATGCTATCTATATTTAGTTTAGTTGTTTTTTGTTTATTTTTATACAAAATTTCAATGTCAATTGGTGGTAATGCAAATTTGCCAGAGTCAAAGCCAGTAACAAATAATTGTTTCTCCCAAGTTTGATCATTTATTTTAGCCCAAGGTCTTTCTTTATATATATGTAATTTACTATGAATTTTTCTAGTAAATTTGGAAATAATAGAATCTATTGGATAATTTGATGATTTAATATTAATTTTAATATTTGAAATTTCACCTAGATAAATGGTATCTTTCGAAATAGTAATTCTTTGATTTAATTCAATATTTTGTGCTTTTATAAAAATAGAAACAAATAAAAAAGTGATTAAAAAAAATATTTTTTTAAAAGTAAAATTTGATCTAGTCATAATGAAAAATTAACAAAATTAAACTAATCTTTTTTCTCTTTTTTTAAAAAGTGATGTAAGTAATGGGATGTAGTCTATCTGAGTATCTATGGTTAGGAAATCTATATTATGTTTTTTGCAAGTTTTTTCTAAATAGTTATGATGCACTTGATAAACATCCATCCAAGCTTTTTGGAATTTTTTATCACTGAAATCTACTGGGAAAAACTTATCAGTTTCTGGATCATATGTTATTACAAACCCATTATCTGGAGGAGTTATTTCTATGTTATCTACTATTTGGATACAAATAAAATCATGTTTTCTATTAGTTATGCCCATGGCTAATTCATATTGAGTATCATAGAAATCGGATATTAAAAAAACTATACTACGTTTTGGTATTACATGATTTAGATATTCTAGTGCATTTTTAATATTTGTTTTTGAGCTTTTAGGTTCATAAGCTAATATTTCTCTGATAATAGCTAAAATATGAGAAAGTCCTTTTTTGGGGGGAATAAACTTTTCTATTATATCTGAGAATAATATTACACCAATGCGGTCATTATTTTTGAGTGCAGAGAAAGCTAATATACCAGCAATTTCGGATATTAATTCATTTTTCATTTTGGCAGTACTTCCGAAAATCGTAGAACGACTAACATCTATCATAAAAATCAGTGTGAGCTCACGCTCTTCTTGATATACTTTAATGTAGGGGTGATTATGTCTAGCAGTCACATTCCACTCAATATCTCGTATATCATCACCATAAACATATTCCCTCAAATCGGAATATGCCATTCCTTTCCCTTTAAAAGCACTTTGATATTGCCCTGCAAACATCTGAGTAGATAGTTTACGAGCTGTTATAGATATATGTCTAACCTTTTTCCTTAAATCTTCTACTTTTATGCTCATGGCACTTCTATAACATTTAAAATGTCTGCAATGAATTGATCTGAACTAATATTTTCTGCTTCTGCTTCATAAGTCATACCTATTCTGTGACGTAACACGTCAAAAGCAATAGCTCTCACATCTTCTGGTATCACATATCCACGACGATGTATGAATGCATAAGCTTTAGCTGCTAATGCCATATAAATACTAGCTCTTGGAGAGGCTCCATAGCGTACCATATTTTTATATTGTGGTAATCTATACGCATCAGGCTGTATAGTAGCATAATTGATATCTATGATGTAGTTACGAATTTTCTCATCCATGTAAACATCTAGAACTAATTTTTGAGCATTTAATATTTGTTCTGGAGTAGCGACAGAATTAATTGTAGGGAATTGATCTTTTAGATTTAAGTCGATGATATATTTTAATTCATTTTTTTGTGGATAATCTACTATGACTTTCATCATGAAACGATCTACTTGAGCTTCTGGCAATGGGTAGGTACCTTCTTGCTCGAGGGGATTTTCTGTAGCCATCACTATGAATGGATTTGGCAAAGGGTAGGTTTCATTACCGATAGTTACTTGTCTCTCTTGCATTGCTTCTAATAATGCACTTTGAACCTTTGCTGGTGCTCGATTTATTTCATCAGCTAATATGAAATTAGCAAATATCGGACCTTGCCTAACTTGAAATTGCTCTGAACGAGGACTAAATATCATTGTACCTATTAAATCTGCTGGTAAAAGATCTGGAGTAAACTGTATTCGGCTAAATGATCCTTGAATAGTTGATGCTAAAGATTTAATACTTAACGTTTTAGCCAATCCTGGTACTCCTTCTAAAAGTATATGCCCTTTGGTTAATAATGCCATTATCAAGCAATCTGTCATGTGTTTTTGCCCAATAATTACCTTGTTTAGCTCTATTTGTATCAAATCAATAAAGCTACTAGCTGCCTCGATTTTTTGGTTTAGTGTAGCTATGTCAATCTCATTATCCATAATTTATTATTATAAAATTTACTTTTAATTACGAAATTAATCTATTTTTAGTATTTGATTCGATATTTTAAATTTAGGGTAATAAAATAAAGAATTATTTTGAATATTTTGGTGAAAACTAATTTTTGAGAGAAATAGATTTTAAATGTTTGTAAGGGATAAGGGTGGGAGAGAGGGAGGTGAATATTTTATTATTTTTAAAAATGTTAGTAATTTTATATGCTTATATATTAAAAATCCATTATCTTTGCAACAAATTTTATTTATTATGAAAAATATCGTATCAAATCTCCAAGAGCACCTATCCCAAGGTAAACAACTCAACTTAGAATTCCTTAATAATCTCTACAATAAGATGAAACTACAAGGTAACGATGTAGTAGATTATCAACATCTAAAAGCTCAAAGCGTCTCTCCACAATGTCCTAATTGCAAAAGCATCCATATCAAGAAAAATGGCCATCAGCAAGGTCAACAAGTGTATAAATGTAAAAATTGTGGTAAAAACTTCCGAGAGACTACTGGCACTTTTGTCTATTACCTCCACAAAAAAGAATTAATGCTAGACTACATTCGCCTGATGCTTGAAGGAAAAACCTTACGTCAATGCTCTAAAGAACTTCGTATCTCTCTACCTACTAGTTTCGAATGGCGACATCGCATTATATCTGCTCTAAGAAGTTTCGAAAATAATGTAAACTTCTTTGGTATTATGGAAATAGACGAATTGCAATTGAAATACTCTGAGAAAGGACGCAGATATAAAACGT
>Ga0209606_1005739_pt1 | contig 10578 bp, 9 predicted proteins | sample AD_UKC057_MetaG_FD_184412 | JGI IMG/M metagenome (GOLD analysis project Ga0209606, IMG submission 184412) | Active sludge microbial communities of municipal wastewater-treating anaerobic digesters from USA - AD_UKC057_MetaG (SPAdes) (version 2) | ecosystem: Engineered > Bioreactor > Anaerobic >...
ATTTTTGGCAATTGAAACATCGTACTTGCGGACAATAGAACCACGCCATGCGGTAAGTCCCATATTCGGCTTGCCTGGATTACTACGGGATTCAATGAGTTCTGCAGCGGTTTTACCTGTGGTCGCCCAGAGCATTTTATTTTGCACCTTTTTAAAGAAAATCTGTGCCGCTTCGGAATTTTTATCATAATCAATAGCAGTAGTATAAATATCCCTGATTTTCTGGTAAAATCTTTTCTCGGAAGCACGAATGTCGCGAATCCGTTCAAGCCACTCATCAAAATAATCCCACCGTTCAGATTGTTTGAGCCGTTCATCATCCATTGCAAAACCCTTGATGATATACTCTTTGAGGATTGCCGTTGCCCAAATTCTGAACTGGGTCGCCCGTTTGGAGTTTACCCGGTAGCCTACGGCTATAATGGCATCAAGATTGTAAAATTCTTTGTTTCGGGCAACCTGCCGTCCGCCTTCATTTTGAACAGTTTCCATTTTGGAAAGAGTTGCTTCTTTTTGCAGTTCTTCATCTTCGAAAATGTTTTTCAGGTGCTTAGATATTGCAGGAACATTTACTCCAAAGAGTTCAGCCATTGCGTTTTGAGTTAACCAGATAGTTTCATTCTGGAATATGGTGTCTATTTTGACAGCACCGTCTTCGGTTTTGTAAAGGATTATTTCGGATTGGTTCATTGAGCTGCCTCCAAAGAACTCTTATATACTAATTCGCTATTTGTTATTCAATCTTCTTTCTGTCTTGGCGCTGAATTGCACTTAACTCTTAGGAAAGTATTTTAAACTGTCAATCACATGCGGAGTCAATAGAAAATCATTTCAATTTTAAAATACTTTTCAAGTTGAATTAAACCGAACCTGAAATTAAATGTCCGGATGATTTTTAATTATGGAATTAATATTTTTTGAAATTTATTTTTATTTGTGGATAACAACTAGTTTTTATTTAGCCTTTAATGAAATTCCGGATGTTCATCTTTAGCAGAAAATCATCCATTATTATACCCAGTTTTCAAATCTTAATTTATCAATCTTTGAAAATTCCTTTAAGTTATTAGAAACTAAAATTAAATCTAATGAAATTGCATGTGCAGCAATAAGATAATCCATTGCTCCAATAGGCTGCCCAATTTTTTCAAGTTCAGATCTAATAATACCATATTCTTTCGCGGCTTTAGAATCATAATCAACAATTTGGAAAGGCAATAAAAATTCAATTAGTGCAATTCTGCTTTTTTCAGGATCTGTACTTTTATTTATGCCATATTCAAGTTCAGAAACTGTAATTGAAGAAATAGCAATATCATTAATTTCATACCGGGATAGTTTCTTTAATACAGATAACGGCCGCTTGTTGATGATATAAATACAAATATTGGTATCGAGAAGAAATTTCATTCGATAATATCTCTGTCATCAATAGCAGGTTGAATTCGTTCGGATAAAAAATTATCAGGAAATTTATCCAGGCTTTTTGAAAAATTATCCCAAATTTTGTCTTTCGGAATGAGAATAACCATATCATCTATTTTCTTAACAAATACTGATTCTGTAGAAAATCTGAATTCTTTGGGGAGTCTTACGGCTTGACTTCTGCCCGTTGTAAATATTTTTGCTGTATCCATAAAAATTACCTCAATTATTAAGTAGATATCATGATATGTATCTTTTGTGAAATTTCAAGCTTTTTTTGTTTTATGAAATCAATGGTATGAAGTAATTCCAGTAAATTGGCGAGAGAAAAATTGCCGTTGACGTGTTGCGTGTGAGCGGCGTTGGCTCAGAAAAATGTTGCGCAGCCCGGAGGGAAGCGGAGCATTTGCGCAATGTTAGACGCAGTTGCATATTATTACAAATCAATTAATTCGTCTTAAACTTTTCTTGTATTTCATTATAAATTTGGCCATATATATCATCGAGAATCTTTTTATGGGGTGTCTCAATTGCTTTTTTTATCAATTCAATCGCTATTTCACCATTATTCGTAATTGAATATAAGCTCGATTTATATGAATAAAATATGCTTTTATCGTTTAGTGTAATTAAATCTTGCGGATTTACTTTTTCTGCATACTTAATTGATTTGCAAATATCATTTTTTATTGATGAATAATATGTAGCCTTTAACCACAGATAATATGATCTTTCTGTGCTTAATAACAGATATGGTATAGTAATGTTAATGCAAAGAAAACCAATATCTTGTAATCGAAAACTAATCAAAATATGTCCCAATGAAACTAACCCTAAAAATAAATAAATCATGAGAATTACGGGTAAAGCATATTGAATCTGTCCTTTAATACACAAATAAATTGCTAACGAATATATGAGCATATATAAACATAGCCGAATGTATCGCTTAATTCTTTCCATATTTTCTCCAATTTTTGCGATATGCAATTGCGTCTAACTACATATATACGCAATAGACGCCTGATCAAAAGAGTCTCTTTCTTCCATCAACTTAATTTCAGTTACATCCGCCCACGAAATTAATCATGCCCGAGAAATCCTTAGAATATCTTAGTCACATGACCATTAAAATCTTTATGAGTAATGTTTTCGGAAATGTCAAACCCAAAATGAAACACATGACTCACTACAAATTACGTGTTTACTGAGCGGAGTCGAATGTAGGAATGTATTATGGGATAATGAGATTCCTGCATTCGCAGGAATGACCGCAAAATCGATATAATGACAGAAAGCGCGCTGGGAAGTTAAATGACAGAAGTTTTACAAAGCACTACAGCAAAGGAAATATGAGAGAAAAAAGCCATTAAATCGTCCGCTGAAAGCGGACACTAAGGCGGTAGGAGAACCGCCATCGAGTCGCTTCAAACGCAAACAGGATGTTTGCAAAAAAGCGACTCGTTAATAAGCTGAGCTTTCGCAATCCGCTGAAAGCGGTGCGAAAATCGAAGCGACAAGCTCCGCGCAGCGGCGCCCTTTTCTTTCGTCCATTTCTTTTGGGCGATGCAAAAGAAATGGATAAATTGGATTTAAAAGGTGTGAAACACCTTTTGTGTGTTGCATGACACTATGCAAAATTATTTTTGATATCAATAGATAATTGCTTGTTCTCAACGGACATCCAGGTGTCCGTCTCGATATAATAACACCAATAAAATTATCGCACACAACTCTGAGGTGAATGTTGCGTTATCCTGCTAAGAGCTAAAGCTCTTCTCGCGGGCAATGGCACGACCTCGTGTGAAATTACCTTTTGAGGTATTATTATATTGCTTCTTCTCAGCGAACGTCCTTATATAGTATACTGGCTTCATGAATTAGTTTTCAGTATCTTGATATTGGAGAAACTAAGGACGTCCCGCCTCAAAGAAGGCTTAGGGCATTACAGTTTCTCCATATCTTCTGACTGCTTATAGTGGGTCGTATAAACCAATATAAGGGTGCAGCAGAAGAAACTATCAGAATAATGGAGGTTGGTATCATGGAACATTTTGTTGGTATTGACAACTCATCTCTGGATCACAAAGTACGGGTAATTGACGAAAATGGACATTTAAATTTGTCTTTTGCGATTACAAATGATTTTGATGGATTCGAAAAGCTCAATCATGAAATTAACCAGTTAAAAGAAAGTAAAATCGGTTTTGAATTACCGCATGGACCGCTTGTTGATTATCTTCATGAGCATGGTTATAAATTGTATTCTTTGAATCCTTTAAAAATTAAACGATTTAAAGAATCACTCAAAGTTTCTGGAAATAAAAATGATGACATTGATGCTGTAGCAATTGCGGAATATCTGCGAAGCAATGATCGCTACACCCGCGAGTTGATTTATAATTCGCATGAAATTGAAAAACTGAAAAACCTTTCAATAATTCATACAAGAATGATTCAAAACAGGGCAAGACACATAAACAAGCTTCATTTTGTTGTTAGACAATATTTCCCTTTACAGGAAGCACTTTTTGGTGACTTTGCTTGTACAGTTCAGCTTAAAATGCTTATAAAATACCCAACCTTTGCTGATTTAAACAACACATCCGACAAAGAGATTGATGAATTTTTGAAACTTAATAAATATAGAATGCAGGATTATATTGATAAAATTATCCAGAAAATTAGAAATTACAATCAATTGATTTCTGAGGATGTAGAATCCACGTATCGAATTGAGGCGGAATATCTTTGTGATTTGCTGCTTGTGATAAATAACAGAATTAAAGAAATTGAAATAGAGATGAATAAAATTACAGATGCACATAATCTTGGTAAAGTTTTTAAATCTCTTCCTGGTGCTGGCAATATTTTAGCATGTAAACTTCTTTCAATATTCGGCGACAATAAAGACAGATTTGATAATTATAATGGAGTGCAATGCTTATTTGGCACTGCTCCAAAGAATTATCAGAGCGGTATGTATCATAAAGTGATAATGCGTAAAGCCTGTAGTAAAAGTGCAAGAGCTGTTTTATATACATTTGCATTCTCTACTTTACGATTTTCAAAATGGTCGAGAGATTATTATGACAGGCAGAAAGCGAAAGGCAAGACTCATTCTGTAATTCTGTAGCAGTTAGAGCTTTATCGAATAAGTGGATCAGGATAATTTACAAGCTTTGGAAAGAAGAAATTTTTTACGATGAATTAAAAAAAGTTACCGCTGCTGCTTGACATAGTGGGTGTGCTCGTGTTGGATTCGCGTCCTCCTGACGCACGGGATGAGGGTCGGCCATTTTATAAAACATGTAATTCCTGATAACAATAATACCATAAATCATTCGGCGAAGCCGAATACCAAATAAGCGCAGACTATCGCAGACATTACGAAGTAATGCGCGATAGTTCTGTCGCGACAAAAAGCGTGAGGGGGTTGCAAAGGGGCGAGAGTCGGCGACTGAGACTTTCGCCCCTTTGATCTTCTGCATGACACCATGCGAAACCGGATATCAAAGGCGCCAGCCTTTGGCAACAAGTCCGGTGTCCGGACAAAACCAGGTAAAGGGCGTGGAACGCCCTTTGAAATAATTGCATGATCCATGCAAAAAACGAATTCCAAAGGCGAAGCCTTTGATTGTATTCCGACACTCGGAAAAGTCGGATTAAAAGGGCATTATACGCCCTTTGCATTATACTACTATATTAGTAGTATAATGCTTGACAATAATACAATCTCTATCATATTGGTAGTATTAACGGAGGATTTATGAGCAAAATAGATTCAAAACTGAGGGCGGAATCCCTCGCAGTTCACGCGGGGCAGGAAGCGGATCCCGTAACAGGTTCAAGAGCAGTTCCAATATATCAGACGACGTCATATCAATTCAAAGACGCCGAACATGCAGCCGCTCTTTTCGGCCTGAAAGAATTCGGGAACATATATACGCGCCTCATGAATCCTACTACCGATGTACTCGAAAAACGCGTTGCTGCTCTCGACGGCGGAATCGGTGCTCTTGCAGTAGCCAGCGGTCAAAGCGCGATTTCTCTTGCTCTTTTAAACATCGCGCAGTCAGGCGATGAAATTGTCTCATTCGATAATTTATACGGCGGAACCTATTCATTATTTAAAAATACATTCGCACGCTTCGGAATAAAAGTTAATTTCATAAAATCAAATGATATTGAAGCGTTGAAAAAAGCCATTACACCGAAAACAAAAGCTGTTTATGCAGAGTCGATCGGAAACCCAAAACTAGATGTTGCAGATATAGAATCAGCATCAAAAATCGCGCATGAAAACGGAATACCTCTAATCATAGACAATACGGTTTCACCGTATCTTCTCCGTCCATTCGATTTCGGTGCCGACATCATCGTATATTCGGCAACAAAATTTCTCGGCGGTCATGGAACAAGCCTCGGCGGTATAATAGTCGATTCGGGAAAATTCAACTGGGAAAACGGAAAGTTCCCTCTGATTACTGAACCTGATCCGAGCTACCACGGACTCAAATTCACTGAGGCTCTTAAGCCGATCGGAAATATCGCATACATTATCAAAGCGCGAGTGAGCCTGCTTCGCGATCTTGGTCCTGCTATATCACCGTTTAATTCTTTTCTTCTTCTTCAGGGAATTGAAACTCTTCATTTGCGTCTGCCTCGTCATGCAGAGAATGCTCTGGCTGTAGCTGAATTTCTTGAAAAGAATCCGTCTGTTGAATGGGTCAATTATCCGGGCCTTTCAAATAACTCAGAGAAAAAACGCGCGGACAAGTATCTCAAAAAAGGCGCAGGTGCGGTAATAGGATTCGGAATAAAAGGCGGACTCGAAGCCGGAAAGAAATTCATCAACTCGCTTGAACTGATTTCTCATCTGGCGAATATCGGTGATGCGAAGTCGCTTGCAATTCACCCGGCGAGCACAACGCATCAGCAGCTTTCTGCAGATGAACAGCTTGCGACCGGTGTTACACCGGAATTCATACGTCTATCAATAGGCATTGAAAATATTGAAGATATAATTGAAGACATTACTCAGGCTTTAAAAAAGTCACAGGATTAAATTATGAAACGTATATTCAGTGATATAACCAAAACAATAGGAAACACTCCTCTTGTTAAAATCAACAGGCTTATAGAAAATAAAAACTGCGAAGTTCTCGTTAAACTCGAATCTTTCAATCCGCTTTCAAGCGTCAAAGACCGCATCGGCACAGCTATGCTTGAAGCGGCAGAAAAATCGGGCCGGTTAAACAAGGAGTCTGTCATCATCGAGCCTACCAGCGGAAACACCGGCATCGCCCTAGCCTTCGCAGCAGCGGCAAAAGGATACCGCCTCATCCTCACTATGCCCGATACGATGAGCATCGAACGCAGAAAGATACTTAAAATATTCGGAGCCGAACTCGTTCTCACGGAAGGAGCCAAAGGAATGAAAGGCGCAATAGAAAAAGCAAATGAACTTGCCGCATCAATTCCGAACAGTTTTATTCCACAGCAATTTGACAATCCGGCGAATCCGGAAATTCATAAAAAAACTACCGCTGAAGAAATCTGGAATGATACCGAAGGAGAAATTGATATTCTGGTCGCGGGCGTCGGAACCGGCGGCACCATCAGCGGAATCGGAGAAGTACTCAAATCTAGAAAAACATCCTTAAAAATAATAGCAGTCGAACCTGTTGATTCTCCGGTAATTTCAGGAGGAAAACCGGGTCTGCATAAGATTCAGGGAATCGGTGCGGGATTCATTCCAGCTAATCTAAACACATCAATCATAGACGAAATAATCCAGGTTACTCATACTGACGCCGGACAATGCGCGCGGGATCTGGCAAAAAAAGAAGGAATACTTGCAGGAATATCCGGCGGAGCTGCTTTATGGGCGGCGCTCGAAACTGCAAAAAAAACAGAATCGAACGGAAAAACCATTGTTGTAATTCTTCCCGACACAGGTGAAAGATATCTTTCTACATGGCTTTTTGAAGATGCGGAATAATATTGACATCATAATCACAATGAAAAGAATCTGCGCTGAAAGGAGTTTTTCCGAATGAAGCTTTCAACACGTTCGCGCTACGGAGTGCGCCTTCTTCTTGATCTTGCGATGGAATATGGAAATGGTCCTGTTCAACTCAATCTTGTTTCAAAGAATCAGGAAATTTCTGAAAAATATCTCGGACAGCTCGTTATACAGCTTAAAGATTCAGGTTTGATAATATCCTCCCGGGGAAAAACCGGAGGATACATGCTTGCCAAAAAACCGAAAGAAATAACCCTAAAAGAAATTGTCGAAAAGCTTGAAGGAGACATCTGCCTTGTTGACTGCGGCAAGGAAGAAACTGAATGCAGCAGATCATCTTTCTGCGTGACACGTGATATATGGAAAAAACTTTCTGACGACATGGCTTCATCTCTCAATAAAATAACATTGCAAAGTCTTATAGATAAAATGAAAAAACATTCCAACAATTAAACGGAGACTATATGAATATAAGCGAAGTTCAGGAAAAAATATTAAAACTGAAAAAAGAACAGGATATATGCATTCTTGCTCATAGTTATCAGGCTCGTGAAATAGTCGAAATAGCTGACTACACCGGTGACTCATTTCAGCTTAGTCTGATGGCAGAAAAAACTCCGCAGAAAAAAGTAATCATGTGCGGTGTGAGATTCATGGCAGAAACTGTCAAAATATTATCACCGGATAAAACAGTCATTCTTGCCAATCCGGAAGCAGGCTGCCCGATGGCTGAACAGATGGACAGACAAATGATTGAAAGCATTAAAAAGGATTATCCGGGTTATGCAGTTGTCGCTTACATCAATACAACAGCAGAATTAAAAACTGTGTGCGATGTCTGCGTTACTTCATCATCAGCCGTAAAAATAGTTAATGCAATTGATAATAAAAACATTCTTTTCATTCCCGACTGCAATCTGGGAAATTATGTTGCGAAACAGATTCCAGGCAAAAACATCAAACTTCTTAAAGGCGGATGCCCCGTCCATGCGGAAGTAACGCCTGAAGAAGCAAAAGAAGCCAGGAAGAAATATCCGAACGCTCTTCTGCTTGTTCATCCTGAATGCGTTCCAGGTGTTGTTGCCGAAGCCGACTATACGGGTTCAACATCAGGCATAATGGATTTTGCCGCAAAAAGCGATGCAAAGGAATTTATTATCGGAACGGAGATGAGCATCGCGGAACACCTTCAGTATGCGCATCCTGATAAAAAATTTAATATACTTTCAAAAAAGCTTATTTGTCCGGATATGAAACTGACTACTCTTTCAGATGTTTTTAATTGCCTTAATTCAAACGGCGGAGAAGAAATTTCTCTTGATGATGCCGTTATACATGAGGCAAGAAAATGCATCGATGAAATGATAAGACTTGGATGATGCTTTTATAAAATATTGACAATAATGGCCACTTGGCTTAAATTGTCTTATCCGAGGAAATGATGCGTCGTTTCCGAAGATTCACAACACTTCCAATCCGGAGGATTTCTGATGGAGAAGAGAATCGGTTCGGTCGCGATAGTCGTGACCGACAATGTCAACATTTCACGCCTCAATTCCGTTCTATCCGAACACGCCGATATCATAATCGGGCGAATGGGTATTCCGCGCAGGGAAAAATCTCTTCACATCATTTCACTAATCGTCGAAGGTGATACCGACCAAATCGGTTCGCTGACAGGCAAAATTGGAAGACTCCCCGGAATAGAAGTGAAATCCGTTTTAACGAAATACAAAGAGGATGAAAATGACACAAACAACTGAAAAGAATTTTATCGACAGGGAAAAACTTTATACCCTTTCGGATGTAAAATACACAGACTCAGAAATCGATTCAATACTCAACAAGGCACTCAAACTTAAAGGAATTTCCGTCGAAGAAGCCGGCAAGCTTATCAATGTTACAGACAGCAACAACATGAATAAAATCATGAGTGCCGCCGGAAAAGTTAAAGATCTCATCTACGGGAAAAGGCTCGTTCTCTTCGCTCCTCTTTACGTTGGAAATAAATGTTCAAACAACTGTCTTTACTGCGCATTCAGAAAAGACAACTTGGACATCAAGCGTGTCGTGCTTTCTGAAAATGAAATAATAAAAGAAACTGAACTTCTTCTAAAGGAAGGACATAAACGCGTTCTTTTAATCGGCGGAGAAGCCGGAGAAACTCGGCCTGATTATTATATAGAAGCAATGCGCGCGATCTATTCCGCGAAGTACGATAAACATACCATCCGCCGCGTTAATGTCGAAATTGCACCGATGGAAGTTTCCGAATTCGAAAAATTCTCGAAAGAACAAATCGGAACGTATATCTGCTTTCAGGAAACATATGACGAAGTCATTTATAAAGAAGTTCATCCTTCGGGTAAAAAGAGGGATTTCAACTGGCGGCTTTACGTAATGGACCGCGCTCTTCAGGGCGGACTCAATGACGTCGGTATCGGCGCGCTTTTCGGTCTTGCCGATTACCGTTTCGAAACCCTCGCCCTTCTCACTCATGCTAATCATCTCGATGAAACATTCGGAGTCGGCCCTCATACAGTAAGCGTTCCGAGAATAGAACCCGCAACCAACGCGCCTCTTTCTTATCAGGTTCCGCATCCGGTCAGCGATGAAAACTTCAAGAAAATCGTCGCCATCATACGCCTTTCGCTTCCGTATACAGGAATTATTTTAAGTACGCGCGAAAATGAAACTATCCGAAAGGATCTTTTTCATTACGGCATCAGTCAGATAAGCGCCGGAAGCCGCACAAATCCGGGAGGATATTCAGACAACAGTTCAGAAGCACAATTTTCGCTCGGCGATCACCGTTCGCTTGATGAAGTCATTTCTTCCTTAATTGATGACGGATACATTCCTTCTTTCTGTACAGGTTGTTACAGAAAAGGCCGCGTCGGAAAAGACTTCATGGATCTTGCCAAACCGGGTCTCATTCACAAGTTCTGTATGCCGAACGGACTTTTTACATTTAAAGAATATCTTGAGGATTTTGCCACAGCAGAGACTAAGACGAAAGGCGAAAAACTTTTAGCAAAACTAATCTCAGAAATTGAGGATGCAAAAATAAAAGAAAAATCCGAATCTGTAATATCACAAATTTCAAACGGCGAAAGGGATATTTA
>Ga0209606_1005740_pt1 | contig 10574 bp, 8 predicted proteins | sample AD_UKC057_MetaG_FD_184412 | JGI IMG/M metagenome (GOLD analysis project Ga0209606, IMG submission 184412) | Active sludge microbial communities of municipal wastewater-treating anaerobic digesters from USA - AD_UKC057_MetaG (SPAdes) (version 2) | ecosystem: Engineered > Bioreactor > Anaerobic >...
CCATCGTTTCCCACGACCGTTACTTCCTGGATCGCCTGGTCAACAAGGTTTTTGAGCTCAAGGATGGGGAGATCAGGGCTTACGCCGGCAATTATTCCTACTTTATTGAAAAGCGCGCCGGGCGGACGGCAGACATGGATCAGAAACTTAAGCGAGAAGAGACGACGGAAGAAAAAAAGGCTTCGCTGAAAGACCAAAGAAGGCTGGAAGCTGAAGAGCGCAACCGGCGGTCGAAAATTCGCAGCGCTTTAAAGAAAGAACTGGCCGCGCTGGAAGAAAAGATTGCCGGAATGGAGGCCCGAAAAGCTGATTGTGAAAAATTGCTGTGCAATCCGCAAACGCACAAAACCCCGCTTAAAATCAAAGAACTTCAGATGGAATTCAAAAGCATCGAAAATGACCTAACGTCGTTCTACGCCCTCTGGACGGATCTTTCCTGCAAGCTGGAAGAGGAAGCGAGTATAACGCCATGAATAATCTTTCAAAATTTCATACCACTTCTAAATCAAAGATGATACAGCGACGGCTAGGAGGAGGCGACACAGGCATATTATTAAGTAAAGGATGCCCCTCTCTCTGCGCCTTAGTCAACCGTTTGGGACGCCGCCTACGATACCAATGCAGGAGCAACTATCACTGAGTTGAACTTTCTTTTCAGTCTCGTTCTATCTTTCTATTGCACCTTTCCGAAGGGAAAATTGGCCCCCGCCTCGATGACCGGGGTTTGCTGGCGATTAAAGACTTTCTCGGATAAGGTAATGATTTCCTCTTCCATATAATCCTTAAGGTTGTTGACGGTGATGTAGCCGTCCTTCTTTATGTCGGCCTTTCCCCTCATACCTTCCAGAAGTACGTATGTAAACAGGCCGTGACCTTTATATCCCTCTAGGGCGGCCTCACTGTCCAGAGATGCGGCAAAGACCGACGAACCTACTGCCCGCTGCAAAAGTTTGATCGCCGTAGATTCCGTAAGCCCTCGCGTTCGTTGCTCCAGCAGTGCAAGCTGAAGGCGTTTTCCCGCTTTCCCGGCATGGCACGTGTCCAGGAAGATGATCTTTTTCTGGGCGGGAATGGCACCAATAAGGTTTATCAGCTCTGTCTGGCTTAGAGCGGACTGTGCGATGCGGTCGGATGAAAGGAGGAGGACATTACTCGTAATGAGGTAGTACTGCTCTAGCCCCTCCACCTGTTCTATCAAACCGTGCGAGGCATTAAAGAAAATGAAGACGTCATCGAGCTTGATTTCTCCTGCGACCTGCTCCAGAATTTTGCGGATAACATCCCGTGTCGTCTCGGTTGGCCTTGATAGGACAATCACCTGAACCTTATCAAACAATGGCGTTGCCTGCTTCTTGAGAACGTCACCAAACTCTGTGGCATCGGAAGCAGCGTACTTCAGTGCGATGGACTTGTTCCGGTATTCGTCGATGCCCACGACCACGGCGTAAAGATTGGGCCGCGCCACCCGGATATTCGCCGTTACCGTAACCTCGGCGGGGGCTGATTCCATGGAACCTTCCCGGTTCATGGCCACCATCCGGATATTGTTTTTACCAACGCTGAGAGGCACATCGAATGAAAAGGCTTCATCTTCTGTTTGCTTTGCCTTGACAACCAACCCACGTGTCCTGTTCCCGATTTGCACCCCGTTGCTGTAAACAATAATATCGCCGATCCCGCCGCCGTTATCCTTGACAGATAACTTGACAATTATTTTTTCTTCATTCACGCTGATGTCCTTTTCCGGGACGATAAGTTTAAGTGAGGGAGCTAGAGATTTGGCTGTAAGCGTACCGATATCATCCTTTGCTTCGATCGACTTTCCTGCCAAAGCAAGCTCCACCAGTTCCGGACGATAGAACCGGCTGTAAAACTGGTCAAGCCCGTAAATGTTGTTGCCGACTCGTACATTGAGGTGTTTCGCTCCATTGGCAGAGGCGTTGAAATAGCCCTCTGGGGTAATGATAACCCATTCGCCATCGGTGAAACTAATAAACCTAGCGATTTCTCTACCTGTATTGATGTCCCATAGGCGTGTGGTTGAATCATCACTCCCCGATAAGACAAACTTCCCGTCCGGCGAAAAGGCGACGGAGTTAACCACATCTGTATGCCCGGCAAAGGACCGTATCTGTTTCCCCGTGGCCACATCCCAGAGACACAGGGTACGATTCAAACTCCCCGACAAGGCGAACCGACCATCCGGTGAAAAGGCAACGGATTGAACAAGAGAGGATTCCTGCTCGGCAAATGACCGTATTTCCTTCCCCGTGGCCACTTCCCAGAGACACAGGGTATCATCACCCCCCGATAAAGCAAACCTCCCATCGGGTGAAAAGGCGATGGAATCAACTCCGCCTGTATGTCCGGCAAATGACCGTATCTGTTTCCCCGCAGCCACATCCCAGAGACGCAGGGTGTCATCCCAACTTCCCGATAAAGCAAAACTCCCGTCTGGCGAAAAGGCGATAGAGCTAACCCCTCCTGTATGCCCGGCAAATGACTGTATCTCTTTCCCCGTAGCTACATCCCAGAGACGCAGAGTGTAATCACCTCCATCATTCCTCACTTTAGTTCTAGAGGATGATTTTATCATTTTTCTCTCGTCTGAACTTCCCGATAATGCAAATCTCCCATCCGGTGAAAAGGTGACAACAGATTTAAATCTACTTGTATGACCTGTAAATGAACGTATCTCTTGTCCTGTTGTAATATCCTTGAGTCGCAGGGTATTATCATCTATACTCCAGGACAAGGCAAATCTCCCGTCAGGCGAAAAAGCAACGGTTGTAATAGAGTTTGTATGCCCGGCAAATGGGCATATCACTTTCCCTCTCCCTGTGGCTACATCCCAGAGACGCAGGGTTGCATCGCCATGTCCACTCAATAGGACGATCCTCCCGCCAGATGAAAAAGCAACTGAGTTAACGCTGAATGTATGGCCAGCAAACGACCGTATCTCCTTCCCTGTGGCGACGTCCCAGAGCCGCAGGGTTTTATCATCACTCCCCGATAAGGCAAACTTCCCGTCCGGCGAAAAGGCGACGGAGTTAACCTGATCTTGAACCCTGCCTGTATGCCCGCCGAATGATCGTATCTGTTTCCCCGTGGCAACACTCCAGAGACTTAGGTTTCCCTTGCCATACCCCCCTGATAAAGCGAATCGACCATCCGGAGAAAAGACGACGGAGTTAACAAGAATGGTTTCGTGCTCGGCAAACAACCGTATCTGCTTTCCCGTTTTAATATTCCATAAACGTTGGGTCGAATCATGACACCCCGATAAGGCATACCTCCCGTCAGGCGAAAAGGCGACGGAGCTAACTCCGTCTGTATGTCCGGAAAATAAACGTAGCGTTTTCCCCGTGGCCACGTCCCAGAGACGCAGGGTCTTATCATCACTCCCCGATAAGGCATACCTCCCGTCAGGCGAAAAGGCGACGGCGTTAACCCCACCTGTATGTCCGGAAAATGACCGTATCTCTTTCCCCTTAGCTATATTCCAGAGACGTAGGGTACGGTCCAAACTCCCCGACAAGGCGAACCGTCCATCCTGTGAAAAGGCAACGGATTTTACAAAAGAGATTTTATGTTCAACAAATGACCGTATTTCCTTCCCCGTGGCCACATCCCAGAGACGCAGGGTATCATCACCCCCCGACAGGGCTAATTTCCCGTCCGGCGAAAAGGCGACGGAATTAACCCCGCCCATATGCCCGACATATGACCGTATCTCTTTCCCCGTGGCCACATCCCAGAGACGCAGGGTTTGATCCCAACTCCCCGATAAGGCAAATCGCCCATCCGGTGAAAAGGCGACGGACCGAACGATGAAACTATGCCCCAACTGTGGAAATATTTCTGTCTTTTCTGTGGCAGCATAGACCATCGACACTGATGTAACGATGGCTAAGATAAGTAGGACCGACTTTAACCGCATGGTAACTTTTTCTTTCATTGCAATTTATTGCGTCATAATACTTTGCATTTATTCCCTATTAAACCTATCCAAGCAGTCTGAACATAGAGTCAGACCTAAACCAGTGACTGTCTCTCGGTATTTTTTGGGGTACGGGCATTCTCCTTCTTTCTTCCATAAGCGTTCGCCTCGTTTGGCTGTTCCGTCAATCATTGAGGTACGGCATATCTGCCCGCCGTAAAAGATATGCACAGCCCCACCCTTGCTGATCAGATCTCCTTCCGCTGGTCGTAAATCTTTTCCTTTCACAACATCACCTATTCTCATCACCTTTCTTGAACTAACGGAAACGTCTCCACAAACGATGTTTGAATGAATTGGTTTCTTCTTTGCTTTTGATGCACTTGTTGGAAGAAGATTTATAATCTTCACAGTTACGGGAACCAATACCTTCAGGTACTTCTTGATCAACATTAGTCCTGCAAGTTGTTGTGGTTTTGGTGAATCTCCTGGTAACTTGGCTTCAATGAATATAAAGTGTCCAGAAGGTTCGATCACCCATAGATCAGGAGCCACAGGTTTTTTATGCTTTAATTCCCCTTCGTGCTCTTGATAATATAACAGGACATTATTTTGCAGAGAGGCCAAAGATTCTAATCCAATGTGTTTTAACAAAGCGCCATGAAAGAGTCTCTGAAATTCATTCTTTAGCCCATCCCCCGTAATCCATATTGGGTCTGTTAACCATTTAAATGAATTATACCAACCATCCCGCATCTTAATATTACTGGCTATGAAGGCTTCCCCGAAAAAACGCCTTCCCTGTCTTATCTTGGTTTTAGCGGCAATGATTTTTTTGATGTAATCTGATGCATCTGAACTCATAAGCATCGAATAGTCACCATTTCGCCACGATTGAAGAAGATGTTCAGAATAGTACATGCTTGTGCTTTGTACATCTGCTTCCATGATTGCATCCTCTAATAAATGTACTAAATTGATAATCGAGTTGACTAGACCAATTTTTTAAATTGATTGATAAGAATTTCCCTTTTTTACCTGGTAGTGGAAACTGCTCATCAAAGCCAGATTTGATAAATATTTCAATTACATTGCAAAACGTAAATCTCCCTTATGAGCAGAAAAAGCTTATTTTTCGGTCTCCGCCATCCCTTGACTGTTAAGCCTTTGCTTGAGGCATGTTCTTTGCGGAACCTTTGGCAAAAGATTTAGATAATTAATATATTGAGAACGACGATGAAACCAACAAAATTAGCCAAAAAAAAGAGCCGGTATCACGCTCCGTCCAGACCCGAGCGTTCCATGTGCTGATACCAGGTGGCCGGATCGGCCAGAAATTCTTCCGTGTCCTTCAGCGACAGCAGATGCTGCCGCTCCACTTGCGCGAGCATATCGAAAAACGCAGCCTCTTTGGCATCCGCACATTGTTTTGCCAGTTTGGAATACAGGGCCACGCCGCGCGCTTCGAAATCAATCGCCGTGCGGACCGCCTTGAGTTCAGCTTCCGTGCCGGTAATGCGGGCGGACTTTTTCCCGGACATGCCCTGCAACACACTCCCGGCTGAAGACGGCTGCACTTTCAGGGGAATCGTGGCCGGCCATTTCTTTTTCTCCACCCATTTCGCATGGAGTTTTTTCAACATTTCGTAATGTTCTTTTTCCTCATCGGCAATCTGCTTGAACATGTTTTTCCCGGCCATGTTCCTGGTCTTCCGTGCCTGGGTCAGATAAAACTCACGCTCCTTTTCTTCGTTTTCCAAAGCAAAGGCCAGTGCGTTCATTCTTTTATCCATGAATACCCCCTTTGGCGGATGATCGTATTTGCGCGGCATTATAGAAGATGTTGCAAATTCAGGCAATACGTTTTTTCAGGCAGGTTATTTCAGGAAGCCCTGAATGATCCGGTTCACGGCCTGGTCATAGGTCAATCCCAGACTCATCAGTTTGGTCAGCTGATCATTCGCAATCTTGCCGATCGAAGCTTCATGAGTCAATTCCGCGTCGGGATGACCGGCCTTCAGCGACGGCATGGTCTCATTGGTTCCGTTGTCCATGATAATTGCGTCGCATTCAATGTGGCCGAAGCATTGGTTTTGCGCATCGATGGTCGCATAAAATATCTGTTTGGAATTGCCCTTCATCACGGAGCGTGAAATCATATTGGCCCGGCTTCCCGCGCCTTTCAAAACAATGGTATTGGTGGATACGGCCGTTTGTTCGCCGTCGGTCAGAACCCTCTCCGTAATCAAGAGCAGGCTGCCCGGCCCCAAAACCGCCTCATTGATGCGACTGGTTTCATCCACACCGCCGATTTGCGTCAATTCCATTTCCGCGTGCGCGCCTTCGGCCAGAAACACTCTGGTGGTTGGGTTCAGCGTCCGGCGGCCCGTGCCTTCTCCGGACGCGTAATGTTTTTCGACATACGTCACCTTCGCATTTTTCCCGACCTTGAACTCGTGAATCCCCGCGTGTCCTTCCGGTTCGGACGATCCGCAGTGAATCCCGCAGCCGGCAACAATCGTGACTTCGGCGTCATCGCCGATAATGAAGGCATTCTGCACGACGTCATACAGACCGGCCTGGCTTAAAATCACGGGAATATGAACCGACTCATTTTTCGTCCCCGGTTTGATTTTGATGATAATGCCGGTTTCATCTTCGTTGGTCTCAATATTGATGTTGGCCGACACGTGGCGGTCCAGCAGTTTGCCGTTTTTTCGTATATTGTAGGCGCCTTTCGGCAATTCCTCCAGTTCGGCGACGGTTTTCAACAATGCCCTATCGATAGCATCCAGCATCATGATCTCCTTCACAGCTGTTGCGATATGTACACACGCTCAAATCATCCAGAAGCGGCATGGCGCCCGCCAGGCTTCCGTTATAAACGATCTTGCCCTCGTTGATGATGATCACCGTATCCGCCGCCTCCAAAAAGGCTTTATTATGGCTGACCACGATAGTGGTGGTGCGATTTTCAGCCAGCTCCTTTTTCAGAAGACTCACCATCGGGCCGATCGTCCATAAATCGATTCCCGTGTCGGGCTCATCGTAAATCGCCAGTTTGGGGTTGGCGGCGATGGTTGTCGCCAGCTCAATTTTTTTGATTTCACCGCCGGATAGCCTGGCATCCACTTCCTTATCCAGAAAGGACAGGGGGCAAATGCCCACCCGGCCGAGAATCTCCAGCAGTTGGCCTTCGTCTTCAATGCCGGTGGCCACCGTCAGCAGATCGCGGAACGTAATGCCTTTAAAGCGGGCGGGCTGTTGAAAGCTGTAAGCGATGCCGGCTTTGGCCCTCTCCGTAATCGTCAGCGTGGAAATATTCCGTCCATTGAAAAAAATGTCGCCGCCGGTTACCGGGTTGATGCCCATGATTAACTTTGCCAATGTCGTCTTGCCGCTGCCATTTGGCCCGGTGATCACATAAAATTTCCCGTCGTCAAACGTGAAATCAATCCCGTCAATAATGTTGCGCACACCGCCGCTTCCATCACTGTCGGTCACGGTGAAATACACTTTGTTTAGTTCCAGCATGGAATCTGCCTTTTCTCCTATCATTTTTACGTCTCCGCTATATGTCGCTTTGCGGATTCTGTCAATAGCCAGCTCGTGATCCGCTTCCATCAAAAACAAGCCCCCGGACGGATGGCTGCCGTTGTCAATGCTGAAAATGAATTCTCGGGTTATGAATCCCCTCTGAACGCAGAAGGGCGTCAGATAAAAAATAGAGCGGAGCAGATATTTAAAGAGCAGGGAACTTGCGTCCTCCTGCTCTTTAAATGTGGATAGCTGATCGATATTACTTCTTGGCTGCTTTCTTCACGACTTTCTTTTTCGCCGCAGGTTTCTTTGCCGCAACTTTCTTCTTTGCCGCCGGTTTCTTTGCTGCGGCCTTCTTCACGACTTTCTTTTTCGCTGCCGGTTTCTTTGCTGCGGCCTTCTTCACGACTTTCTTTGCTGTTGCTGCCATTGGGTTAAGCCTCCTTTAATTGAGTTTACTTCTTCTTTTCAGAATCCGTAATCTTACAAATGCGGCTTAATATTACTTTATTTTTTTCTTTCGGTCAACAAAAACTATAATAAATATTTACTTTTTTTATTTTTTTTCAAAAAAGATTTTTTCGGATGAAAGGACTGTGAAAATAATTCTGGCAAGAGCGCCGCGGAAAAAACACGACGGAATGAAACCGTGAAACCCTTTGATGAAGAGGCTTTCAGGCTTTTCGGATCAGAGATATGTTTTCGCTCCGACGAAGCGCCGGGCATAGTAATCGGAGGACAGCGCGTCGATGCGGATTTTTTTCCCGCTGGACGGCGCATGAATAAACCTGCCGGCGCCGATGTAAATGCCCACATGCGAAACTTTTCCGCGTCCGCGCGTGTCGAAAAACACCAGATCACCTTTCTGCAGATCCTCCCGCGCAATCGAATCTCCCGCGTCATACTGCGTTCGTGAATGCCGCGGCAGATCCAGACCGTTGAGCTGATAGACCGTCATGGTCAGTCCGCTGCAGTCAAAGCCGCTGTTGGCGGAAATGCCGCCCCACAGATACGGCACGCCGATAAAATCGTGAGCGGTTTTCACCAGCGACTCCCGTAAATAATCCGTTCCGTACTGACTGCGTTTGGCCGCCGCGGAATCTTCCGGCAATACGATATAGTATTCTTCAATCACGCCCGCTTGCTTGAGCGACTGCGCTTGAAGCCGCGCCGACTCCTTCGTCGCGAAATTCCCGAATCGCACCTTGAACAACCCTTCGGCCGCCCTGAAATAGGTGGCGGGAAGACCCTGGTCTTTGAGCTTCTCCGTCAGACGCACGGCATTTTCCACCCGCGCGAAAGCGCCCGCCTGAATGGTGTATCCCATCGCCGCCAGCTGTTTTTTTTGCGGCCTGGGCGCGGCGGGATACACTTTTGCTTCGCGGCCCGCGCAGGCCTGCATCAGCAACCCCATCAGCAGAAGAACCGCCAGTCTGAAGCAGATTTTTTTCATCTTCCCTTTTCCACGCGACGCCGCGTTACACTTTCCAGCGGTTTTGCACAAATGCCATCGCTTCTTCCCTGTCATGAATTCTGTTTTCCAGCTGCTCTTCCTCCAACGCCCGCAGCATTTCCCCCATCCGTTTTCCCGAAGCGTACCCCATCGCCAGCAGATCATCTCCGGTCAGCAAACGCGGCGGATGCAGCTCTTCCGGCTCCGCCTTTCGCAGCTGCTCCTGACAGAACGCATAATGGTCCAGCATCCCGTGGCTGGCCAGACAATCCAGCCGGTGCAATTGCAGATGCAGATGAAAATTCGGCATCCGCAAAAATCGCTTCAAGCGGGCGGGCCGCATTTTCTGTACGTTCATAAAAGCCATGTGCCGGCCAATCAGGTCCAGAACGTTTTCCCGGAGGGTTCGTGAGAACCGCAGCCGACGCATCACATCGTCAGCAATGGATTCTCCCAGCTTCACGTGCCCGTAAAAATGCACGCCGTTTTCGTCTTCCGTCCTTGTGACGGGCTTGCCGACGTCGTGCAAAAGCGCTCCCCAGGCCAGCGCCGCATCCGCTTCGGGTTTGCTTTCCCCCGACAGAATCTCGATCATGATCAGCGTATGCCGCCAGACATCGCCTTCCGGATGAAAACGGGGCGGCTGCTCGACCCCCCTCATCCGGTCCACTTCCGGCAGAATTTGTTTCAGCAGGCCCGTCTCGGCCATCCATTCCAACCCCCTGCGCGCTCCGCCCCTTGTGAGGATTTTATTCAATTCCTCCTGCACGCGCTCGGCGCTGATTTCCCGGATTTTCGCCGCATGGCGCGCAATTGCGTCCCGGACGCCGTCATCCAGATAAAAATCCAGATTGGCGGCAAAGCGGATTGCCCGCAGCATTCTTAAATGGTCTTCATTGAAACGAACCCCCGGATCGCCGATCGTGCGGATCATTTTCTTTCCGATATCGGCGCGGCCGCCTACGTAGTCGATGATGGCGTTCGTTTCAGGATCCATCAACAGGCCGTTAATCGTAAAATCCCGCCGCAGGACGTCTTCCCTGGCCGATGAAAAGCGCACCTGCGTGGGGCGGCGTCCGTCTTCGTACCCCTCGTCGCTGCGAAAAGTAGCCACTTCGTAGGAAAAACCGCCCTCGCGGACCACCACCACGCCGAATTTGGCGCCCACGGCAACGGTTCGTTCAAAAAGACGGATGACCTGATCCGGCAGGGCGGATGTGGCGATGTCGTAGTCGCCGGGAGACACGCCGCGAACAAAATCCCGAACGCAGCCTCCGACAAAATAGGCTTCAAAACCCGCCCGCTGCAGACCTTCGACAACCCGCTTCGCGCCGCGATGTTTTTCGATGGAATGATCGTCCGCCGTCCGGATCAATCTTGCTTCCTCGTGATGACCTGGTTTATTTCTTTCCCAGTTTGATCGCGCAGAATTCACCGCACATGGTGCAGCCTTCCTCATTCGCGCTTTTGCTTTTTTCCAGGAGCGCGGATGTTTTTTCCGGATCGATGGACACTTCCACCTGCCCCTGCCAGTCAAAGTTCCTGCGACACTCGGACATTTTCCGGTCCCGCTCAAAAGCACCCGGAACGCCTTTGGCAATATCGGCAATATGCGCCGCGATCCGCGCGGCCATCACGCCG
>Ga0209606_1005745_pt1 | contig 10568 bp, 4 predicted proteins | sample AD_UKC057_MetaG_FD_184412 | JGI IMG/M metagenome (GOLD analysis project Ga0209606, IMG submission 184412) | Active sludge microbial communities of municipal wastewater-treating anaerobic digesters from USA - AD_UKC057_MetaG (SPAdes) (version 2) | ecosystem: Engineered > Bioreactor > Anaerobic >...
CTAATCAACACATTCATTATATTTTCATATTCTTCAGAGTTGTTTATGCTAAAAGCAACTTCGTTTTTTATTAATTGTACAGCTTCGTTAAACTTTTTGTGATTTGGTCCAAAAACTACTGGAATTTCATAAACAACAGCTTCTAAAATATTATGAATTCCTTTTCCAAAACCTCCTCCAATATATGCAATATTTGCATAACGATATAATTTTGACAAAATTCCAATAGAATCAATTATAATTAATCGTGTGTCGGGATTTAGGGTTTCTATCTTAGATAATCTTTGACTTGTAATTTTAAGTCTTTTTTCTAAGTTTTTTATATTCTGTTCAGAAATTTCGTGAGGAGCAATAATAAAAACATAATCTTCAGGCGAAGAGTTTATGAAGTTTGTTATAATTTTTTCGTCTGCTGCCCAAGTGCTTCCATAAACAAAACATTTTTTGCCTTCGCAAAATTTTTCAAGAATTGGATTTTCATATTTTTCATTAGCTATAGCAACAACTCTATCAATTCTTGTATCTCCGCAAACTAAAGTGTTTTTGAAATTGTATTTATGTAATAATTTTTCTGTTTCTTCTGTTTGCACAAATATTTTGCTAAAAAAACCTAAGGCTTTGCGATAAGTTTTTCCATAAGACTTAAAAAACACTTGATTTGGACGAAAAATAGCAGCAATTAAATAAGTTGGGATTTTGTTTTTATTTAATTTTTCTAAGAAATAATACCATATTTCATATTTTACAAAAATTGCAGTAACTGGGTTTACTGTTTCAATAAATTCTTTTGCATTTTTTCGTGAATCGAAAGGCAAATAGCAAACTATATCTGCAAATTGGTAATTTTTTCGAGGTTCGTAACCACTTGGACTAAAAAAACTTAAAATAATTTTATATTCTGGTTTTTCAGTTTTTATTTTTTCAATTAGTGGTCTGCCTTGTTCAAATTCACCTAAAGACGCACAGTGAAACCATATATATTTTGAGTTTTTATCAATTTTAGATTTAATTTCTTGAATTTGATTTTTTCTGCCTTCAATCATTAATTTTGCTTTTTTATTAAAGATTGAAGCAATTTTTATTGCAAAAAAATATGATTGAGTAATTATTTTATAAGCAAAAAGCATATTTAATAAAAGTAATATTTTTCTGGTGATTTTGTATAAATTGGAATTATCCATCCAAATCTAATACCACTTAAAAAATCTTTTCGTTTTGTATCATCATATCTCATAAGATTAAAGTCATAATCTCTTCGGCTCATTGTAAAAGCTTGATAAAACTCAAATCCTATATAAAAATTAATTAGTCGTTTATTATCCAAATGTTGATAACCTATAAATTCTTTTACTGCAAGTCCATTGCTTAGTCTGTCGTATCCCTTTTTATAATCACCTAAAATTGGCGGTGCGTTATTGTCTTTATTTTCGATATGAATATGATGCTGCAAAAGTCCTGCTCCAAGGCTTACTAAAATCCCAGAATTTTTATTTGGTCCAAAAACAGGAATAAGTTTACTTAGATTAGCTCCTGCGTACATACCTCTTTCTGACAAAGTGAAGGTTGCATATTCACCATATTGATTAATAATGTATCCTGTTTCTGTTGCAATATTATTAAAAATAGTAGTGTCTTTTACTTTTCCGCCGAAGATATAAGCAAATTCTAACCCAAATCCCCAATTAGAAGCTATTTTATATTCTAAACTTCCACCAATCATAGAAGACATTCCAAAACGTTGAGCCATATCGCCACCAGGAAGATGAGCAGAATAATTAATGGAAAATTTTAACATATTTATACTAGAGTCGCTAATTTGAGCGTTTATAGTAAAAACAGAAAAAACCGTAATAAAAACCAAAAAAATCTTTGTTTTCATTTTGCAAAATTATAAAAACTTAACATATCTTAAAACAAAAAAACATTGTGAATATTGTAAAATATTTAGATTTTTTGACACTGTTGCTCAAAATGCCAAACTGATATGCCAATCCTGATAAAAATAAATATTATTTTTCTTATTATACACAAAAATAAAAACTTTCATTTTTTACATAATTTGCCGTATATTTAAACGGTTCTATTAAAATAAATGGCGATTATATTTTTTATCAATTTTTCGTCTAACATAAACTTTTTCTTCGTAACTTTGAAATCTAAATAATTCTTTTTCTGATGAGAGTTTTTACTTTGTGCATATTTTCTATATTTTTTAGTTGTATTACCTTATTTGGACAGCAACAAACTGAACTTCAGAAAGCAAGGACTATTTTAAACGACAGAGCTGAAGTTTTTATTAAATTTTCTGCTACTCCACAGGAATTACAACATTTTTCAAGAATTTTATCTATTGATAATTATGATGGAGAAAATATTTTTGCTTACGCCAATGCCAAAGAGTTTGAAAATTTCTTAAAAACTAATAAAAATTTTGAACTTGTTAAAGATTATTATAATCGCTCAAGAGCTTTGACTATGGCAACAAGCATTGAAGAAATGCAAAATTGGGATAAATATCCAACTTATGAGGTTTATGTTGAAATGATGCAAAAATTCGCACAAGATTATCCTAATATTTGCAAGTTAGATACCATTGGTTTTTCTACTGAAGGACGTTCGCTTTTAGCGGTTAAAATTTCTGACAACGTAAATATTGACGAAGCTGAACCAGAATTTTTATATACAGGTCAAATGCATGGAGATGAGCTTATTGGTGGAGCTGTTTTATTGAGATTGATAAACTATTTATTAGAAAATTATGGTTCTATTTCAGGAATTACCGATTTAATTAATTCTGTTCAAATTTATATAAATCCGCTTGCAAATCCTGATGGCACTTATAGGTCAGACAATAGCACAGTGAGCAATTCGATTAGATATAATGCTCAAAGCATTGATTTAAACAGAAATTACAAAGACTTTGACGCTGGCAACCATCCTGATGGCAATGAGTATGGTATAGAAACTGTAGCTTTTATGGAATATGCTGAAAATCACAAGTTTGTAATGTCAGCAAATACTCATAGCGGAGCAGAACTTGTAAATTATCCTTTCGATACGCATTCAGAATTGCCTGCAGATAATTTATGGTGGGAATTTGTTTCTACAGAATATGCAACTAATGCTCAAGAAAACTCGGCTTCGGGTTATTTTACAGACCAAAACAACGGAGTTACAAATGGTTACGCTTGGTACACTATTACTGGAAGTCGTCAAGATTATATGAATTACTATCATAATTGTCGAGAAGTAACTTTGGAATTAAGTACTAAAAAACTTTTAGATGCAGAAGACTTACCTGCTCATTGGGAATACAATAAAAAAGCTTTGTTAGATTATTTAAAACAAGTTACTTATGGTTTGCGAGGCATAGTTACAGACTCTATAACTCACGAACCATTGCAAGCAAAAGTGTGGATAGAAAATTTTGACAAATTAAATTCTCATGTGTTTTCTTTCCCTCAACACGGCGATTATTACCGTTTGTTAAAACAAGGAAATTATCTTGTTAGTTTTTCTGCAGAAGGCTATAAAACAAAAACTTTTGAAGTCGAAATTAATGATTACCAACAAACTCTGCTTGATGTTCAGCTTGTTAATTTGGAAAACACATCTCCTTTGGCAAATTTTACTTCAAATCAGCAAATTTTTGAATGTTCGCCAAATGTACAGTTTATAAATTTATCCGAAGCCTCATCTGATTCCGAATTTTTGTGGGATTTTGGCGATGGAAAAACTAGTACAGAATTTGAGCCAGAACATTTTTATTCTCAAAACGGAACTTATACAGTAAAACTTATTGCTCAGAACTCTTTTGGAGAAAATTTTATTATAAAAGAAAATTTTATTGAAATTAATTTAAATGAAATTCCTGAGCTTCCAAGTTTTGTGATTTGCGAAAATTCTGGCAATCTTGAAATTAATCTTGATTTAGATGGAAATATTTTATGGTTTGAAAATATAAACGATACAATTCCATTTAATGAAGGAAATTCTTACACAACACCTGAACTACACGAAAACACAACATATTTTATTGAAACAATATTTGTCGGTGGCAACTTTAATGGTGGAAAATTAAATCGCGAAAGCGGAGGAAGTTATGTGTCTGACGCATCTAATAATTATTTAATTTTCGATTGTTATCAAAATTGCATTTTGCACTCTGTAAAAGTTTATGCCGATGGAAATGGGAATAGAACAATTTATTTGAAAAATTCAATGGGCGAAATTCTTGAATCAAAAGAAATATTTATTGAAAACGGAGAACAAACTGTTGTTTTAGATTTTAATTTAATACAAGGCGAAGATTTTAGATTAGGATGCGAAGCGACTGCTAATTTATACAGAGATTTTAGTGGAATGTTTTCAAATTTTAATTATCCATTCAATATTAGCAATGCAATTTCTATTAAACAAAGCAATACTGTTTGGTGGTATGATGAGAAAAAATATTATCCATATTTTTATGATTGGAATATAAGCTTGCCTGATTGTTATTCTGCAAAAACTCCATTAAATATTTATGTAAACGAAGAAATTGTTGCTGATTTTAATTTTACTATTAATAATAATATCGTTTCTTTTACAAACGCTTCAATTGCAGCAGATTCTTATATTTGGGATTTTGGTGACAACACAACAAGCACAGAAATAAATCCAACTCACACTTATCAAAGCAATGGAGAATATACAGTTACATTAACAGCTTCAAGCGGATGTGGTGAAGACACTATTTCTTATCAAGTTGTTATTGTTGCTGGAATAGAAAATCATTTTACAGATAATATAGAAATTTATCCTAACCCAAGTTCAGATTTATTAAACATTAAATCAAATCAAACGATTTCTAAAATCCAAATTTTAAGTGTTGATGGTAAAATTATTAAAACTTTTGAAAATATTAATTCAACTAAAACTTTTATAGACATTGAAAATTTGAATAATTCATATTATTTCATTAATATTTACATTGAAAATAAAATTATCAGAAAACCTTTTATAAAACTTTAAAATCTACTTATTATGAAAAAATTTATTTTTACATTATTCGCTTTTTTATCCTGCTTATGGATTTTCGCACAAGTTTCAAGCCCAGAGCTTGACTATGCTCATAACAAACTAAATGAACGCGGAGAATTTTATTTTAAATTTAAGTGCAATGACATAGAACTTGTTAATGAATTATCTTCGAAATTATCAATAGATAATTTTAAAAACGGTTTTGTTTATGCTTATGCAAATCAAACAGAATTTGAAACTTTTTTAACTTACAATTTAAGTTTTGAGCCTGTTTATGATTATTACGAAACACCCAAAGCCTTAACAATGGCTACCACAGTTGCACAAATGGCAAATTGGGACAGGTATCCAACTCATGCGGTTTTTTCGCAAATGATGCAAAATTTCGTAACTAACTATCCTAATTTATGTGTTTTAGAAAATTTTGGAACATCAATTAATGGTTATCCTTTAGTAACTTTAATAATTTCAAATAATGTAAACACACCAAGTGACAAACCTGAGTTTTGGTGGTCGAGTACCATGCACGGTGATGAATTAACTGGCTATGTTTTATTGCTTCGTTTTGCAGATTATCTTTTATCAAATTACGGTACAGACGAGAGAGTTACCAATATGTTAAACAATATAAAAATTCACATAACTCCTTTAGCAAATCCTGATGGAACTTTTTATAATTCAAGCAATGGAACTTCGGTGTCTTATTCGAGAAGAGCTAACGCTAATAATGTTGACTTAAATAGAAATTTTCCTCGTGTAGATGGAGGAACTAATAATCCTATTCAAAACGAAACACAATTAACAATGGATTATGCCAATAATCACAATATTGTTATGGCAGCAAATATTCACGGTGGTACTGAATGCATGAATTACCCTTGGGACTCTTGGACAAGCTCCCAAAATCCACATGCAGACCAAAACTGGTATTATTATATAAGTACTGTTTATGTTAACGAGGTTAGAGCTGTTTCGCCTTCAAGTTATTTTGATGGACCCGAATCATATAATACTACTGGAATTACTCATGGTGGAGATTGGTATGTTATTACTGGTTCTCGTCAAGATTATTTTAATTATTTTAAACATATTAAAGAACTTACTGTAGAAATTTCTGATAACAAACAACTTGATGTTGAATATTTAAATGCCTATTGGAATTACAATAAAAATGCTTTTCTTTCATTTACAGAACAAGTACTTTATGGTTTTAGAGGAATTGTTACCGATGCTTGTACTGGAAATGCATTAGATGGTGTTAAAGTTGAAATTGCTGGGCATGACACTTATAATTCATTTGTTTATTCTTTTGCTCCTATTGGAAATTATCATCGTCCAATTTACGAAGGAGATTATGAAGTAACTTTTTCTAAAACAGGATATGTAAGTAAAACTTTGCCGGTAAGTGTTCTAAACAATCAATCAACAAGATTAGATGTGCAATTAGTTCCAGTCAATGTAGCAGTTCCTGATTTTTCAACTGCTAATACAACTATTGGAATTGGTTCAGCAATTAGTTTTCAAGATTTAACATCTGGTGGTACAGTTACTTCCAGAAATTGGTATTTTGAAGGTGCTACACCAAGCACAAGTTCTGCACTCAATCCTACAAATATTACTTATAATTCTACTGGAAATTTTGATGTAAAATTAGAAATTGTAAGCAATGGCTGTACTATTGAAGAACTCAAATCAGATTATATAAAAGTAATTATTCCTGGTGCACCAACAGCTTTATTTACTGCACAAGAAACTTCTTCTTGCACTGGCGAAATACAATTTACAAATCAAAGTGAAGGAGTTGGTAACTCTTACTTGTGGAATTTTGGTGATGGCACAAGTTCTACAGAAGAAAATCCATTACATGTTTATACCCAAAATGGCAATTTTACTGTTAGTTTATTAGTTACAAACTCTGTTAGCGACGACAGCTATACATTACCTGAAACAATTACAATAAATCGTCCTGAAGCACCTCAAATAACCAACGCAAACAGATGCGGAACAGGTTCTGTAAACTTATCTGCAAGTGGTTCAGGAGTTTTAAATTGGTATGATAGCGAAATTTCAGGAAATTTAATTCATACAGGAAATACTTACACAACCCCTGCTTTATCAAGCACTACAACTTATTATGTTCAAGATAATATAGGAATTGAACAAAATGTTGGACCAAATGTTGGCGGTTCTGCAAAAAATGTTGAAGCTATATTGTATTTTGATGTATATCAACCTATGACTTTAATTTCTGTTGATGCAAGAGCAGGTGGTTTTACTGGAGGAACAAAAACTATTAAACTTTTAGATGCAGAAAACAATGAATTATACTCAGAGTCTGTATATGTTGGAACTTCTACAACTACTTTAACATTAAATTGGGAAATTCAACCTGGCAATGGCTACCAATTAACAACACAAACAAACTCAAATTTATATAGAATAAGCACCGCAAACTATCCTTATACAATAGATGGTTTAGTTAGCATAACTGGCTGTAATCAAGGATCTTCCTACTATTATTCGTGGTTTAATTGGAAAGTAAAAGGCGAAGATTGCATAAGCCCACGAGTTCCTGTTACTGCAACAATAAATCCTGTGCCTTCAGTTAACTTAGGTGCAGACCAATCTCAGTGTGGAGGTTCTGTTACTTTAGATGCTGGTAGCGGTTTTGATAGCTATTCGTGGAATGGAAGTACTGGAACTCAAACTTTAGTGGTAAATACTACAGGTAATTATAGTGTTGTTGTTGAAAATGAATTTGGTTGTACAGCAAGCGATAATGTAAATGTTACAATCAATCAGGTACCACAACTAAATTTAACTGCTATTGATGAGTCTGCTCCAAATGCAAACGATGGAAGCGTTACAGCTAACGTTAGTGGTGGTGCAACACCTTATACTTATAACTGGACTGGTTCTTCTGGTACAGGAAGTCAAATTACTGGTTTAAGTGCAGGTGAATATTGTGTAACAGTAACAGATAATAATGGCTGTTCAGTTGATGATTGTGCGACTATAGTAACACTTTCTCCTACTCCAATTGCAAATTTTGAAGCAAATCAAACTTCAGCATGTGGTAATATAACTGTTAACTTTACAGATTTAAGTACAAATAATCCTCAAGAATGGCTTTGGAATTTTGGCGATGGCACAAGCTCTACAGAACAAAATCCTCAACATTTCTATTCAGAAGCTGGCGAATATACTGTAAGTTTGACTTGCTCAAACGAACAAGGAAACGATGTAATTGTAAAAGAAAATTATATCTTACTTTTTGAAAAACCAAGTCTTTCTTTTGAAGTTACTGATGAATCTAGCACTGGAAATGCCGATGGTACAATTACTTTAACAATTACTGGTGGTACAGAACCTTACCAAATTAATTGGTCAAACAACTCTCATGGTTTATATCTTGAAAATTTAAGTGCTGGTCTGTACTCTGTTGCTGTTATTGATGCTAACAACTGCATGAACACTGCAACTGTTACTGTTGGTGTTGTTACTGGAATTGCTAATAATATCAAAAATAATATTAGTATTTATCCAAATCCTTCAAACGGCAACTTTAAAATTGAAGCTGAAGAAAATATTATTTCTATAGAAATAACTGATGTTTCAGGAAAAGTTTGCTTACAACAAAATGTAAATTCTAAGTTTTTTGAAGTTTCAGAAAATTTCAGCTCTGGAGTTTATCTTGTGAAAATCAGCACTTTAAATGAAATTAATTTGCAAAAACTAGTAATAAAATAAACTTTAATAAACTTTTTTTCAATTTTTCTGTTTATCAGACAAGAAATAAATTTTAAATTAAATACTAACAATTAAAACTAATTATTATGGAAGATATGATTATTTGTCATTGCATGGAAGTTTACAAAAGCGAAATCGTTAAAGCAATAAAAGAAAAAGGTTTAAAAACTGTTGAAGAAGTTGGCGAAGAAACTAATGCTGGAACAGGTTGCGGTGGTTGCCAAGATGATATTCAAGCTATACTTGACGAAATTAACGGCTAATGATTCAGTTAAAAGTTAAAAGTTAAAAGAGTTTTTAGTGTTGAGTGTTAAGTTTTTAGTGTTTAGTCAATCGCTCAAGCGAATTTAATTTTAAAAACTTTTTTAACTTTTAACTGATTTTTTATATCATAATCTTTAAACCTGCAAAGTAAGTTCTTGGCAAACCTGGACCATAAATATAACCCGCATCGCGAAATTCACCTTGATCAAAATCTTTTTGATAAGCGTTAAAAATATTTTTAACACCTGCATTAAGTTGCAAACTTCCACTTAAGTTTATTTTAAAATCATATGCAATTTTAATATTCAAATCAAAAAATTCTGGAGTTTCAAATTCCATATCTTCAGAAATATATCCTTCGAGATGCTGAACAAGCATAGAACCAGTATAAGTTCCTGAAAGTGAAACATTAAGCTCTTTTATTGGTTTGTAAAAAGCTGTTAAATATCCATATGTACTTGGTGAACGAAACATTCTTTTTTGCGGACTTAGATTTTCATTAGTACTCCAAACCAATGGCTCTACATATTCACTTTTTTGAACAGTAAAACCTAATTGAGCCTGAAATTTATTTGATGGTGCGAGTTTTCCTTCTAAATTTATTCCTTTCACAACAGCACCAGCACCATTTCTGCGTTCTAATAATAAATTTCCTTGAGCATCATTTCCTATTTCTTCTAAAACAAATACATTGTCTAAGTTTGTATAAAATCCTTCTATCAAAACATTTGTTTCTAACTTACCAAAAGCTCTGTATAGGTCGAAAGAAGCAGTATATGTTTGCGATTTTTCAGTTTTTAAATTTGGATCAACACTAATTAAAAACACTTCTCCGCCTACCGCTGCAACATGCAAGTCTTCGTCATAAGTTTGAGGAGCTCTAAAGCCTGCCGAATAACTTGCTCTAACACTAATTAAACCACTTGGGCTATATCTCAAATTTACTCTTGGACTAAAAATAGGTTTATTTTTTATTAAATTATGTCTGTCTAAACGCGAGCCTAACAAAATGCTTAGCTTTTCATTTTTCCATTCATTTTGAACAAATAAACTTTCGATATTTATTTTTTGGTCTATTTTTCTATTATAGCCTAACATTCTGTCTTTAAGATTATTATATACATGCTCTCCACCTAAAGTTAATTGAGCTGGCATAAACAAAAACTTTTTTATTGAATATCCATATTGCAGTCCTGAAACTATTGTAAAATCGTCTGTAGTGCCATATGCATTTGGATCTTTTTGTGCTCCGTAATAACTTTCTCTATCAATTTTTTGAGTTGATGAGAATATATTAAGATTATGTTTTCCATCTTTTGATAACAAATCATATTTTATACTTCCAGTATTGATATTATGATTTAATTGTTCAGTAATATCAGCCTCATGTGCTGGCAGGTGCAAATTATTTCCACCTCTTCTAAATTCGTTGATATTATGATATTCCAAACTAAGTTTTCCATAATTAGTTCTATGGTAAGCTCTAAATCCTATACTTTTCGCGTTGTTTTTACTTATTTCTGTAAAGCCAT
>Ga0209606_1005749_pt1 | contig 10562 bp, 9 predicted proteins | sample AD_UKC057_MetaG_FD_184412 | JGI IMG/M metagenome (GOLD analysis project Ga0209606, IMG submission 184412) | Active sludge microbial communities of municipal wastewater-treating anaerobic digesters from USA - AD_UKC057_MetaG (SPAdes) (version 2) | ecosystem: Engineered > Bioreactor > Anaerobic >...
TTGTAAATTTTTTCTAAGCACGCGGGTCGATAGTATCGAAAATGTATATAAAGACGTAGATGCTTTGATAACCAAAGCATCTGCGAACATTGAGTTTGAAAAATATATTGTCAGCTATCTCGTCGATCACTACGAAACACCTTCAGTTATTGGAATGGATGCTGTATTTGTGTATCTGGCAGATAACTATTTTATCAACAAAAAGCTGACTTGGGCTGACGACAAGGCAGTAAGCCTCATTAAAGAACGGCGCGACGAAATGCAGTATAATTTGCTCGGCATGCAGGCTCAAAACCTGAAACTAAAGAAACTCGACGGCGATTATATCAATACAAATGAGATAAGTACAAAGTATCTGATATTATGGTTTTGGGAACCAGGCTGCAGTTTGTGCGATGAACTGACTCCCGTGTTACATTCAAAATATGAAGAAATCCGTAAAATGGGGTCCGAACTTATCGCTATCAATATTCAACGCAACAAAAGTGAATGGGAAAAATATATTACTGATAACAAACTGTATTGGATAAATGCATGGGACCCGGATGGAGTATGCGAGTTTTATAAGTATTACGGAACCAACCGAACCCCGCGTCTGTTTATATTAGACAGCCAAAAACGGATTGTCGCCAAAGATGTTAAACCTGTTGATATTGTCAGATACCTGCAATATCTCGACACAAAAAAGTAGTTGGAATTCGATTATTCTCCGATTATTTTCACCAACACACGTTTCTTACGCATTCCGTCGAATTCGCCATAAAATATTTGTTCCCAGGGTCCGAAATCGAGTTTCCCGTTGGTGACAGCCACAACCACCTCGCGGCCCATCACAGTCCGTTTCAGGTGTGCATCGGCATTATCTTCGAACCCATTGTGACGATACTGAGAATGCGGTTTTTCGGGAGCCAGCTTTTCGAGCCATATTTCATAATCGTGATGCAGTCCCGCTTCATCATCGTTTATAAAAACACTGGCGGTTATATGCATGGCATTAACCAAACATAAGCCTTCGCTGATGCCACTTTCGTGCAGGCATTTTGTCACCTCAGGGGTAATATTAACCAATTTTCGCCGGCTTTCGGTCGAGAACCAGAGTTCTTTACGATAGCTTTTCATATTCCGAAAATTTCGTTTTTCATTGTTTCGATGAGTTCATTCAGCACAAGATCGGTATTTTCGTAATCATCTATGTGTTGTAATATGCCCTTTACGCTGAAATAAAACTTGATTTTTGGCTCGGTTCCCGAAGGACGTACGGTGATTTTCGACCCGTTTTTAAGTTCAAATTGCAACACATCCGACTTGGGCAGATTTATTGAATAGCGCAGTTGACTGATCATATCGAAACTCACTTGTTTTGAATAATCGTGAATCACTGTAACGTCGATACCTGCAATCGATTCAGGGGGCTGATGCCGGAATTTTTCCATCATCTGCGAAATCTCTTCAGCACCTGATTTTCCTTTTTTTGTCAGCGAAATCATTTTTTCTTTGTAAAAACCATATTCCAGATAAATTTCACCGAGTAAACGGGTCAGTGTTTTTCCGTTTTCTTTTGCCCAGGCTGTGGCTTCAGCCAATAAAGCACAGGCAATTACAGCATCTTTATCGCGAACAAAGTCACCGGCTAAATATCCGTAGCTTTCCTCGCCTCCACCAATAAACTGAGCCTTGCCTTCGAGGTTTCTGATTATTTCGGCAATATATTTAAATCCAGTCAACACATCGTAACTTTTAACATTATGTTTTGTTGCCATTTCCGATAACAAATCGGTCGTTACAATGGTTTTTACAATATATTCGTTACCGGTGATTTTACCCAATCTTTTCCATTGACTGAGTAAATACCAGATTAGAATACTCGCTGACTGATTCCCGTTTAACAATACGTAATCCCCCGTGTCGTTGCGGGCAATTACTCCTACACGATCAGTATCAGGATCGGTTCCCAGCACCAATTCAGCATTAACTTTTTTTGCAAGTTGCAGCGCCATATCGAGTGCTGCAGCCTCTTCAGGATTGGGTGAATGAACGGTCGGAAAATTACCATCAACCACAGTCTGCTCCTCCACACAGTGGATATTGGTAAAACCAAAAGCCTTGAGTGCCATAGGAACGAGTGTAACACCCGAGCCATGAATGGGAGTGTATACAATGGGAATATCAGACTGTTTTTTGATAACACCGGGGTTTACGCTTAATGCTTTAACTTTTTCGATATACACAGCATCAATTTCGCTGCCAATGCTTTTAATCAGGATTGGGTTGGCCTCGAAACGAACATCCGAAATACGGGTAATTTTTCTGACTTCTGCAATAATATTGGTATCGTGGGGCGCAACAATCTGAGCCCCATCTTCCCAATACACTTTATACCCGTTATATTCTTTCGGATTATGAGAGGCAGTTACTACAATACCACTTTTGCATTTAAGATATCGTACTGCAAACGAAAGCTCGGGAGTGGGACGCAAGGCATCAAACAAATAAACTTTTATCCCGTTGGCCGATAACACAGCTGCAGCAGTCTCCGCAAAGAAACGGCTATTATTCCGGCAATCGTAGGCAATAGCAACCGATTTTTCAGATTCAATAAAAACCCTGTTCAGGTAATTTGCAAGACCCTGAGTGGCCATTCCCACGGTATACCGATTCATTCGATTCGAGCCGACACCCATAATTCCCCTGAGTCCGCCTGTGCCAAACTCAAGATCCTTATAGAAAGCTTCAATGAGGCTTTCGTCGTTTGCTTCGATTAAATTACGTATTTCGGAGGCCGTTTCGTTGTCTATATTATCGTTAAGCCACATTCGGACTTTTTCGATTACCATTTTTTGCAAATCTTGTGTTATCATATTCTGAAGCTTTTGCCGTAAAATTAACGAAAAACAGTGATACATAAAAGAAAAAAGACTCACCGCAGCAAGTCTTTTTTCTAACAGATAAATTGATGTCTTTATCTTGCGCGAGCGAGTGTTACTGTCAAATAATTGGTGTTACTGGTGATTTTAATTACATCCACCAAATCGGAATATCCATCGGCCATACAGGCAATTCCATAGTCGGTATCGAGGGTTACCTCAGGATCCATTGTAAATTTACCATCAGCACCCGAATAACCTCCGCTTACCACGATAAAATCGTCTTTTGCTGCATCGTATATCAGCAAGCCAACCACTGCGTTTTTAATAGGTTTTCCGGTATCAGCACTTTTAACAATACCCGTTACAGTAGTTTTCTTTGCTGCTGTAGTCGATTCGGAGCACAGTTTAAAATCGGGCATTGCTTTTTGCTCCCCGGTGGTAACGGTTATATTTTCTGCCTTATTTGGCGGTGTCAGACCTTTGGCTACCAAGGCTTTAAAAATTGATGCTTTGGGCGCAACAACATAGTACATACCATTAATTCCGCCCACCAGACCAATGTTGGTTGCAATACCTTTTGCACTGGCAATACCAATTACTTTATTGTCTTTACCAAAAACGGGTCCTCCACTGTTGCCTGCGTTAATGGCTGCATCGGTTTTTATGAAACCGTAGTCGGGGTTAAACACATAATCCCAACCTGAATGATACCCTTTGGTAAAAGTAATCATGTCTTTAAGCGCGAGGTCATAATTCCCTGAATACTGAGCCGGATAACCCATTACAATCAGGTCTTCACCCTGCTTGCACAAATCGGAGTTTCCAAGCGGCAGGGCGGTGAAGGGTGTTGTCACAGCTTTGCCATCCATATCGGAAACAATTCTGATGACAGCTCCATCGTAGGCATCGCTCAGGGTGAGTACTTCGGCCAGGTAGAGTTTGTAATCGTTCGGGCCGCGGCCATGATAAACCTGAACAATTGGAATTGCGTATCCGCTATAGGCAATGCACTTTACGTTGGCGTCTTTCTCTATCCCTTTATAATAGGTTTCGATATCGTATTCGCCTTTTTTATTCTCGTACATTACATATCCATAAACACATTGTTCGATTACATGCCTGTTGGTGAATATTATACCATCGGTGGTAACAAAAAATCCGGTACCACGACCCAAATAGCCAAGGGATTCTTCATCAACCTGAGCCAAAACGGGGTCAAAAAGCAGGATTTTCACGATTCCTTTGTAATAGTTGTCCGAAATGGCAACCGGGTTGATTTGCGCGAAGGTCTGCGACTGCATCAGCAGCATTACAGCTGCAAACAGACCAAAAATGATGTGCTTTTTCATAGGTTATTTGTTTAGTTTTTGATGCTGATACTTTTCACAAGATCTTCAAGTTCGGCTTTGTAGTTTTCGAATTCGGCAGCGGGGGCATAGAATCCGACAACAGCCATTTCTTTATCGGAAACCGGAACGAGAACTTCGCAAGCCTGCATCGATTCGCCGTTGTTCACAAATTTAAAACTGATTTTGAATCCTTCGGTTTTTCCAATTTCGAGGGCTTCGCTTCCCAATTCTTCGTATGATTCAAACGTGAGACGATTGTAGGCTGATTGACCAGATTTCAGACCCATCGGAGAAATTCTCAGGTTGTTAACGAGAATATAGGCCTTGGGGTTTTTTAATTGAACCAGCTTATCAAGGGCTTTGTCGGTTACCATATTGGTCCAGTCCTTACTGTATTCAAATTCGATTTTTACTTTTTCGTTCTGGTAAGTTTTCAGGTTTGCTTTAGAACCATGGGTGAGAAACCAGCCGGCAAAGATAAGTATTGCGGCGATTACCACCGTCCATGAAATATAGGATAATTTATTGTTTTCCATTGTTTCTGTTTTTTTAAGTTTTACACTAAGCTGGTTATTCCGGTTTGTTTTCCTGATTCTTGAAAGGAGAAGCTTCCACCGATTTGTTGAGCAGGAAGTACATAATGATGTAAATAATAATTACAACAATTGAAGAAACGACAAGTTCCCCGCCAACTGAAAATGATTTTTCGCCTGCAGCGGTTTCGATGTTGAATATCTTCTGGAAGAATTCAACAAAAATCTGAACTTTCGAAACGATTACATTATATACTGCGAAAATAAAGGTGGCAATTAATAATCCTATAAGCATAAACATTTCTCTGCCGAAATTGCCTTTTTTCGAAAATTTGGCAAATCCAATGAAATATCCCATGATTCCTGAGAAAATCGCCATTACCAGATAAAAGTTAATGATACGGGTAACCACAACGCCCATATTCATCGATTCGAGGCCATTGAGGTAGGTAATGTTGTAAGCCGCTGCGAAACCTAAACCGGCAGCTATCGAGTAGATAACACCATCGGCAGGCTCGTTGAACTCATCGCTGAAATAAATACTGTATCTGACTACAAGGAAAATTACCAGCAACTGTATCATGCCAACTACGAGGAAAGAACTTAGAAACTGTGTCAGCAGGCTTTGTTCGAAAACCGAAACTTCGGGCGTCAGCATAGCAGTAAGAGGCTTGCTGAGGGTAAAGGCTGCCAGTGCACCCAATGCGAAAACACCCAGGAGCATCTGTGGCGGTTCTTTTTCGTATTTATCCTGCATATAAAAGAACCACAACCATAACAAACCGGGCAGTAGTGTTACACCCAGTGAGAAGAGTATTTGCCAGCCACCGGTAAGGCTGAGGATGGTGCCATCGAGAAGCCATGTACATACGGCTCCGATGATGATTAAGAGGATGATTCCTAAGAACCCTTTGTTTGTAAGAAACTTCATAGTTTTTGGTTTTTAAGTTTACTAATGATAGCAAAAATAAATAATTAATGTTACAAAACAAATACCCGTAACGCTTATCAATTTATATGCCAACAGAAATTAGTATTAATTGTTGCGTGATTTAAAAGTGTAACATTCTGATTTATTGACAAATTGATTTAATTTCAAGTGTTCATAATTTAGAATGAAAAAACTTATTTTATTCATATACTTGATTTTTTGCTAACATAAAGTAATTGATTTATGACGATCTGCCCCTTATATTAAATGGCAAACCACAACAGAAAGATATTTTCCTTATTTTTGTAACCGACTTATCAGATCATTTTATGGATTGCCCACATTGTCATAGTAAAGGGAGTGTTTTTCGCAAAATATTTTTAAAACAAAAAGGTTCAAAAAACCGATTTTGCATGTACTGCAATGCCGAAGTAATTATTCGCTACAACTGGAAGAAAATCCTTGTTCTTTGCCTGATAGTTATGGGTATTCTGTTTGTCGTTAATATGATAATTCAGCTTTTGGGCTCGTATGGCCTTACCAGTGGTTTTGCCGGTGGAATTGCCGGTGCAATTATTGCCATTATGATGCGAAAACCGCCGTATGTTGTGGTCGAGTTGGTAAGAAAACCTGGAAAAAAACGACATAACTGATATGACCCAACTGTATTCGGTTATCGACATCGAAACCACCGGTGGCAGTGCTGCGCAGGATAAAATCACCGAAATAGCCGTGTTGGTAACCGATGGCAACAAACTGATTGAATCGTTTACAAGCCTGATTAATCCCGAATGCCGCATTCCACCTTATATCGTGAGCCTTACCGGTATAAGCAACGAAATGGTTGAAGACGCTCCGTGTTTTTATGAAATTGCAAAAAAACTGGTGGAACTTACCGAGAATACCATTTTTGTGGCGCATAATGTGGGTTTCGATTACGGTTTTGTGAAAAGTGAGTTTCAACGATTAGGCTATCGGTATAAACGCGATCAACTCTGCACAGTAAAACTGAGCCGCAAACTTATTCCCGGTTTCAGGTCCTATAGTCTGGGCACGCTGTGCGATAATCTCAACATACGCATCGAAAACCGTCACCGTGCCGAAGGCGACGCCCTGGCCACCCTCGAATTGTTTAAAATGCTCTATCGCATCGATTCCGAAAATCATTCGGGGAAGCACTTTCACGGATTCTCGCTGAAAGGACTACATAGTGCACTCGAACTCCGAAAATTAAAAGAATTGCCCGAGGCTGCCGGGGTGTATTATTTCTACAACGAACTGAACGATTTGATTTATATCGGGAAAAGCAATAATATTTACAAAAGGGTACTCTCCCATCTTAACAACGAAGATACCCCAAAAGGACTCTCCATGAAACAGGAAATTGCAGCTGTCGACTGCGATCTTACGGGAAATGAACTCATTGCCCTGCTCAGGGAGTCGCACGAAATTAAGCAGCACAAGCCCCGATATAATAAGGCACAACGAAGAACCATGCATCAGTGGGGTATTTTCGACTGCTACGACGAAGGCGGCTACCTGAACTTCGAAATTGCAAAAACCACTTCACGTGCGGATGAACCCCTCGACTCGTTCAGTTCGCAGCAGGTCGCCCGCGAAGTACTCTTTTCGTTGTGTAATGAATTCCACTTGTGCCAAAAACTATGTGGATTGTACGCAAGTGCCGGGGCCTGTTTTTATGTTGGAATCGGCGAGTGTCGCGGGGCCTGCACCGGCGATGAATCACCCGATGATTACAACAAAAGAGCTGCGAAAGTACTCAACCGGTACGGACTTGTTTGCGAGCATATATTGATTGTCGGCAATGGCCGCGATGAAAACGAAATTGGTGTGGTGTCGGTAAATAACGGAAAGTATCTGGGCTACGGATTTTGCGAATCAACCCTTATTAACCAGCCCGATTTACTGTGCGACTGTGTAAAAACTTACCCTGATCACCGCGATGCCCGTCAGATTATCAGAACCTATCTTAATACAAAAAATAATTACCGGATTATCAGGATCAGTTAATTGAGTGTTTTGGAAATATTCCGCATGAAAACCGGTGGTTTGAACTGCTGTTTTATAATTGGTTTCTGAAATCGACAATGGCACCGGCAAAGAATTCCCATGTCAGGGTTTCTTTCATTACCGAAATATTACGTTCCATCTCTTTGGGGTCACAATCGTTGTAAAAATCGCGTATGCCTTGCGATATGCAATCAGGCGCAGATTCTTCGATAATCAGTCCGGTTTTCTGATGCTCAATAAATTCGGCAAGTCCGCCCTTATTGGTAGCAATCAACGGCACTCCAAAATTGTATGAAATACCGGTTATCCCGCTTTGGGTAGCCGAACGATATGGTAAAATACACACATCGGCTGCCGAGAAAAAATCGCATACCGCACTGTCGGGGATATAATCGTTGAAGACCCTGATATTGGCTTTGTTTTTATTTGCAGCAATAAGTGTATCGTATTTCTCGAAACTACCGTAGCTTTCGCCGGCAATGAGAAGTTGATAGCTGTCGTCGAGTGTGCCAAATGCTTCTATCAGGTTGTCGAGACCTTTGTATTCGCGAATAAAACCGAAGAAAAGCAAGGTTTTTTTATTCGGATTCAAGCCCAGTTTTTTACGGGCTTCGGCAGATGATATTCTTTTACCGAAATGATCGTAAATGGGATGTGGGAGAAGAATTACCCTGGCATCGGGTTTTAGTTTCAGTAAATCACCTTTCACTTGTTCCGACATGGCCACAAAACCATCGATTCGCTTCAGAAAATACGCATTAAAAGCCGGGTCAAAAAAACGCTTCTCATGGGGCAAAACATTATCGAGTATTGCAATGGCTTTCGTTTTTTCGGGCATACGGGCAGCTACTGTTCCCAATGATGGTCCAAAAAATGGCATCCAGTATTTCATGACGAGTACGTCAGGGTTTACAGCCGCAATTTTCTTCGCTGCAGCAAAATAGGTAAATGGATTAATTGTACTGAGTACCCGTTGACTATTGATTTCAATGGCTGGATCTGATTCACTAACCATTTGAGTTTTTCCCGGAAATAAAAAGGATGGATACTGGCAGGTGAAAGTATAGGCCTGAGCCGAGTGCCCGATATTGTCAAAAGCCTGAATCAGCGACGCGTTGAATTGTGCAATTCCGCCCCGGAACGGATAAAATGTCGACAGATAAGCAATATGCATCAGGCCAGTTTTTGTACCTCAGTAAGCATGCTAGCCGGCTTCAGGTCGTACATACACGACCGCTCTCGGTGGCAACTGTTCCCGTAGTAACAGTCGCATCCCGATTCGGGTTCCACAATTACTCCGCGCCCATACATAAAAAACTCATTCTTATTGAAGATGTTATTCATCAACACCATGTTGCGTTTTAGTGCCACGGCAATATGCATCATCATCGAAACCTGCGTTACCACAACGTCGAGCGATTGGGTAAGGGCGACAAATTCTTCGAGTGAGAATGTACCCGGATACCAACACCCCGTTTTTTCGGAGAGCATTCGATTTTTGTCGTTTTCCTGAGGTCCGCCCAGCACAATCGGGAAATATCCGGCCTGATGCAGCATACCGATAAATTCAATCCAGTATTCGTCGGGCCACAGGCGCGTCAGCCAGCGGTTTCCACAACCGGTATTCAATCCGATTACTTTTTTGTCGCCTGCTTTTTCCGAAAAAAGTTTTTCCCACTTAAAGGCCAGTTTTTGATTGAGATTAATCAGGTATTCCTCGTTTTCGAAAGGCAGATGGCATATTTCGAAAATTTCTTCTAAGTAGTGCTTTGTGTTTTTTTGCGAAATATGATCGAACAACCCGGTAACCAGTTTATGTTCGGCTGCAGGAGTTGCAGCATCAATGTGGTTATTATGCCATATATATCCATATTTCTCGCGCGCGCTTATACGGTGCAGCAATATGCAGGCTTCTTCTTCCTTATCGAGATTGATGGCGATGTCGAATTGCTTATGCTGCAAGGCGAAAACCGAAGTTTCGTTCCATTTGTATATCGCTTCAATTCCGTCGGGAGGCAGGATGTCGGGAGTCAGCGTCAACCACGATATATGGCAACCTGGATAGCGTTTTCGGTAAGCCGGAATAAGGGGTGTGGTACGGATCACATCGCCCATGGCACCCAACTTAATTATTAAAATCCGTATACTGACAGGTTCGTAGTAACTGCAGTGCGTGCATTCAACCTGATGTTGTTTGTTGGGCCTGCATGGGATTCCTCCCCTGAAGTGCCGGCAGTCGAAATGAATTTCTTGCATCATCATCAATCTATACTTCACACAAAAATATGAAAAACATCGTAACTTTAAAATAGTTTCGGTGCTATCTGAAATTCCGGGGTCATTAAGGACAGTTTTTAATCAGTTGTTCCAAATAACTGCTTTCGGTAGTATGTACCCGGGGACAACCGTTAAGGTACACATTCCCACGACTTATTTCAGAGACCTCCAGAGAATCGAGTACATGAATATACGAATTTCCGGTTGACATGTGGGTAATTGTTGCCCTTTTTGCAATCAGGCTATCGGCATATAAATATCCTGTACCGCGGTTGTAAAGATACGCCTCGTGACAAGTGCCGCTCATATGGTAATCTCCGGTCGAAGCATGCGACCAGAATTCGAGTCTGTAGCAATCAATCAGCAGTGAGATATTGCAATAAACACAGTGGTTTTCGAAAGCAAACCAGTTGAAATGCAGGGTGTCGGCACAATTAAGCGTAGCACTTTCGTATAAGGTGATTTTATCGATATTTTTTACACCAATCTGAAGTTGTACTGGCTGGTATTTTCGCAACCAGCGGCAGCCATTGTTGTCGTAAATTTTAAGTACACCATCGCTGATGCAACATTC
>Ga0209606_1005771_pt1 | contig 10526 bp, 10 predicted proteins | sample AD_UKC057_MetaG_FD_184412 | JGI IMG/M metagenome (GOLD analysis project Ga0209606, IMG submission 184412) | Active sludge microbial communities of municipal wastewater-treating anaerobic digesters from USA - AD_UKC057_MetaG (SPAdes) (version 2) | ecosystem: Engineered > Bioreactor > Anaerobic >...
CCCGGTGTTGCAGAGGGAGCACCGTGAGAATGCCTTGATCCTGCAGGAGAGATCGAAAATACCGCCAAGCTCGAGGAGCTGGTCGTGCACCCGGTCGTGCCTGATGACGAGCACGGACCTTCTGCCCCTTTAAGGCAATGTATCATAAAAAATGCACACCCGCAATTGTTGGTCTGTTTTCCCGTAATCACTTGTAATAATATCGAAAATAACATTTCCTCCTATTGCCGTCTATTCTACCTATTTACCTGCTTTCTATCGTTTCTGTCACGATTTTGTCACAGTAAAAACATCACGGAGCACAAACCATTCTCATCAAGAAAGCAAGTTGAACTTTAGGTATTTGGGGTGATGGTTACGATGGTCTTGGCGCTCTTGTGTTTATCCTTGAGCACCATTTTCCTGATACCTTCGATGGTCTTGGTGCCGATGTTCCGGGTGAGTGTGTTGACCAGGAAGGCGGGCAGATTTCCACCCGGGTCGGCCAGGCCCTGATAGGTTACCTCGGTCTTGTCCGCGCCCTTGGGGACTATGGTATAGTCGAGGATCACCAGCGGATAGCGCACCATGTTCTTTTTCTGCAAATAGGTGGTCTTTACCCCTTCGGAATGGCAATAGATCGTTCCCGTGGATTTGTCGATCGACCACATGCACTTCACCACCGTATCACGGTCTTTGACCGGGAACGGCATTCCGGTCACGTTGTAGGCATACAGAATATCGCCCTCGCTCTTCAGCTCCGGGGTATTGATCAGGAACCCCTCCTTGCACATGAACATGTACTCCGGGTGCAGGGATGCATCGCGCAGGACGGCCTCGACCACCGCTATCGGCGCATTCACCACACCCACGGCTTTCACCTCATCGACACTGCTTTTCGTGGTCGGCCGAGTATACCCCACGATGCCACCCGATTCACTGATCTTCTTCCAGCCGTTATCGGCCGCCCATAGAGGCGCAACGCTCACCAAAACCAAGAAACATACTACTGTGCTTGCCCTGAAAAATTTCATAGAATACCCTCCTCTCAAGAGATTAATTGCATCTCTGTAATCAAATAGCGTGCCTAAGACCCGGTTGTATGGGCACAGGAATAAAGCCAGTATTTTCAAAAGGTACTTGCCACAAACAATGCGGCCTCTGTTGCACGCCGGTTGCCTGTATGTTGCAGTACCTGTTGCATGCATGCAGCCTGTTGCCGCTGGGTTAAGGTTCTCCTTTTCTCCGTTTCAAAACTCAATAATACGCGATTTCAAGTCCTTCTCATGATTCGCCAGACAGGCCACGCAGTTGTCCTTCTGCGCCATGTCCCGTATCCATTCGAACGAGGCTATGATCTCCTCCCGGGTGGTGATATGGTAGGGTAGGATCATTCGCTCCCACGATTTGTAGGCATAGCCGCAGTCGGCTGTCAGGAGTACGAATTTGCCGTTGTTCTGAATCAAAGTGCCTGCCAGGCCCGGCGTGTGTCCGGGGAGGTACACCAAGATTATGCTTTCGTCCCCAAACAGATCGTATGACCTTTTCATGGGTCCATACTGCGAAGGGTTAAATCTGAACGTTTTCAGGTTTACGCCCTGCCACATGTGATGCACGTATTTGACTTTTTCATTGGCGGCATATGCAAGCTCATCCTCGCTGACCAGGAGATTTTTGGCGTCCTTCACGAGCTTCAAGCCGCTGGCATGATCGGTATGCAGGTGCGAAAGCACCACGTAATCCAGGTCGGACGTTCTGATACCCATGGAACCCAGGACTTCATCCACCGCCTCGCCCGGGGCCTGCACCGGCTTGTTGATTTTATTGTGAATCCAGGTCAGTTCCTTGATGGGAGCGGTCCTGACGGTCTTGTTGAACCCGGTATCGATCAGCACCTTGCCTTTGGGGTGTTCGATAAGGTACGCGGTTACCGGAATGGTCATCTGATGCTTGCGGGAGCGGAATATCCCTGCAAACGCCAAAGGGTTCAGCGGCTTGCGCTCCGGCATGAAGATGCCACATTCGTCTACGATGGTATCGCCTAAATGAAGAATGGTGATCTTGATTTTATCCCTCACGGTAACCTCCCATCGTATACGCCTTGTCCAAGGCCAGGGTCTTTAAAACCGCTTTCTCGATCAGGCCTACGGGCAGTTTGCGCATCAGGATGGCATCTCTAAAGTAACTGCTGTGCACCTCGTACCGTCTGGCGGGTTTCTCCGACGTAACAGCCTTTACAAAGGCTTCCGCAACCCTCTCGGGAGAAATCCCTTTGGTGGTAAACGAGTCAACCGTATTGGCTAAAAACAGCTGCAATGGTTTTTTGTAAACCGCAAGGGAAGGCTCTTTCTTGAGTTCGTTCTGAATTTTTTCGGCCATGGGCGTTTTAATATTGGCGGGCGCAATGACCACCACATGGATGCCCAGCATCTTGAACTCGTAACGCATCGCGGTCGAGAGTGCCTCCACACCGAATTTGCTGGCCGAATAGGCACCGGTAAAGGGCAGCGTCCGGGTGCCGCTGCTCGAACTCGTGTTGATCACCCTGCTGCCTGCATGTTTCATCAAGAGCGGCAGAAAGGCTCTGGTCACATTATGCGTGCCGATCACATTGATAGTGAGAATCTGCTGGAACTTGCCGGCGCTCAGATCGACGAGCGGACCATTGGTTATGACACCGGCAATATTCAGCAACGCCACCAGCGGCCTACCATTCAGGGCATTGCCGACCTGGTCTCGGGCGGCCTGAACGCTGTCTTCATTGCCGACGTCAAGTATCACCGGCGTAACCAGATTCCCAAAGGATTGCGTAATCTTGTCGGCTTCTGCCTGGTCGATCGCCCCGCCGAATACGGCATACCCTTGGTTCAGCAGGGCCTGGGCAGCCGCATACCCGATACCCGATCCCGCGCCCGTCACCATCACACAATGTTCTTGTTTTATCGTCATAAAAACTCCTTTATCTCCCTGAGCGAGCAGGCCATTACGACAGGGTTCCCGCAAAATGGCCTGCCGGCTGATCAACGCCGGATGGGGTCGGTTCCGTCCCACTTGGCGCAGATTTCGGCGATGGCCTTGAAATACTCGCCCTTGAAACCGCTCATCTCGGACACTTCCAGCACGGTCCCCGGCAGCTTGTCATGGATGAAATAGGCGAACCGGCCGTTAACCCCGATGGTGCCCTCATGTCCGACCATGAAACCCAGGCCGATGAGCTCCTGGTATTTCTTTTCATATCCTTCGGTATCCAGCCAATGCGATATGTGCTGGATGCCCTCCACGCCGCTGGCGATAAAATCGCGGTACAAAGACGGGGCGTCGTTCAGCTGCTGGATGAGCTCGATCTGCAGATCGCCCGAATTGGTCAAGGCCGCGGCGAACTGCACATCCGAAGGCTGGCCCTTATAGGTGAAGTTTTCCACCGGGACCTTGGCGGCATAGAACCATGGACCCACGCCGAGCTTGATCCATTCCTGCATGGCCGTTTCAATGTCCTTTACCACGTACGCGACCTGCCGCACCGGTCCTAATTTCAGCATGCTCATGCTTATCTCCTTTCTGTCTTCACCGCGGAAACCTGAAACACATGAACACCAAGGGTACATTCCCGGTGTTGACGTATTGATGGTTTCCATCGCTAATTTCGAAAAAGTCGTTGGGTTGAAGCTCTATACGCCTGTCGCCATGAATGATAACGCCCTGGCCGGAAAGCACTACGCCCCGTTCGATACTGTCGGCATGTTCATGCTCGGCAGGCGTACAACCGCCCGGCCCCAGTTCATTCAAGATGGAACTGTCGGATAAAAGCTTTAACGTCCATTTTTCGGCGCCTTGAAATCCCAGAGCCGATGAATCATAGCTTTCGACATCCGCTAAACGTAGGTGTTTCATAGTATTCTCCTTGCATTCTGAGTTCAGCACTGGTTTCTAAAACACACAAAGGTCAACAGGTCATTGCCGGTGTTGATGAGTTGGTGATCCTCATCGGATATCTCGATAAAATCGTTGGGCTTGAGCTCTTGGCGCTTCTCACCCAGCTTGATGACGCCCTTTCCCGACATGATCACGATGCGCTCTTTGTCGCCATGTTTATGGTCCGGCGTATACCCACCCGGCCCAAGCTCGATCCAGGTGGAATCCTCGGACAGAATCCTGAGCTTCATTTTTGCGGTGCCTTCCAATCCTAAAGCAGTGGCATCGAAATTTTCCATATCGGTGCAGGTTACATGCTTCATTGTTTCAACTCCCCTTCATGGAATTCTTAAAAATTTCCAGCTCTGAGGATCCTGTTCACCACAGCACGGTGCCGCCATCGACATTCATGGCCTGGCCGGTGATGCCCTTGGCCTCATCCGAGGCAAGGAAGGCCGCCATATTGGCAATCTCCGCCGGATCAAGCAGCCTCTGCTGGATGCTCTTTTCCACGATCCTGGCATGGATTTTTTCCGTAGGCTCATTGAGCAGTGGCCGCACATGCTCGGTGATGGTATCCATCATCGGTGTGGCCGTGGGTCCCGGGCAGATGGCGTTGGCGGTGATTGCCGCCCCCAACCCCAAAACCCCCATTTCAAGCGCCAGGGCCTTGGTCAAGCCGATGACGCCGTGCTTGGACGCCGCATAATCCGCGTTCATGGCCGCCGGAAGTTTGCCCGAGGTGGAGGAAATCATGATGACCCGGCCGGATTTAAGCTCCATCATCTTGGGCAGAAAGGCCTTGATGCAGTAAAACCCGGCATTGAGATTGATATCGATGGTCTTGCGCCAGCCATCCTCGGGGGTGTTGATGATGAAATTGCGCACACCCATGACGCCAGCGCTGGTGACCAGAATATCGGCCTTGCCGAACTTCTGGATCACTTCATCGGCCATGGCTTTCACCTTGGCCGCATCGGTCACATCCACCACGAATGCGACCCCTTCCCGGCCCAGATCGCGCACTTCCTTGGCAACGCTCTCGGCCTCGGCCTGCACGTTCGAAACCACCACCACATGCGCACCTTCCCGTGCGAACTGCAGGCTGATGGCCCTGCCGATACCGGTCCCTCCCCCTGTCACCACCGCCACCCTATCCTGTAACCTTTGCATGACCCCTCCTAGTAGTTAGACTTCCGGGCATGGTACCCTGTATAAACGGGAAGATTAATTGGATCGCAGCGTCTTGACAATTGCAGGACCAAACAGATATATTGTCATTTTGGAACAATAGGAGATGTTCATGAAAACTCCTGACAGGGATTCCATCCATCTGACCTCCAGCAATGCGCTGCCTCTGTTTCGCTCGATCAATGCCATCGCGGTATTGACCCGCTACTTTTCCAAACAGGGGATCGATACGGCTGCATTGCTGAAGGGCAGCGGCATCCGGACCGACGATCTGGTTGATCCGGACATGTTGGTGACACCTGCTCAGGAACTCCAAGTCATGCGCAACCTGGTAAAACTGGTGCCGGAACCCGGGCTGGGGCTGACCATCGGCCGGCAATACCATGCCGGCGTTTATGTCAAGCTTGGGGCGGCCTTGATCAACAGCAACACGCTCTTGGATGCTATCCGGATACTCTTCCAATTCAACGAACTCATGATGACCTATTTCCACTTCGATCTGCAGGTCAAAGGCGATTCAGGATATGTAACCATGCATGAGCTGGTGGACTTGCAGGATATCCGTCTTTTCGTGTGCGAACGGGAATTCGTTGCCATCCATCGAATGGTCAGCGATCTGATCGGAACCCCTCTCACGCCTAACGAAATCAGGATCGCCTATCCCAAGCCGCCCTATGCCGCGCGCTATCATGAAATCATTCAGTGCCCCATTGTGTTTGGCGCCGAACATCACGTGATTATCTTCGATAAGAAATACCTCTTCACGCCGTTGCCCATGGCCAATCCCCTGGCAAGTAAGACGTATGAAGACGAGTGCCGGCAATTGTCCCAACGCATGAAACAGCAGGGGACAACCGCCAAGCGACTCAAGCAGGAGATCCTTTTCCATCGGGACGGCTTGCCCAATTTCTATCAGCTGGCCCGGCGCATGAACATAGCTCCCTGGACCCTGAAGCGTCGCTTGTCCGCCGAAGGCACGTCGTATAAACAACTTGCATCCGACATCTTGAAAAATAAGGCCATCCATCTGCTCCAAACCACGGACCTCTCCCTGGAGCAGATTGCTACCGAGCTGGGCTATGGCGACTTGGCGAATTTCTATCGCGCCTTTAGAAAATGGACCGGCCGCACCCCGGGCAGTTATCGCGAAAAGATCGCCATGAACCGGCCGTAATCCATGCTGATGCCGGCGCTTGTCCCGGATTCAGGTATGATAGCCACGGTAATCTATGCTATAATGTATTCCAAGGAGATTCGAATTTTATAATGACGAATGTTTACTCATTCCGTTTTGCATTCAAGATGACACCGCGAAGGCCAGGAGGAGGCGACGGAGGTGTACATGTTACGTACTCCGAGTCGCCGACGACGCAGCCGACAATGGTGCCGCTTGAATGCGAAGCGGAATCAGAGGTCATCATTTGATGGGGAAAAACAAAACAACTATCTATATTCGTGGAAACAAAGGCCTGTCCACGCGCTCTATCCAGCTGCCGACCATCGAACAGAACGTATTGCCGGGCAAGAATAAATCCAAGCCCTCCGATATCGAGGCGGCCTGGCATGCCTTCATATCGAAAGGCAAGATCAAGGCGGGAGCATTGCGTCCGGAAATCGCGGATTCCTGGAAAAGATGCCGTGCTCTGGGCGTCGATCCCTATGACGGGGCGTCACCGACCGTGCTCAGCGATCGCGAGTTCGCCGCGCTCTTATCCAGGAAGAAAAATCTGATCACCATTGCCGTACCTTTCATGCAAAGGCTGTATGAGGTGATCAATGATTCCGGTTTTGCCGTGGTGTTGACCGACGAACAAGGGTACATCCTTGAGATTGTCAGAACCCCGGACCTTGAAGAAGCGATGATGCAGACCCATGTCAATTACCTGCCCGGATCGCGTTGGCTGGAGCAGGACGTCGGCACCAACGGCATCGAACTGGTATTGAGGTTCAAGAAACCGTATCAGATGTCGGGCGCCGAGCATTACGCCATCACGCACCATCCCGTGGCCTGCATCGGCGCCCCCATTTTCAATGCCGAGGGTGAAATCACCGGCACGCTGACCGCCAGTGGAATTGCCCAGGCAACGCAGAAACACACAGCCGCCATGATGGTGGCCGCGGTTGATGTCATCACAGACGAGATCATGCTGCGGGAAAAGAACCGGCAACTCACCATCACCAATAACCGGCTGGCGAACGTCTTGATGAGCATGTCCGACGGCGTGATCGTCACGGACCATCACGGGATTATCCAGCAGATGAATCCGGTGGCTCAGCACATGCTGGGCCAATCCATCAGGGTCGGGTACGATACCATCGCAGATTTCTATGAAGATGGTTCGATCTACATTGAGAATGTCCTGGGCAAAGGGATCACCTACACTGATAAAGAAGTCGCCATACAATCAACGCATATCCTGGCCACGGCCAATCCCATCAAGGACGAGCAGGATCAGATCGTGGGCGGAATCATCGTCCTGACCCCGGCCGCCAAACTGCAAAAGCTGATCAAGCGCTATGCTTCGACTTCCGCACGATTTCATTTTAAGGACATCATCGGCAAGAGCCCGGCCATGCGGTCCGCCCTGGATCTGGCGGAACGCGCATCCAAACGATCCAATACCATATTGCTGGAGGGCGAAAGCGGCACGGGCAAGGAGATTTTCGCCCAGGCCATCCACAACAGCAGCAGCCGCAAAAACGGCCCGTTTGTGGCCATCAATTGCGGGGCCCTGCCGCGCGAGCTGATTTCGAGCGAGCTGTTCGGCTATACCGAAGGGACCTTTACCGGGGCCAAGAAGGAAGGCCGGCCGGGCAAATTCGAGCTGGCCAACGGCGGCACCATCTTCCTGGATGAAGTGGCCGAGATGCCGCTGGAGCAACAGGTCAACCTGCTTAGGGTGCTCCAGGAAAGGACCATCACCCGTATCGGGAGCATCAAGGAAGTTCCCATCGACGTGATGATCATCTGCGCCACCAATAGAAACCTCCAGACCGAGGTGCTGCGAAATAACTTCCGGCAGGACCTGTATTATCGCCTGAATGTGATCTCCATCAAGATCCCGCCCTTGCGGGACCGACTGGGAGATATCCCCTTGCTGGTGGACTTTTTCATTGCCTCCATGAACCCTCCGGGCGCCAGAACCAAGATCAGAGTGGCCCCGGAGGTAATCGAATGCTTCAATCGCTACAACTGGCCGGGCAATGTGCGCGAGCTCCAGAACGTCATTGAAAAGATGCTGCTCTATTGCGACGGTGATACGTTGGGTCTTGAGCGCCTGCCGGCCGGCATCCCCCTGATGCCGGCCGTGTGGTCGACCGATCCATCCCAGCCGACAACACCCCAGCCCGATTTCCTCAAATCCACCAGGAAAAGCAAAAAATCTAAGAGGGATGAAGAGGAACGCCAGAGACTCCTTGTGCTGCTCTCCCAGTCCGGCGGCAATATCAGCGCCGTAGCTAAGGAACTGGGCGTCAACCGCTGCACCATTTACCGCAAGCTGAAGCGCTACAATATCACGTGCGAGACTGCTTAAATGTTTTTTCAATAACCTGCGGCTCACCTTTGACCCCCAGGCAGGCCATGAGGAGAAAAATCGGAGGACGGCAGTTGTCGTAAGCAACACGCTCTGCAACCAAAAGACCGGCTTGGCATACGTGTGTCCGACCACTACACGGGAGAGAGGGTATCCATTCCATGTGCCCATTCCCGATGGCTTATCCGTGCATGGCTTTGTCATGACCGATCAAATGAAATCAGTTGATTATAGGGCACGCAAGGCAAACGTATATCGCACAGGCTCCAGAAGAACTCCTTGAAGAGATCCTGGCCATCATTGATGGCCATTATTCAATAAACGAAAAGGGCAATGATAATCGGTTACTGATAGTGATCTTTACTTTTAATCTATCACAACGAAATTATGATCTTGAGAGAGCCTGTTGAAAAACTCCTGACGCTTCATAATTCATCAAATATGGACAATTAAAACACAAGTCTCGATTGAAATAAATCCAATGTCGAGCATTCTGCGCGGTTTCATTTTTTATCTTTTCCCATTACTGTCCAAAATAAACCGAGAGTGTGAATTGAAGTAAATCAAATCAATAAGTTAGATCGCAGAAAGTCAATTTTAGCAAACCAGGTTGTCTTGGTTTATAACCTCCACAAGTATGCTGTCCCAAATAATCAGATGAGCAGAGCCAGTTGCGAGGGGTCTGCCTCAAGCGGCGGGGCTTGGTAGGGATCGTTGATCCATTCCCACAGATTGCGGTAGATAAAGAGATTCCAGTGCAGCAAGGCTACAAGATTGGAAAGCGACCAAGCAATCTTGGACATGAACTGGAGATATTTTATCAGTAGCATGGCAATCAATGCTGTCCAAATCTGGATATAAAGGGCGTTTTCAGAGGTGCCTACGAAGGTCTTAACCTTAAGGTTCTGCTTGAGTGCCTTGAAGAATAGCTCGATCTGCCAGCGGTCCTTGTATATGGCTGATATAGTGGTCGCGCCGAACGTAAGGTGATTGGTGAGCAATACGATCTCGCGTTCTTTTACGGCATCCCATACCACAATCCGTCTGAGCGTATGGGGGCACTTATCGTAATCCGCAAGGACAATCTCTTGATCGGCCAAGATGTTTCTGTTGCAAGGCACACCGCGGTTTTTCTCGATATAGTAAACCGCATTGTCTTTGAGTCGGGTGACAAAGAATATTCCCCGTTCGATCCAATCGGAAAACAGTCTGTAGTCATTGTAACCACGGTCCATGGCAACGATTGAGCCTTTTGTCAGTGGTACCATTCGGGCGGCCTTCACGTCCGAGCGTTTGCCGTTCGAGATATAGGCATATGTCGGGAGATAGCCGTCATGATCCAGCAGGAGATGCAGTTTCACCGCACCTTTGGTTCTACGGTATTCCGCCCAGGGAAACAAGGACAGGCACAGAGAGATCGTGGAGCTATCCAGCGACAAAAGCCTGTTCTTGAATTTGAACTTATGTCTAGGCGCACCCATCCGGCAACGTTCCAGCATCTGATAGAACAAATCTTGGTAGAGAGTCCATGGTCTATGGGCATTGGCATATGAAAGCGTGGATTTATTCGGCGCTTCCTGAAATCCAAGGTGCTTAAGTTTTCCCATGCAACAGGCCAGGCCACCACAGATCTCCCGGATGCTCTTTGCCTGCGCCAGTTGGCAGAATAGCATGGCAACAAACTGCTCCCAACAGCTATATCCCTTGGAATGCTTCTCGGCGTTATGCTTTTTGGCAATTTTATGAAACTCAATCCGGTCCACCAAAGATAGTATTTGACTAAAGATGCTCGATACTCGTACCATGAATTCGTCCTCCTCGTGAGTGAATCTGTTCGCTAAAACCTTTTTGCCCACTTGGAGGATTTTTCTCAATGATTGTTAACCATTTTTATTTTGGACAAGAGTG
>Ga0209606_1005773_pt1 | contig 10521 bp, 7 predicted proteins | sample AD_UKC057_MetaG_FD_184412 | JGI IMG/M metagenome (GOLD analysis project Ga0209606, IMG submission 184412) | Active sludge microbial communities of municipal wastewater-treating anaerobic digesters from USA - AD_UKC057_MetaG (SPAdes) (version 2) | ecosystem: Engineered > Bioreactor > Anaerobic >...
CCGCCCGCCGTTCCCCGCCATTCAAGGCCTGTGGGAAAAACCCAGTCTTCTCAACAACGTCGAAACCTACGCGAATATTCCGGTCATTTTCAACAAGGGCGCGGAATGGTATGCGTCCATCGGCACGGAAAAAAGCAAGGGAACCAAGGTCTTCGCGCTGGCCGGCGCCGTGAACAACACCGGCCTGGTCGAAGTGCCGGTCGGCACGCCACTCGGCGAGATCATCTACGATATCGGCGGCGGCATTCCCAACAACAAAAAATTCAAGGCCGCCCAGATTGGCGGCCCTTCGGGCGGCTGCATCCCCCGCGAACACCTCAACGTGCCGGTGGATTACGAAACGCTCACCGAGCTGGGCGCGATTATGGGTTCCGGCGGCCTCATCGTCATGGACGAGGACACCTGCATGGTGGATATGGCCCGGTTCTTCCTGGATTTTGTGCAGGATGAATCCTGCGGCAAATGCGTACCCTGCCGCGTCGGTACCAAGCGCATGCTTGAGATTGTCTCCCGTATCTGTGAAGGCAAGGGTGAGGAGGGCGATGTGGAGAAACTGATCGCCCTCGGCCAGCAAATCAAGGATACCGCCCTGTGCGGCCTGGGTCAGACCGCGCCGAATCCGGTGCTCAGCACCATACGTCACTTCCGGGAAGAATATGATATCCATATCCGCGAGAAGCGGTGCCCCGCGGGCGTCTGCCCGGCCCTCGTGCGCGCCCCCTGTATGAGCGCCTGCCCGGCCAATGTGTATATTCCGGGATTCGTATCGCTGGTGTCCGAAAAACGCTACGCAGAAGCGTTGCGCGTGCATCGCGACAGCAATCCCTTCGCATCGGTCTGCGCACGGGTGTGTTTCCACACCTGTGAGGACAAATGCCGCCGCTCCAATCTCGATGATGCCGTCGCGATCCGGGGTATCAAGCGTTTTATGGTCGAACAGGAAGTGACCATCCAGCTGCCGGAAATGCGCGAAAACGAAGCCAATGCCAAGCGCAAGGTGGCTATCATCGGCGGCGGCCCTGCCGGCCTGACCTGCGCGTATTTCCTGGCGCGCCTCGGTTATCAGCCCAAGGTCTTTGAATCGGCGCCCCGTCCCGGCGGCATGCTGGTGCAGTGCATTCCCGCCTACCGCATGCCGCGCGAGGAGCTGGCCCGTGAAATCCGCATGATTGAGCGCATGGGCGTCGAAATTGAGACGAACAAGTCGCTTGGTAAAGATTTCACGCTGCAGGAATTGCGTGATGACGGGTACGAAGCGGTATTTCTCGCCGTCGGCGCCCCTGCGGGCGCGAAACTGCGCATCGCCAATGAAGACGCGCAGGGCGTCTATGACTCCATCGAATTCCTGCGTGAATATAATCTGCGCGGCTCGGCAGCAATCGGCAAGAAGGTCGTCGTCATCGGCGGCGGCAATGCGGCCGTTGACGCCGCGCGCACAGCCGTGCGCCTGGGCGCGGAATCGGTAACCATCCTGTACCGCCGCACGCGCGACGAAATGCCCGCCTACAAGGAAGAAATTGAAGAAGCCGAGAACGAAGGCGTCATCATCAAGACACTGGTGGCCCCGCAGGAAATTGTATCCAAGAGCGGCAAAGTCGCCGGTGTGCGATGCAATCATATGTGGCTGGGCGACTTTGACAGCAGCGGCCGACGCAGGCCCCAGGTCCGTGAAGACGGCGATTCCTTCGTGGAACCTGCTGATCAGGTCATCGCCGCTGTCGGGCAGTCGCTGGACACCAAGTCGGTGCTGGGCGATTTGCCGGTAAAGACAAAATTGAACGGCTTTGTCGCTTCGGACGCCCTGTACGGCAGGACATCCCTGGATTGGCTGTTTGCGGGCGGCGATACCGCCGACGGGCCTTCCTCCGTGGCCGAAGCTATCGGCGCCGGTGAACGTGCCGCCGTAGGGATTGACCTCTACCTGACCGGCGAAGAACACGCGTTCTGGCGCGAAACCTTTGATGTGGATACGGAATTCGACCCTGATGCGGATCCCAGTGACACGCCCCGGGCGGAAATGAAACTGCTGCCCGAGGAGCGCCGGGTCCACAACTTTAACGAAGTGGAAATGGCTTATACCGAGAGTGTCGCTGTGCGTGAAGCCAGGCGATGCCTGCGCTGTGACTTTCGCAGTTGCGGGACGGAAAAATCGGCGTCTCATTAATCGAGCGCTCAACCATAGGAGATTTAAAACATGCCGACATTGACAATAGACAATGTAACCGTTGAAGTGCCCCAAGGCGCCACCGTACTTGAGGCGGCGAAAAAAGCCGGTATCAAAATTCCGACCCTGTGCTACCTGGAAGATGTTCAGGCCATTGGCGCCTGCCGCGTCTGCATGGTCGAAATCGAAGGCGCACGTACGCTGATGGCGTCCTGCGTAACCCCGGCAGGGGAAGGTATGAAAGTACATACCAACAGCAAGAAAGCCCGTGAAGGTCGTCGCACCGTCGTCGAACTGTTGCTTTCCGACCATTCGGGAGACTGCCAGACCTGCGACCGGAACAACGATTGTGAGCTGCAGGCCCTGGCTCACGACCTGGGCATTCACGATGTTACCTATCCCGGCGAAAAAAGTGCTCCGCACATGGACGCCAGCACTCCGGCCTTGATCCGGGATACGGGGAAATGCGTCTTGTGCCGGCGCTGTGTCACCGTCTGTAATGAGACCCAGGGCGTTGGCGGCATTTTCCCGCAGGGCCGCGGATTCAGCACCGTGGTTGGCCCCGCTTTCACCCATGACCTGGACGACGTCGTGTGTGTGCAATGTGGCCAGTGCGCCGCCGTCTGCCCCGTGGGCGCTATTGTTGAGCGGGACCAGGTTCAGGACGTCTGGGCTGCCCTGGATGACCCGACAAAGACGGTTGTCGTGCAGACGGCACCCGCCATCCGCGCCGCTCTCGGCGAATGTTTCGGGCTCGAACCGGGCACCCTGGTTACCGGGCGCATGGTAACCGCCCTACGGCGTCTGGGCTTCCATGCCGTGTTCGACACGAACTTTGCCGCCGACCTCACCATTATGGAGGAAGGCACGGAGTTGCTGACGCGCCTGAAGAAGGCCCTGGTAAACAAAGAACCTGTGGCGTTGCCAATGACCACCAGCTGTTCGCCGGGGTGGATTAAGTTCATTGAGTATTTCTACCCGGAACTGCTACCCAACGTTTCCACGTGCAAGTCGCCGCAACAGATGTTTGGTGCCGTGGCAAAAACCTACTACGCCCAGAAAATCGGCAAGAAACCCGAAGATATGGTTGTCGTATCCGTGATGCCCTGTACCGCCAAAAAGTATGAGGCCCAGCGTCCTGAAATGAACGACAGCGGCGCGCAGGACGTGGATATCGTGCTGACGACACGCGAACTAGGCAAAATGATCCAGGAAGCGGGCATTGATTTCGTCAATCTTCCGGACGGCGTACAGGATTCACCCATGGGTATGAGTTCCGGCGCAGCGGACATCTTCGCCAACACCGGCGGTGTAATGGAAGCCGCCCTGCGTACCGCTTGGGAAATCGTGACCGGCACCGAACTGCCTTTCGAAAACCTCCATGTCACCCCGGTCGAAGGCCTGGAAGGCATCAAAGAAGCTTCGGCCACCTTCACTGGCTGCAAGCCGGAATGGTCCTTCCTCGAAGGCGTTACCGCCAAGGTAGCCGTTGCCCACGGCTTGGGCAACGCGCGAAAGTTGATGGACAAAGTTCGCGCAGGTGAAGCCGACTATCACTTCATCGAAATCATGACCTGTCCCGGCGGTTGCATTGGCGGTGGCGGACAGCCGCGCATGACCACTAATGCGATACGCAAGAAACGCATCGAAGCCATCTACAAGGAAGACGAAGGCAAGAAGATGCGCAAGTCCCATGAGAACCCGGAAATCGTCCAGATTTACAAAGAGTTCCTGGGCGAGCCGCTCGGTGAGATGTCGCACAAACTACTGCACACCAAGTACACGCCACGGTTAAAGGCGTAACCCGCCCCCTTGCGTAGATTCCCAGGCCTGTGCGGTCTATTAAGACCACACAGGCCTTTTCTTATTGTATCCCGCGTATGGGGGTCCTTTCTGACCTGTCAACCGCTGTTTTACAAAACGGCCCCCATGATCCGACACCGTTATCCAACCCGTCGTTCCGCCTCTTCCATGGCGATTGCGGCCCAGGACCATAACCGTTTGGGAGCGTAGCGCACCGTGGAAATGTCCTTCATGATCAATTCCATGTGGCAGCGGCCTTCGGCTTTGTCGAGAAAGTCCCGGATGTTTTTACGCGCCTGAACCGGGTCCCACACGGACTCGGCGAGAATGGCGGGATTGGGTTTATGGCTGATGACGTAATCGCTGCCAATCCCTTCAATGACCCGCTCGGCCTTGCACCAGGGGCTGACGGAAATTTTGCGCAGGTTGGGAATGCGCCGCAGAATGTCCAGTTTTCCATCGAGGGGTTCACAGCAGCCGTAATACACCAGGCCCCACCGTTCCAGCCAGCGCAGGTCGTGTTCAATGGCAAACTCCCAGTGCATTTCCGGGGAAACCTCCGAAAAGGCTTGGGCGTTGGAACAGCCCCACATGTTGTGCGGCTTTACATGGGCCGGATCATAAGCACTACCCGGGAGCATATTGGTATAGCCGTAGCCGCCGGAACCGACGCGGGTATTGTTGTTATCCAGGGACAGCAGGTTTTGTTCTACGAACTGGTCCAGTTCCATCCTCCAGGCGTCCACCATGCGGTCCACGGCGGCATGGACCATGTCGGGCCGCAGGACCAGGTCCAACAGGGCCTCCTGCACGCCCCACCAGCGGATCAGGTAGTCCCACGGGGTGAACCAGATGTGCGTCTGGCCCACCTTCCGCACCGGCATAATCCCCCGGTACACCTCACACATGGCCTGGTACCGTATTTCCGTCGCTGCTTCGTTGTGGGTCACCCGGGGCATCTTGATTTTCTGAAGGTCTTCGGGCTCCTGGATCTGGATATGGAAATGGCGCGATACGATGTCATTCGTCTCGTCGGTCCTGACAATGTCCACGTCCTCCACAATGCCGAAATCCGTACTGTGAATGGCCAGAGGACAGGACAGATAGTCGCCGACCACCATATCGCCCGGCAGGTGCTTCCACTGGTAGAGGGTCCGGCGCAATTCACACTCCTGGTCCCGCGCCCACGGATGTTCCGCGCGCAGGGTCAGTTCGTCGTCCACATTCATCTCGTTCCAGGGGATTTCGTTAATCCACACCATGGGTCGAACGCTGTCCAAATCGTTGAGCCGCCGCCAGAGTTCCGCCTTCTCCTTGTGCACAGGCAGCGCGGTGATTTCCGCCACCTGTGACGCAAGGCCACGCAGGATATCCGTGTCCCGGGCGGAAAGGTGAATGGGCTCCGCGATGGGTGGCGGCGTGTAATGGCTGGGGTCATGAAGCATGCCGATTTGTCTCCTGATAATGAACGACACAAACAATCAACGAATGCGGATACATCCCCCGGCGCTTCGCGCCACCCCCTTCAAAGGGGGACCTTTCTGGGCGATAGAACAATTTTAGTACAGGACAAGCTCTCGGGCTCAATTTTGTTTCGTAAAAAAACAACCTTTTTGTACCGCCGCAAACGACTTAAGCAGATCCCCCTTTGAAGGGGGTGGCGCGAAGCGCCGGGGGATGTATTTTAACGTTTCCCCTACGCGAACAGGACCGCTCATGTGAATTCAGTCGCAATGGAAGATCTCCTCCAGGTCAGCCCACCATTCCCCTTCCGCCGCATTGGCAATGGGTGTCTGCATGGGTTTGCACACGTCCCACCATTGCTGGGTAAGGGGATCGGCGGCCATTCTGGCCATGTCGCCTTCAAAGTCTTCGCCCACATATTCCAGGTAGCTGAAGAGGTAATACGCGCCGTCCGGAAACCGGCGCAGATAGATGGAGTAGTTCTGGATATTGCATTCCTTGATCATCTTGAGCACGCCGGGCCAGACCGCGGCATGTTCCCTTTTGTAGTCTTCCACCCGTTCGGGGCGCAACCCGATAATCCACCCATAACGCTGCATTTCCGCCTCTCCTTATACAAGAATTTCGCAAGGCATGTTGCCCGTAATCCAGTTGACCCATTCTTTGTTGACGTTTTTTCGTACTACTTTAGACGCGTTCTTTATCCTGAAAGGATTGAACAACAAAGCCCAGGGTTGCGGTACTCCGCTGCCCTGGGGAAAACCAGCGCCATAATCCATCCCTACCCTGAAAGGGTTACGTAACGTAAATTTACGCAACCCTTTCAGGGTAGGGTATGGGGATTGTTGTACATTTACCCAGGGTAGCGGAGTACCGCAACCCTGGGCTATAAGATGTAAGCCCTTTGGGCTATTCAGATTCAACTTCTCGTTTTTTATAGCGGCTACAGGCCGACAAGACACAAATCTTCTATTTAGTCCAATAATAGACATCAGGGGTTTAAAGTTCCTCGTCATACTCGCCCAAGTCGAGGGGGTATTTCCCGTATTCACGCACCAGTTTCACGATGCGGTCATAGGTATGCCCGGACACGCCGCTGCTTACGGAGTGGTCGGACTGATAAATATAGCCGCCGCCTTTGGCCGCGTTCAGTTTACGCACCACATCCCGTTTCACCGCCTCCGGGTCGCCTTTCTCCCACACCGTCATATCGCCGTTACCGCAGAAAGCCAGCCTATGGCCGTACTGGCGACGCAGGTCAACCACATCCAGGCCCGCCTTTGCCTCCAGCGGATTGTACCCGTCCAGACCGATCTCGATAAAATCCGGCAGGATCGCCGCCACATTGCCGCAGCCGTGGTAGATGACCGGCAGCCCTTCGGCATGGCAGAGGCGGATCATCTCGGCCACCGCGGGTTTATAGTAGGTCCGCCAATAGTCAGGCGCAAAAAACATGTTGTTCGTATAGGCGACATCGCCCCAGATGACAAAGCCGTCCAGCAGTCCCCGGGCCGCGGCGAGGGCGGCCTTGGTGCACTCCACATAGAATTCACCGATACGCAGCACCTGTGTCCCGAAGCGTTCCGGATCCTCGCCCATCCAGGTCAGCGTATTCATCTGGCCGATCATGCGGGTAAGGCATTCCGAGGCCTCAATCATGCTGCCGTACACGGCGTAGTTCTGACGCACCGCCTTGACCGTATCAATCCACGGCGGCGAGTCGTGCTGAAACCCATCGCCCACGCCCGCAATCTGGTTGTCGCCGCCCTCGAAATAACGGCGGCGGTCCCAAGGGTCGTCAAACTCGAAGGCTTCCAATGCTTCGATGGATTTGGTCTCCCAGGAAACGGGTTCGGGCATGGGCAAATCAAAGCGTTTATGCAGGGTGGTTTCAAAACCGGTGCGGATGATCGCCTCATGCTCGTTTTCGCGGATTACCTCAAAGGGGTGGATGTGCGGGTCCATGTTCGACACGGTGACGATCCAGTCCAAGTCATAATATTCGTACGGGTCCGTAGCGGGCGGCAGATTCAACTCCGCGCGCCACCGTTTTAAAAAATTGCCCCAGAAAAACTCGCCCACGGGCACGCGGTCGGGTTCCTCATGGCGCAGCGCCGCGTTCATGCGCGCCACTTTCTCCAGCGTGCGGGGTGATCGTTGATGGTCCTTTTCGTTCATGATAAGCTCCTTCACTTCATTCTACCACTGCGCGGGCATAAACTGGTCAACATCCTCCCGCGTTATGACGTGCCTGGGCAGGTACACCACCGGGTCGAGGGTTTCTCCCCGGAACCACCGCGCGGCGGCATGCACGGCCAGCGCGCCGTCGCCCTCTGCGGATTGGTAGGTGATGGCGAGGGTCTCCCCCGCCTTCACCGAGTCCATACCGGTTTTGCAGTTGCCGGCGGCAACGATAACCACATCGTCGCGCCGGGCCTTTTTCAGCGCCTCCAGCGTGCCGGTCATGGGGAAGTCGTCACCGGCGAGAATCAGCCCCTTCAATTCAGGGCCGAACTTGGACAACCACGCCCCGACCATCTGCATAGTGGCTTCCGCCTCCAGGTTCGTCGTATCCATGGCCAATAGGCTCATGTCCGGCGCGTACTCGCGCAGTTCCGTGATGGGCGCAAAGGTGCGCGAAAAAAAGGGGGAACTGCCGGGCATGTGGCGGATGACGGCATACCCGCCCTGTTTGCCGAGGGCATCGGCGAAGGCGCGGGCAAGCATCCGGAACTGGCCCCAGTCATCCGGGCCCGTCCAGGCGATACAGTATTTCATCGCTTCGTCACAAGGCGTGGTGTTGGAGGTGATACAGGGAATGCCCGCCCGGTGGATCTTGCGCAGCAGCGGCGTGCAGCCCGTGGCGTCCACCGGCGCCAGGATGATCATGTCAGGCCGTTCGTTGATGGCCTGGTCCGCCTGCTGGGCCTGCAGGTCCATGTTCCAGTTGCCGTTGAACACCTTTATCCGCATGCCGTAAAAATCGGCGATGACGGTAAATCCACGCACGTAGGCGGTCCAGTAGGGGTGGTCGCCGGCCTTCAACAGAATCACCCGCTTGCCCTGCGGGCCGTCGCCGGGCGATACGGGCATGGCCGCCTTCTCCGCCTTCCATCCCGCGAACTCGATATCCCACCAGTGCAGTTTATCCGTCTCCGGCAGCGCGGCGGGGTCGGCGGGACGTTCCGGAATAGCCGTCTTCCCCGAATCGGGCGGCAACAGATACGGCTGGTTGTCAGTTCCCTTCAGGCTGTAGACATCGTCCCAGGCCCGGGTCCGCGCGTCCTTGGGGACGGTGACCGCCGTGCCCTGCAGATACGCAACAAAAAGCATCACTACAGCTGCAATGCCCGCTACCAGCGTAACAGCCGCCGCCAGCCACCTCTTGCCGCGAAAGGCCTTTGCGCTCGGTTCATCGTGGAATACGGCGCCGTCCCGGACCTCCTGCATCAGGTCGGGCCGCTGTCCCTGGAGCAGTTCCTGGCGGTGCAGCGCCCAGGCTTCATACAGCACCACAAGCGCCAGAATGAGGCCGTTCGCGAAAATCTGTACCTCAAAGCCTAGACCGAAGCAGCCGATGCCGTTAAATAGCGTATTCAGCAGCAGCACCGCGAAATAACTTTTGAGGACGCTGCCCTTGCCGCCGGTCATCAGTGTGCCGCCGATGATCACCGCCGCCAGGACGGTCATGAGCGTGCGGGTGCCCAGTACAGCCGACGACGTCATGGAACTCTGGCTGGCGGCGAAAAGCGCGCCTCCCGCCGCGGCCGTCAGCCCGCACAGGAAGAATCCGGCCATAAGATAGCGGTCCCGGTTCAGTCCGGCCAGCCAGGCCGCTTCCGGGTTGCCCCCGACCAAGAAGAAATTGCGGCCGGGCCCCGTCTTCGCAAGAAACACGGTGAATACGGCGACCAGCAGCAGTGTGATGAGCGTCATGGGCGGCAGCAGGGGCAGCACGGGCCGGTCCAGCCAGTCGGCCAGCCCGAAATCGTCTATCGCCCGGGAGCCGCCCTCGCTGTACAGGTGGGTCAGCCCCATGACAATGGTCATTGTGCCAAGGGTCACGATAAACGAATTGACCCGGGCCTTCACCACGAGCAGGCCGTTGACCAGCCCCACCATCGCCCCCGCGGCCAGCGACACGGGAATGGAACCCGACCAGCCCAGCTGCGGCTGCAGGCCGACCGCCAGCATGCCGCACAGCATCACCACGGCGCCGATGGAAAGGTCGAGCTGGCCCAGAATCATGACCAGTGTAAACCCGACGGCGACCACCGCGTTCAGGCTGGCGCCTTTCAGGATGGTGGTGACGTTGTGGACGGACAAAAAGTTTGGCGCGAACAGGGACAAAATGCAGAAGAGTAGCGCCAGCATTACCAGCGCCCGCTGCTCATTAAGAATATGCGCGAAACCGCTCTTGTGCATAGTGTTCGGTATCCGTGAGTTGATACGAAAAAGAATGCGTTCAAGCGCAGGGACATTACGAAATGCGGTCAGGATAGGCGTGATAAATCCCGCCAAACAATAGATTGTCAGGCGCTTTGATATTGGAACTCAGACAAATCAACAGTAGAAACACGCCTGGAAAGGTGCAGCATCTCGACGCCGACCACTTCGTTGCGTTCATTGAAATCCAGGACAACCCCCGGCGAAACCTCTTCGGACTCCACAATACGGGAATCATCGAGGCGCAAATATAGCGCATCGGCTTCTTTGTCCATAAACAATTTCATAACCTGCCTTTCATCTGACGGTCAAAGAATACGCTTATAACCCGATGAGGATCAACAGCCCTGTTGACAACTACCCGCAACACGCGACTGTCGAATTCAGGAATGCGCCGGAAACAACGTTCCACCAAGATGTCATCCGGTTCAGGCAAGATAAGTTCCGGTGCGAAGAGGGTCCGTTCCAGCCATTCGAGTGAAATTTCGCGTTCTTCCAGCACCTTTTGAGCGTGTTTGGTCAATACATATTTCATTATCTTACACCTGGCCGATGCTTGATTTCCAGCCATTTTACTTGGACGTCATTCCTGTTTCCAAAGGGATTCCCTCTTTCTTGTCTACGCGATAGCATAACCTGGCCTT
>Ga0209606_1005779_pt1 | contig 10512 bp, 7 predicted proteins | sample AD_UKC057_MetaG_FD_184412 | JGI IMG/M metagenome (GOLD analysis project Ga0209606, IMG submission 184412) | Active sludge microbial communities of municipal wastewater-treating anaerobic digesters from USA - AD_UKC057_MetaG (SPAdes) (version 2) | ecosystem: Engineered > Bioreactor > Anaerobic >...
TTCATTCTCAATGCCCCATAATAGCACAGGAGGTATGGCCCTGGCATCGAACCGAGAACCATACCTCCTCAACCCTGGGGGATACATTCGATCCCTCATCTGATCCCTCGAACCCCTGGGGGAACCTGATGCTGTTCTTATCGGAAATCGGAATCACCGTGAGGACCGCGTGTCGTGAGACGCTTGAGAAAACACAAGTGGGGAAAACAGAATACGTTCTATTCGCTTTTGCAACGTGATCCATTCCATTGTTGTCGGAACGGGACGGACTGTGAACCGGAAAATCACCGGACCATGGCAAGGATTGACCCCGCGGTCCGCTGGAGATGGTAGGACTCACCCGCATTTAAGGTGGGATATTGAGCCGAACGGGTGTACGTGTTCACGATATGGAACATCTTGTCGCCGGATTCCTGGGGCCAGGCCCAGTCCACCGCGTCTTGCTCCTTCTTTCCGAGTTCAAATTGTGGATTGAAGGCTTTGAGGGTCATCTCCGGGTCCGCCACCGGACTTTCCACAGAGATCTCCCATTGCCTCCTCTGGCGGTCCAGGTCCTGCGAGGTTCTATTCAATACCTCCGGGAACTCCTTGAGGATCCGGACAGAGACATGCCGGTACGAAGCATCGACTGATGTCTTGGATACCATTCCGTTGGTACAGATGAGACGAAGGCAGAACGCCGAGATGGTTAAACTGGCCAGACCCACCTCGGAATTGCTGATGGAGACCCCCGGTTGCATTTCTTCTTTGCCATTGAGACGGAATTCTCGGTCTCTGTCCGGAATGTTCAGCATGAGAAATTCATCGTCGAGTTTGCACTGCACTTCGGTTCCATCACCGTACCCGCAGGAATCCAAACGGCTCAGCACTTCGGGATTGTCACACGGGGTATAGCGGGGAGTGAAAATGGCGCGAACATCCTGGCCTTCAAACCGGAAGAAGAGGTTTTCATTCCTCTCTTCCGGTAGCCATCTGTTCAGATTGATCGACTGAAGGTCACAATCACATTTTTGTAAGTAGCCGTGAGGCATCCCCAATCGCCAGGCAATACATTTCTGGGCGATGGGTTTGAGACGATGGGGTTCTCCGTCAATCCGTATCGTGTCCAGACTGTCGAATTTCAAGTCTCGAACAGGAATCTCCTCATCCCAATAGGTTTCGGACATGCGGTTCACCTCGGCTCTGACTTCACCCAGGGTACGGAGAGAATTATTCATCATCGGACGATACCTCCTTTTCTTGGGATTCGCCGTATGGCTTTTGCCCAACTCACCTATCGCGAAAGCCTTCGAGATATCGAAACCTGTTTACGCGCGTTACAGCCCAAACTCTATCATGCCGGCATTCGAGGCAAAGTTTCCCGAAGTACCTTAGCCGACGCAAACGATACCCGTCCCTGGCAACTTTATGCCGATTTTGCCCAAGGACTCATTCACACGGCTCGTGATCTGTATGCCCACGACGATTTCGGAATGGAACTCGACCAAACCGTCTATGCTTTGGATTCTACCACGATCGACTTGTGTTTGTCGCTTTTCCCTTGGGCCACGTTTCGCAAGCACAAGGGGGCGATTAAACTTCATACCCTTCTCGATTTGCGCGGAAGCCTTCCCACCGTTGTCATTCTTACTCATGGAAAGGTTCACGATGTCCATATCCTCGACGATCTGCTGTTGGAGCCAGGCGCGATTTATGTGATGGATCGAGGCTATCTCGATTTTGCCCGTCTCTATCGCATTCATCAATCCTCCGCATTTTTTGTGACCCGGGCCAAAAAGAATTTCGATTTCCATCGCCTCTATTCCCATCGAGTAGACAAGTCGACCGGCCTTCAATGCGATCAAACCATTATCCCGGGCGGTTTCTATTCCAGAAAAAACTATCCCGGCACACTGCGGCGTATTCGCTACCTCGATGGAGAGAGAAACCACCGCCTGGTGTTCCTGACAAACGACTTCACGTTACCAGCGCTCACCCTTGCCAACCTGTACCAAGCCCGCCGGCAAGTGGAACTCTTCTTCAAATGGATGAAGCAACACCTGCGAATCAAGGCATTCTACGGGACATCCGATCCATTCCCTCTACAGGAGCGAACTCCACATGAGTATATCCCAGTCGGTCAAAATATAGAAGAGATTTTTTGATAGCCCACGCCGTATCAGGGCACACGGTCGCCCTTGCCGTCACCCAAGGGCGGTACGCTAGAATCTTCTTTGCATTTCTTTCAACAATGGACGATGTCTTGCGTCCATTGTTAAACCGCCTATGCTTATCCTGTACCTCAGGAATACCGTCGATCGATGTGTGAAAACCCATCTTGAATTCACCTTTGAGAAATCATCCCTGTGGTTCCAAGATTCCACTAACTTGTTGCCCCAATCCCGCCCCCCAATCAAACAACCAACCGGATCGTCGGATCTTTCCACTGCGACGGGTCCGGTCTGTCCGGTGGGCCAAGATCCTCAAGGCTCGCCAGGAGATCGTTGAGAGTCTCGATTCGCCGGGGCCCGTTCCGCGTCACGGCGATGAATTCACAGGACCTCCCCCCGGATGATTCGATTATCCAGAAATGCCCCTTGGCGGAATCAGACTGTACTTCCTGGCTCACGTGGCCCTTCTCAAGGCCCGCAAACAAATGCCCTCCCGGTGAGAGAAATTCGTGGCTCTCAAAATGATCCTCGAACACATCTTTGCTTGTCGTCGCTCGAATGGCTTCGGACATGCCGGGGAGTTGCAGGGAGTAGGATCGGTAATCCAGTGGTTTCCAGTCAATTTCCGGGGGGCGAATATCCGGTCGGTTCAAAGCCGTGTCGATCTGTTCCAGGGTCAGGGCCGGTTCCGGCAGATCCGGGATCTCCGCAGTTTCTTCTGCAGCGTCGTCGATATCGAAGGCCACACACTCGCTTTCCTCGACCATCTGTTCGATATCGGCGGTACACCGCGCCTGCCCTGCATCGCGCTGTGCAGGCGGCTGCAATGTCAACCTTTCAAACTCTTTCGGCAGGCGGGACAGGATCGGCTGAAGTCTCCCGACGATTCCCTGGAAAAGGTTGATTCGCCTTGCAAGCGCAAAGTAAATATCGGCTTCAACGGTGTTCTCATAAGCCAGATTGATGACCCGTATCATCGGGTATTGCTGCCCAATCCGGTCGATTCGCCCGATCCGTTGCTCGATCTTCATGGGATTCCAGGGCAGATCGTAATTGATCAGCGCACCGCAATACTGAAGATTCAGGCCTTCACCCGCCGCATCGGTACAAACAAGAAGGCGGATTTCTTTTCGTTTCAGCGCCTGCCTAACACTCTCTTTGCTGCACTTCGTCCATAAGCCGCTCCCATCCCGCCGTTCTCCCCCGCGTCCGGAATAACAGGCAATCGACTTATCCGGGAAATGCTCGGCCAGATACTCTTTCAGGTAGTCCATCGTGTCGGTGTAGTGTGTAAACACGAGCGCCGAGTCATAGCCCTCTGCGAAGATCCGCTCCAGTTGGGACTTCAGTTCCCTGGCTTTGCTGTCTGTGCCCAGTTGTGCAATCTGTTTCAGAATCGATTTGATTTCTGCGTCCTCTTCATCTTCGCAGGACTGGCGAGCCAGCCTGAACGCACATTCCGCGTCCATGATTTCTTCCTGGATCTCGTCCTGGGAAATATCCTCCTCGTCGATAGGTTCGAATCTCCGAGCCAGGCGATTGGTTAATGTGCATCGAAGCGCATGAAAAGAACTGGCCAGACGGCGGCGATAGACCGTCATCACAAATCCGATTGCCGTCCGCTTCTCCGGGGCGGCACGGTTGTAAGTTGTGCTGATGTATTCTTCCACACGGTTGTAAAGCGCCCGCTCTTCCCGGGAGAGACTCACCGCTATGTCGCGAGGATCGCGCGTCGCAATCGGCGTTTCGAGCAGCCCCCTCTTGTGGTAAGACCGCAACAGTTCACGGGTATGCCGAGCCATCAGAAAACGGATCGGGCTGAATCGCCGAAGAACCCGGAGAGCGCCCTGCCGGGTATTAGTCTCCAACCGCTTGAGCGGAATCCCGCTCTGGTCTCGCAAGGCTTTCAGAACCTTCTGTCGTCCCAACCGGCCCAGTTCCGGGACAGTTTTCTCCAATTCGCCCTCGTCCACAGGGCCGAAAAACAATTCGGTGTCCCGGAACATCTCGCAAAGGAATTTCATGTCATCGTGGCTTGGATTCCCGCGAGCAGTCTCAAAATACCTGAGAAAATCATTCTCGCTTGCCGACCACCGGGGAGGCAGTCCGAGCAGGTTCAGCAAATCCCAAACCTCGATGGGATGAATCTGCATCGGGGTTGCCGTCAACAGCAACAGCGCCTGGCATCGGGAACGCAGTTCACGCATCAACCGCAGCAGCTCATTCGGCCCGCCTTCCTGGGGACTCCCCGGCGCTTTCCGCCGTGCATGATGCGCCTCATCCAGCACGATCAGGTCCCAATCGTCCGCTTCCAGCAAATCCTGAACCCGATCTCTGCGACGCATCAGGTGGCTGGAACACAAGACAAACGGTTCTTCGTGCCATTCGTGGCGACTGACTTTCTTTTCCGGAGAGCCTTGCCGGCCGTGGGTTTGCTTCCAGAGAAGTTGCTGCCCATCGTAAATCGGCATATTCAGGTTGAATTTCTCGTAGAGTTCATTCTGCCATTGATGCAGGATACCGGCAGGAACCATAATCAGGATTCGCCGTGCCATGCCCGACAGCCACGCCTGACGGATCAATAATCCTGCCGTGATCGTTTTTCCGAGGCCCACTTCGTCGGCGATCAGCAGACGGAACGGCCAGCCCCGGTGCATCCGTGTAAATGTCCGCATCTGGTGAGGCCAAGGCTTTACGCATGAGGTCACCACCCCCACCTGCATCCCATTCCACATGCGGGCTGCGTTGTGGATGTATGTCCAGACCGCTCTACGTTTCTCATCTTGTGTGAGTGAATAGGGATTCGGTTTATCATCGGGCAGCGGCTCACCCGGTTCTTGTGTCGGTCTTCTGACGGGTCTGTCGTCCTTCGGGAGGAACTCAAGGAGTCTCTGTTTCGCCGCTTCCGGAAAAGTAAAGATCCGCACGGTGATCATCCGGTCGGCCCACAGACGCGAAAACGCGCGAACTTCATCTTCAACATGCTGCGCTTCCCGCTCTCCCGCCCAGGAACAATGCACGTGAAAACTCTCGCGATTGTCGATCCATCCCCCCTTCGTCTCATTGATACTCCCACTGAAACTGATCTGGTTCCCTTCCCGATCCGTAATAATGCCCACTTTCTCGTGATAGATCCCATGCGAAACTACAGGGGTTCCGTCGGCAGCGACCGGCACAGCGACTTTCACATCCAGCCGTTCATGGGCCACCATCCAGGCCAGGGCTTCCAGACCGTTCCGCGCGGTAACGTCGGGTGGATCAAGGGGCGTTGCAGCCAGTTTCTCGGCGATTTTCTCCCGTAAAGCATATCCCTCTTGAATGGCTCTGACTTCGTCTTCGTCCAGCGTACATCCGACAATCAGCCGCATTTCGCCGCCGTTTTCAATCAGCCGGGCGATCCCCCGCGCTGCCAACGCCAACGCATCGGCATTAAAGAATCCTGTCGTTCGGTCGTACCGAATGGCGCGGGACAGGGCGGGAACATAAAATAGAGAAATTAAATCCCCATCCTCGTGACGGTAACTGGTATTCCATGTGTAACAGGTCAATAAAGGCGCTTCACCACTCATAATTGCCCCCCAGTCTACGTGACAGAAATGTTTTCCCTCTCCGTCATCTCTTTCTCTCTACGTCATTCCGGCGCAAGCCGGAATCCAGGCCTATTCCTCTCCGACCGCTCTCAATGCCTCTCGACAGACCTGCTGACTCAGCCGGAAATCCCCCTCGTCACGAAGCGCATCCAATTCAACTCTCAACGAATCAATCAATCCGGCCCTCCTCGCCCAGATCAGAATGCCAAATCTCTTTGCAGCTCTTCGGAATCATAGCCTCGACAAACTCCCTCTTTGCCCAGAAGAGTATGAAACTCCCATTTGCTCATACCGCAGAGTTGTCTGGCTTTTCCGAACGATAGCAGTCCTTTCTGATAGAGACGGATCGCCAGTTCCGTGCGCAAACGAGACTCGGTTTCCTCCGGAGGCACCTTCAAAGATGCCAGCAGATCATCGGGGATTTCGAGAACCACGTTCTTCATCGTATGGCACTCCTTTCGGTACGCTTAGAACAACAACGCCTGTTGCGGAGCAGGGACCTTTTCTGTAAACGCCAATCGCCGCAGTTTCTCCAGCGCCTCAAAATCGTTCGATGCGCCCGCCAGGGGGACATCTTCCAATTTCCCTTTTGCCATAGATCCGCCTGGAGGTAATACATTCAGCAATGCCTCCAGCGCCGTCAGGAAAGTCGCATCGTCCACAAGTCCGGCCTGCTCGATCAACTCCTTCGCCGCGCCGGTATTCTGCTCGATTCCCAATGCCGCCGCCCGGTGCAGGGTATCCAGCATCACCGCCCCGCCCACCGGGCCGAGTCTCCCTTTCCGTTTGCGGAGACTGCTGTCCCAGAGAATCGCGTCACTGCCCTTCACTTCGCAGAAACGGTTCTTGATGTCGGAGTCGAAGTCCGTACCGACCACGCGCGCCAGTTTCAGGGCCTCATCCGCCGGGAAGCGCGGCGCTCGAAAGGCATCCCAGGCCAGAATAAACCATTCGGTTACCGGGTCCAGATGGTGTTGACGCTTCATGGTGGCGAGTTGGTCCATGCGCCATTGTTTCACTTCCCGCCGGGCGGCGTCCAGCGCATCTTCGGGACTGACCGAGTACGGATCGAATTCTTCGTATAAGAGATCGGAGGACCGTTGAACGGCACGGCCCCGTTGTATCGGCCAGGCCTCACTGAACACTTGCAGCGCCGGGCCGAACGAGGCGAGATACAGATCCACACCCCGGATTCCGGCGTTCTGGAATTCGGCGATTCGGCGGCGCACCGCTTCCGCCACTTTCGGTTCGATATCTTCCCAATACACAGTATCGCTGTCTTCCGGGCGTGTTTCGCGCACGCGGCACACCAGGAAGATTGTGCTTTTCGCGGCGGATTTCTCTCTGATGTGCATACTGCCTTCCGCCTCGGTATTCACCGGCCAGGATGCGGTAATCACAAATCCCGCCTCCACCAGGCCCCTGGCAACGGCATCCCAGGCCCCGCTCGCCTTGTGCGTAAACATCAGGGTCATCACTCCGTGCGGCTTGAGTACCCGTCGGCATTCCCTGAAAATCGCCGCCATGCGCCGCTGGTAATCTTCTCCCGCCAGGTCCATCGCCTTCCGTTTCCCCTTGAACTTCGCCGGGTTCGCCACCGCTTCCCGGTCCTTATCCGTCAGGTAATCGACAAACGCTTCCGGGTACAGCAATCCCGCCGTCCGTTTCAACCACACATAAAAGAAATCCGCCAGTTCCGCATACATCACATTGCCGTAGTATGGCGGGTCCATCACAATGCAGTCCACGCTCTTATCTTCCAGATCCAGCGCATCCGCCGAGCCGAGGCGAATCTGTATTTTCCCGTTCGACTGCTCCGTCTCATCCAGTAACTGAAAGGCCGGTCCCCCGTTCAGCAACTTGATCAATTCTTCCAGCGCCTCCTCGCCAGATCTCAGCGCCCAGTCATACCCCAGCCCTGTAATCGTCGGAGCCATCTCACCGTAACTCCATAAGAATGCATAATCATGACGATCAAACTTGCTTCGAATTCTTCCGGTCGATTGATCCCACCTCGAAAGGATAGAGTTGTAATTCAGCATCTTATCAATCGCTATAGCAATATACGCCATGGCGGCTTTGTCGAGTTCGGAGAGTTCGCCGTTCTTTTGTCGCAGTTCTTCCACCATGTCCTGGAACACCTCAACAGAGACACAATGGCCGTACAGTTGGCGGGGGGCAAACATATCGCGCCACAGGGGCATACCGTATTGACGGGGGCGATCATCATTTGTATTTGCGGGATATTCCTCATCCGGCACGATATTTCGAGCCTGCCATTCGGGCATTTTTGCTTCGAGCGCTTTGCGGACCTGTTCTTCCACATCGTCTTCGGGGCGTGGGGCGCGGAATCCACGGATTTTCTTGACCTTGGGTTTCCCGGTTTTTGTGTAGCCGACGACTTTGGTTTCTTTGTAGACGATGGTGTAGAGTTGCCGGCCCATCTTTCCGGCCTGTGCCTGGGCTTTGATTTCATCGCCATGGATTCCCCGCCCGCAGTCCGGGTATGGGCATAGGCCGTTGCCGCCTTTTACGGTACCCGGACTCTGTTCCTTGAGTTTCTCTACAATCTCGAATGTGCAATACCGGTGATCGGGATTCTCGGTATGCGGAACCAGCCGCACCCCTTTGCCTTTGCCGTCCAGCCGCCAATTCGGCGACAACGGCACAAGACCGTTACAGTACGGGCAGGTGACCGTGCGGGACCAGAGGTAAGTGCCTTCTTCTCGATTCGATTCCGTAGGTCTTGGGAAGAAACGCCCGACCTCATCTTCCATCCGACGTCGCCATATCTTTGCCAACTGTGTATATCGATCAAGTAGGCTGTTTCCGAACCGAACTGGAAATTCAATCGTACACTTCAGCAATAGCCAAGCCACAGGATTCAACTCGTTGGCTACCGAATCCAATCCAAGCCTGATTGCTTCAAAAGGAATACTGCCTCCTCCAGCGGTGGGATCAAGCACAGTTTGATGAGTACTATCCGAGAGAAATGAACTACGATCTTCAATCCAATTTAGATCGCCGCTCGACGGGGAATACTTGAATGCCCGGTCATAATCGTATGGATTCTGAATTCGTTCGCCATTCCGTACTGCCTGATCTATGGCCTTCCTCGCCCCCACCGGATCTCCATGTATCCCCAGGATATGCAGAAACATTTCCCGATCGGCGTCGGCGGGGAGAAGGCTGGCGAGGATGGCTGCCCGGCTGGCCACGAGGGGCCGCCGCGCCCACCAGACATGGATTCGATTGGGCGCGGGATAGGGAGTCATCGGGGTACGCTCTCGAATGCTCTCAAGACCGATTTCGGCGATGGGGAGCCAGTCTTCGATTAAGAGTCGAGGGCGTTGGGTTTTATCAGGAGAAGGCAAGGTCAGGACCTCCCGATCAAGATAGGATTACATTTTTGCGGAGACGGTTTCTTGCCGCCCATCCGCTCGCAATGATTGAATTTCTTTCCAGAAGTCCTCCGCGGCCTTGTGGAAGTATGCGATCTCCTTATCGGGTGTGAAGTCACAGGTTTCCTCATAGATTCTTTCCTGACTTTTTCTTTTCATTTCCACACAATCAAAGGTTTTCTTCATAAGTGATCACCTCTCTTGGACTCAGGATGGTCATCAGCGGATAGCCGAGCCTCAGATTAACCGCATTGAAGGCTCGGATTTTGTCCCAATTCACGATATGTCGGAAGTTCCAGGAAACGATCAAGTCTGCGTGGGTGACGGTTGCTGCAGCGACGTGTGCGGCATCATCTCCCCACCGTCGACCCACGACCTTTGCGCTCAGGTACGCATCCCGTAACTCCAGCATTTCAGGTGTGAAAGGGAGATTTTCCATCGCATCTTCGGGCAGTCCTGCAACAAATCGGCGGATCACAAGGGGCGCATCCTGCAACTCTCGCGCGGTGATTTCCGAGACGATGAGCACATGCCGACCTGCGCGGACCTCTTCAAAGAACCGGAAGGCAATGGCATTGAACTCCTCATCGGCCACGCCCCCAAAGACGGATGTATCTGCATAGATGCGGGTCTTTCTCTTCATGGTTCACCTCTCCGGCGAAAGCCGGAACCCAGGCCATATCCCTCTTCCGTCATTCCGCCCCCTTCTTCCGTCATTCCGGCGAAAGCCGGAACCCAGGCCATATCCCTCTTCCGTCATTCCGGCCCTTCTTCCGTCATTCCGGCGAAAGCCGGAACCCAGACCATATCCCTCTTCCGTCATTCCGGCCCTTCTTTCGTCATTCCGGCGAAAGCCGGAATCCAGACCATATCATAAAATCGTATCATACAAATCCAGCCAATCCGGATTCTTGCTCTCAATCAGCTCCAACTTCCACTCCCGCTTCCAATCCTTGATTCTCTTCTCTCGTATGATCGCAGACTCCATATTCTTGTGCAACTCGTACCAGACCAACTGATTCACCCTGTAACGTTTCGTGAACCCGTCTGCCGTATGGTTCTTATGCTCCCACACTCTCTTAACCAAGTCTGAGGTGACGCCCACATACAGGGTGCCGTTTCTCTTGCTCGCCAGAATGTATACGGCAGGCTGTTTACTCACTGTGCTTCCCCGGATCGCTGGATTCCGGCTTTCGCCGGAATGACGGGCGCTGAACCACGGCCTGGGTTCCGGCTTTCGCCGGAATGACGGGCGCTGAACCACGGCCTGGATTCCGGCTTTCGCCGGAATGACGGGCGCTGAACCACGGCCTGGGTTCCGGCTTTCGCCGGAATGACGGGCGCTGAACCACGGCCTGGGTTCCGGCTTTC